>Ga0209542_10011100_pt1 | contig 16065 bp, 18 predicted proteins | sample RifCSPhighO2_01_FD_184028 | JGI IMG/M metagenome (GOLD analysis project Ga0209542, IMG submission 184028) | Soil microbial communities from Rifle, Colorado - Rifle CSP2_plank highO2_0.1 (SPAdes) (version 2) | ecosystem: Environmental > Terrestrial > Deep subsurface > Rock core/Sediment ... | reverse complement strand
AAGGTGTTATAACCGAAGAGGCAGTATTGGCGTTAGTAGAAAAAGGCCGTCATCGCGGTTTCGTTACTCAAGCTGAGATAATAAATCATTTTCCGGGACTTGAAAAAGACATTGCTGGATTGGAGATGCTATATGACAGGTTAGAATCTGCGAATATTAATATTATAGAATCAAGTCGTGTTTTTGAAGAAGATAAGGTTAGGGAATATGACGAGAAGAAAAAGATAGAGTTGGAATTCGAAGGAGGCTCTGTTTCGGATTCTGTACAGATGTATCTCAAAGAAATAGGAAGATATCCGCTTCTTTCGAGCGAGGAGGAAGTTGATTTGGCAAAAAAAATTGAAAAGAATGATGAGTCTGCCCGTCAGAAATTAGCCGTATCTAATCTTAGGCTAGTAGTTTCAATCGCCAAGAAATATGTAGGCCGGTCAGCAAATTTAACCTTGCTAGATTTAATACAGGAAGGAAATATTGGTTTGTTTAAAGCTGTCGAGAAGTTTGATTACAAGAGGGGATATAAATTTTCAACTTATGCTACCTGGTGGATTCGTCAGGCGATCACCCGTGCTTTGGCTGATCAGGGAAAAACAATCCGTATTCCAGTACATATGGTTGAAACGATAAACAAGTATCAGCAGGTTGTTAGGCGTCTTGTTCAGGATTTGGGACGTGAGCCCTTGGCCGAAGAAATTGCGGCCGAGATGGGAGTTGAAGTTGATAAGATCAGGTATATTCAAAAAATTTCTCAGGATACTATTTCTCTTGAAGCTCCTGTCGGACAGGATGATGAGGATAGTGCTCTCGAGAGTTTTATTCCCGACGAAGAATCAATCACTCCATCAATGGCAACAGCACGTAAAATATTAAAGGCTCATATTCAGGAGATAATAAATGATTTGACGCCGAGGGAGCAGAAAATTCTTGATATGAGATTCGGTCTGACTGATGGCGTTACCCATACTCTTGAAGAGGTCGGAAAAGTATTTGCCGTTACTCGAGAGCGTATCCGACAAATTGAAGCTAAGGCACTCGATAAAATCCGTCAGCATCATAAAGTCGATAAGTTAAAGGGATATTAATTTTGAGCTTCGGAATCCCGCTCCAAGCCCGCTCATTCTCTTAATGGTGGCTCACCTTGTTAAAGTATCTGGCGGAGTGTGGGTCAGCGGAAAAGCTTGAGGCGGAGCAGAGAGACTAAAAGAATACTATATAGGTAGGGGGTATTTTTCTAGTTTGGATGGATAAGCTCAAAGAATATTGCCTTTCGCTACCATTCAAATTTACAGTACGGTCTTGATTGGGTTTTAACCAAGTTTTAGAAAGTTTTCGGAGAGTCTAAAAATTGATCCTTGTCGGTCATTAGATACGGGCGTGAGTAGGACAAATGTTACGGTATAAAAAGGGGTAGAAATAAATTTATATAAATAAAACAGGGCTTACCGTTCGCACTTGCGTGTTGCTTGGTAAGCCCGTCTGCATCTCTATTACAGTTCAGTTGTTTTCGATTGAGATAGCGCGGTTTAGTTCTGTCCGCTGCCGTTCGGTTTGCTACCGTTCGGCGAAACCCCGAATGCTTTCAGTGTCGCTTCGCCCAGAGGTGTCTGGGCTAATGCCTCGAGCATAGCGGATAACTCCGTTCCGCCCTTGGAAGAAAACAGGTCCATGACGTTCTTGACGCCATCGGTAGCATTGCCGGTATTGGCAATGACTTTGATGTCAGCTTTCTGTAGGGCTTCTGCCTGCTTGCTACCGACCTGGATGTGGGCCTTAACGGCCTCGATTTGCACCAGATACTTCTGATAGCCCTCGTTCTCGCCAATTTCTTTAGCAAGGGTGATCTGCGCCTGTACCGGCGCCAGCTGCATTGCCTTTTCAGCGGCAGCTCTTGCTTCACCAAGTACTTGGACGCCTTCGGCCTCCTTCTTTCTGGATTCCAAATCACCTTCCGCTTTGATGACAGTAGTCTGCTTGCCCTGTTGAGCGGCGACGACCTGCTTATCTTTCTCAATCTCGGCCATCTTGACCTGCTGAACGCGCTTCACATCCATGTCGCGTTCTTGCGTTGTTTTCTCCTGCGACAGAACTTCCTGGCGGGATTGCTGCTGAGCAATACCCACGGCCTTGTCCTTCTCAGCTGTACGTTGGCCGACTGCCTCGGCGGCTTCCTGTTGGCGAACTTCGACAGCCTGTTTCGCGTCAATCTCTGCCATTTCAGCAGTTTTCATGTTTTTGGCAACCTCGGTACGGCTCTCCATCTCGATATGTGAAGTCTTCTTCGCCATGATATTGGAGATGACCTTGCTATCATGACTGTCGCGGATGTCCATCAGTTCCATCGACTTGACCGGTTCAGTACCCCATTCCTTGAGCTGCTCACGCACCTCTTCGGTGAACTGAGCGCCGAATTGCGCACGCTCAAGCATAATTGTATCGATGAGAGCCGAAGCAAGAACTTTTCGGACCGCACCTTGAACGATTTGCTGAAGCTGCGCTTTCAGTTCTTCAATACTGGATACACGCTGAGCAGCACGGGCTGTATCGTTGATACGAAAAAACGCAACCACATCAACCATAAACGGCACACGATCCTTGTCGTAGGCCTCATAACCTTTCAGTGAGATATCAAAGTTGCTTACCGGCAACGCAATGACTGTAACACCGAAAAATGGCACCCAACTCGGCCATCGATAGTAAACATTGCCTACGCCCTGACCAGTGCCGTATGGCGATGTCTTACGGCGACTCTGTACGATATGCACCATGTTGGTACTGACCACCCGGCGGAACATGACGGAGATCGTGACGACCACCACAATGAGAACGACGAACGGGACACCAAATGTCAACAATGATAGAATTCCATCCATGCTCAATTCTCCTCTCGCTGTTTGTTAACGGGCTATTGAGGGCCCGTGACGGATCCCCCAATCGGTTAATATTGTAGCATATGAGATTAGTAAGTCAAGACAAACCGTTGTGGTTCAATAGCTTAGAAACACCGAAGATGGAAATTTGCTAAACTGAGACTATGTTATATACACAAAGTGTTTCTTGCTTTTTTTAATTTATCATTCCTACATTTCCTACTTGTAGGATTTTTTCATTAATGATACAATAACTTTAATATATGAAAAAACATATCTTTTATGGAACAACTACTGTAGGTGAAAAGGGTCAGGCGGTTATTCCGTCCAGAGCTCGTAAAGAGCTTGGTGTAAAAGCTGGTGAACAGCTTCTTGTATTTGGTTTTGATAAGGAAATGATTGTTTTATCTAAGCTGTCTAATATTGAAAAATTTGCATCACATATGGAGAGCCAGCTTAAAGATTTGAAGAAAATAATAAAAAAAAGGACAAAAAAGTAAAAATATAATAAAATATATTTATGAATCCCGTTAGATGTCTCGTCCCGCCTTGGCGGGATCTAGACCTCGGCGGGGCTACATCTAACGGGATGAATGTTGCTAATATTTTAACAAAGAAGTGGTATAAAAAGAGAAAGTGGTGGTTTATCGGAGCAGGAGTTTTAGCTGTCATTGCTTTATATATGTTTTATAGCGGGGATAAAGCTCCGACTTATGAGATGATAACCACCCAAAAAGGTGACCTGGTTCAGGAGGTTAGCGTTACCGGTAAAATAAGACCGGCTCAAGCCGTAGATTTGCAATTTGAAAGTTCGGGCAGAATATCATTTGTTAATTATAAAGTCGGAGATAAGGTCAATACAGGTGCTACAATTGTTTCGCTTGAAAATATGGAGTTGCAGGCGGCGGTTACTTCAGCAAAGGCAGATTTAGAAAAAACCAAAAGAAATTTCGAATCTCTTAATGATTCATCCATATCCTCGTCTCTTCGCGTGGAGCTTGAAAATGCAAAAGCCAGCCTCGATCAGATTATAAGAAAAGCAGACGGTGATTTAGCATCAAAATATAATAGTGCTTTCAATGCTTTAAATGAGGCGATGACTCAGATTGATAGTTCTTCGGCTACATTGGAATATATCAGAAAAACGCATCTCGAGGGAAAGAGCTTGGACGATTACATCAAACAGCTCCAAGTTAAGACGTCGGATGATATTAAAAGCGTTAAAGTCCTTTTTCCTTCTATTGGTAAGCCTGGAGTTACTATAATGCCTGTATTATATGGTCAGCTTGATCCTGCATTAAAAGAGATGCTAAATGCATTGCAGTCAATAAGAACGGCATTTACTTTTTTACAAAATGAGATGGAGAGCAACTACAGTATAATTTCATCGGCAACCGACCGTACCAGTGTTAATACCGAAGCTGCTGCTATTTCGTCTGACCTTTCTGCTGTCTCAAGCGCTATTCAGGGAATTTTAGACCAGAGAATATCAAATGATAAAAATATTTCGGATGCCGATGCTAAGCTTGCAACTGCCAAGGCATCATTTCCGACAAGTGAGGATATTCTTCAGAAGGAATCAGCTTTATTGTCGGCCCAATCTCAGCTTAGAAAAACAATCATCGTTGCTCCATTTGCAGGTATAGTCGGTAAGATAGATGCAGAGCGTGGAGAAACGATAAGCTCAACAAAGGTAATTGTTTCTTTCATATCGGCTGCGAACTATCAGATTGAAGCGAATATAACCGAGGTTGATATCAGTAAGATAAAAGTTGGCGATACGGCGACGCTTACGCTGGATGCCTATGGTTCTCAAACAAAATTTAATGCTTGCGTTTCTTCTATTGATACATCGGCAACCGTAGTAGAGGGCGTGACGACTTATATAACGGTTTTCGATTTTGAGGGTGAGGTGGATAGGGGTATTCGTCCTAACATGACGGCGAATCTTGATGTTCAAACTGCAAAAAAGGAATTGGTAATCTCTATTCCTCAAAGAGCTGTCATATCCAGAAACGGAGATAAAATTGTAAGAATTTATAAAGGAGCTAATATAACGCTGGAAGAAAGAGTTGTTCAGTTGGGGATGTCAGGTAAGGATGGTTATATTGAGATTATCTCCGGTCTTTCGGAAGGTGAAAGCATAATTACTTTTATTAATGAATAAAAACAGCGGTCCGATAATTCAGGTCCGTGAATTGGGCAAGGTCTATGGAAGTGATGGAGTTGAAACACCCGCTCTCCGCGGGATTTCTTTTGATATTCGAGAAGGAGAATTTGTGGCTATCATGGGGCCCTCGGGTTCTGGCAAGTCAACTTTGTTACATATACTTGGTTTTTTGGATAGACCAAGTGGGGGGAGTTATTTGCTTGAAGGAAAAGACATGAATAGTTATGACGATGATGAGCTGGCGAGATTACGTAACAGAAAATTTGGTTTTGTTTTTCAGGCGTTTAATCTTTTGGCGAAGGCCAGTGTTATCGATAACGTTAAGCTTCCGTTGATGTACGCGGATATTCCCGATGCAAAACAGGAAAAAATGGCCCAGAGCTCAATTGATGCGGTTGGTCTTACTCATCGCACTCATCACGAGTCAGCAAAACTGTCCGGTGGAGAAAAACAGCGTGTTGCTATCGCCAGAGCTTTGGTAAATAATCCCGAAGTAATTTTTGCCGATGAGCCAACCGGAAATCTGGATTCTAAATCAGGCGGACAAGTGATGGAATTTATTGAAAATCTCCACGATCAGGGAAGAACCATAATTCTGATAACCCACGAAACGTATACTGCAAATTATGCTCAAAGAATAATTAAACTTAAGGACGGAGCGATAGAAAGCGATGAGAAGGTATCGAGTCGCCACCATCTGGAAGATGGATTTAAGAAATAAATTTTTAATTTTTAATTTTCATTGAATTTACAATGCTTAAATTTTCGATTATTTAGAAATTGGTTAATTAAGATTTGATTGGAAATTGTAAATTAGAAATTAATAATTCTTTGCATGAAGCTACACAATACATTTAAAACGGCAATCAAAGGACTGACGACGCATAAGTCCCGTTCGATACTAACTATTCTCGGAATAGTTATTGGTATTACTGCTATAATGCTTGTTATGGCGGTGAGTCAGGGAGCAAAAGATCTAATACTTTTTCAGATACAGGGACTTGGCTCGCAGACTGTAATTGTCAGAGCCGGAAGAGAACCGGAGGGTCCTTCTGATTTTGCATCTATATTTACAACTTCGCTTCGGGACAGGGAAGTTATGGCATTAAAAAATCCTGCTTTTGTAAGGGGTGCAATTGCGGTGGCTCCGGTAGTTATCGGTTCAGGAACAGCTCTTTTCCAGACTGAAACAAAAAATGCAAGTTTGCTCGGTACGACTCCGGATATTTTGCAGGCGCTTGGTATTCAGCCTCGCTATGGAACATTTTTTACGGAGTCAGACGTTGCCGGCCGTACAAGCGTTGCGGTTTTGGGTTCTGAAGTTAAAAAAGAATTATTTGGAGATTCGGATGCAGTAGGAGAGACAATAAAATTTTATGATCGTAATTTTAAAGTGATCGGTACCTTTGATGATGTCGGCCAGATTGGTGCCTTTGATTTGGATACAAATATTATTGTTCCGGTTACAACCGCTAATCAGTATCTTTTGGGAGCGAATCATTACACGGTTATTATGGTTAGAGTGGAGTCGGAAGCGATGGTTGACAGAGCAGCCGATGATATAAGGCAGACGCTTAGGGAGCTTCATGGTATAACTGATCCTGATAAGGACGACTTCTTTGTGGCTACCCAAGCTGATTTAGCTGAAAGAGTCGGAACAATAACAGGAGTTTTATCAGCCCTTCTTCTTTCTGTTGCTGCTATTTCTCTTGTGGTTGGGGGAATAGGAATTATGAATATTATGCTTGTATCGGTAACTGAAAGGACTCGTGAAATTGGATTAAGAAAGGCAGTAGGCGCTACTACTAATGATATATTGAGACAGTTTCTTTTTGAGTCAGTGCTCCTGACTTCTGTAGGTGGAATTATCGGTATTAGTCTAGGTGCAGTTTTGTCCCTTGTCGTTTCAATAGTACTTACTCGATTTTTAGCAGTGGATTGGGGTTTTACTTTTCCAATAAACGGAGCACTTCTTGGTTTCGGCGTTTCGGCATTGGTAGGATTAATATTCGGTCTTTATCCCGCCAGACAGGCATCTATTAAGAGTCCGATAGAAGCTCTGAGGTATGAGTAGGAGTTGTTTCCCTCACTTTTCGAGGATTATTTTTAGAATAGAAGTGGCAAAGTCGTCAATTTTCGTGAAGGTGCGACTGCTTGACATAAGTCATTTATTTTGTTACATTATGAATCAGACCCTTAAGGAGGTACCAGATGATCAAGCTGTCGCTTGATGTGTATTTTAGAGATTGGGACAATGCCTGCACACGGCTAAAGGCCTTTTGTGATGAAGTGGGTCTCGAACTGCACTTCGACACCAACAGGGCCAACGTTCTACATGTCTGTCCCAAGCCCAAGGAACCAGCGGGCGACGTTCCGGTGCTAAGCTTCGAGGCCGAAATAGTCCCGCTACCCACATCCAAAGAGGAGGCCACGTGGCAGTACCTCTGCGATCTTCACGCCGATTATTATCCTCGCCACTGGAGGTACGGCATTTTTCCTCCAGGTAGGTAGTCACCGATCAAGGCAACCGTAACGGGTTGCCTTTTGTTTAGCCAAGTTATATGGCCATTAGGCTCGAGCCATCTTGGTCCTTTGCCAGATCGTCCAGATTCAGAAACACCTGTTTGGTCAAACGATTTACTTTAAAAATCATAACCTTGACAGAATACATAAGAAATATACTCAGACTCGCATGATGCAAGTGTTTGAGAAAGATAAGATTGTAATAAGGTTGTGTTAAGATCGAGACAGACAGTAGCAACAAAAAACCGCCGATGGGGCGGATTTTTTTATTCTGGTAGTTTATGACATGCACGACAGCGTGCCTCGTACATTTCAAAGTCACCAACTACAACTTGTTCTGTCGGTGAACCTGGTTTGCGATAGGTCAGGACAGCCTCTTTTTTGCATCGGAAGCAGATGGCAGAAAACTTAGTAACAGTATCTGCGATGGCCATCAGATGAGGCATCTGACCAAACGGCTGTTGTAGATAATCCGTATCAAGTCCTGAAACGATGATAGTAAAATCGGTATTCTCATTCATATCTAATAATTCACGGACACAGTCCACTATCCACGGTTCAAGGAAAAATTGTGCCTCATCTATTGCGAGTAAGTCGGGCCGATGTTTCAATATTAATTCTTTAATTTCGGCAAAAGATTGTACTGTATGTGCTTCAAAATTAATAAATGCTTCAAACTTAGTATCTTCCCTCCTTCTTTTACGACGGGCAGTGATCTCCTTTTTTGCTCGAGTATCTAATAGTGGTTTTATTACCAGTACTTTTTTATCTGCATGAATCGCCCTGTTCAATCTTCTTATTAATTCTTCTGTTTTTCCCGAGAACATTGAACCTGTAATTACATCCAACCTTGCCATTGTCTTTCCAGTCGTTGAAAAGTACCTTCATCATTCTAGCACCACTTCAGACATTATCAATGTTGATAAGAAAAAAGTCGTTGACCGACTGTATTAAATATAGTAAAACTGGCCTATATTAAGGCTCTTTGAAATAGGGGATATCTATGGCACCGGAAGTTTTGCTGGCAATTTTAGCAGCAGTTGTATTGGCTCTATTCTTCGATTTTACTAACGGAAAGAATGATTCAGGAAACCAAATTGCATTACCTCTCAAGATTAATGCAATGAAACCGTTTCATGCTTTGATTATCGCGGCGACTTTAAATTTTATTGGTGCCTATTTTCTTGGCACTGCAGTTGCTCAAACTCTCGGTAAGGGCGTAATTGATCCAAGTATGCTTCAGGTCGGTGTATCCGGAGTCGTTGTTATTATTTGTGCTTTATGCGGGGCTATCACCTGGAATTTTGTAACCTTGTATTGGGGTATTCCGTCTTCCTCATCCCACGCGCTTATCGGAGGATTGATTGGAGCGTTTGTAGCCGGCTGGGGAATTACTCCGGTTAATTGGCATAAAGTCGGAATCATATTTGCTGTTTTAATCCTAGCTCCGATATTTAGTCTGGGTATAGCTTGGCTATTAACGCGAGTTATGTTCTGGATTTGTAATCGTTCTTCTTCGCTGACACCTCGGTTCAATAAGTTTCTTAAAATACTCCAGTATCCTTTAGTAGGTTTAATGTCTCTGGGGCACGGCTCTAACGATGCCCAGAAAACAATGGGCGTAATAGCTTTTACTTTAGTAATTGCCGGCATAAGTCATGATTTGCCAGGTACGATGATTATTCCGCAGTGGGTGAGATTAGCCTGTGCTTCTGTTATTGCACTCGGAACATTGAGTGGAGGATGGCGAATCATTAAAACAATGGGCTGGAAGATATATGACTTTCGGCCGATTCATTCACCGGCCATACAGTTTTCGTCTGCTTTAGTAATCTGCATAGCTTCTTTTTTTGGTTATGTTGTTTCAACCTCTCAGCTTATTTCAGCGGCGGGGATGGGTTCGGGTGCTTCGGAAAGACCGAGAATGGTGCATTGGGATAAGGCGGAGGAAATGGTGGTAGCGTGGCTTATGACGATTCCGGCGAGTGCGACTATATCGGCTATGCTCCTGTTCTTATTTAAGGGTCTTTGGTTGTATGTGATCGGAATGAGTTTACTGGGTGTTGCCGGTTATTTAGTCTCAAGCAAGATAAAATCATTAAAGTTATCTCAGGGCAATAGTAAGAAAGATTTTAAGCAATTACTTCTCGAGCAGATAGAGGTTGTCCTAGCTGGTTCAGAGCTTGTTGTAAAATATTGTTTTGAACCGACAAGAGAGAACGCTGAAGCTGTCGATTGTGCTGAAAAAGAAGCAGATATAAAACGTAGGATTCTTGGCAGTAATCTCAACTCGAGATTTATGACGGGATTAATTCCGAGGGATGATCTAGATATTTTATCGGAGAGAATAGATAATATTATGGATGAATTGAAAAAAGCCGTAATTAGAATGTCAATCTATGGCATTATGCCCGATGAGCATATCAGAAGAGAGGTATCTGATATTGTAGAATCAATTGTGCTTCTTCGGGATGCAATTCAGTTTCTTGGTAAGGATAATAACAGATGCCGTGAATGTATTGGTAATTCTCGAAAGAAAGAGAATAGTGTAGTGCACGAAGGAGAACACTGGTATGTTGAAAAAAGGTCTGATATTAAGAAGCTTAATATCAGACCTAGTCCAGAAGAGATGGCTGAGATATCTTCTGAGGAGAAGATTAGAATGCTGGAAGATAGGATTAAGAGTTTAGAAGAAACCATAATTCAGGGTTTTAATTTTTTGAATGATGAGCACGGACATACAGCTTTTCAGATAGCTGCTAATCAGGTTGTGGCTGCAGGCGAAAAACTTTCAAAAATTCTTGATAAGGTATCTTAAGCGAAAAGCGGTCATCCATGACCGTTTTTAAATTTGCCGTTGATTTTTCGTCTTATTTCTGATAAAATTCAATCTGTTGAAAATAGAATATAGAATGTCATTCCGCGGTAGCTCAATGGTAGACCTGCCTGCCGGCAGGCAGGGCGGCTCGCGAATCTTAAGATGGATAAATACTATGTCTATGGAATAAAGAGTGGCAGGGATGGTAGAGTTTATGTGGGGCTTTCAATGAATCCCGATTTGAGGCTCAAGCAACATAACCATGGTAAAACTCCATCGACAAAGCCATGGAGACCATGGAATATAATTTATAAAAAATCTTTCGAATCTAGACCTGAAGCGCGCAAAGAAGAAAAACGTTTAAAGTCTGGATTCGGTAAGGAGTTTTTAAAATCTTTACCTTAACAATTTATTCCGCGGTAGCTCAATGGTAGAGCGGCTCCCTGTCAACGAAGTTGACCCTGAGTTTATCGAAGGGTTAGCATAGGCAGCTTTTCGCAGTAATGCGGATTGAAAAATCGGGCTAATTCGGGGAAACCTTTAAACTGGCAATCCCGAGCTAAATTCCTGCGAAGCTTAGTGACTTATCCTGAGCTTGTCTAGGGATAAATGTGTAGAGACTATATACCCGAATCCCTTCAAGGGGATATAAGATAGTCCACACCATACGAAAGTATTGGATTACGTGTAAGGAGATGGTTCCAGGTTCGAGTCCTGGCCGCGGAGCAACGATAAAACACTAGGATTTTCCTGGTGTTTTATTTTACCCCAGCGTGGACTGACGAACCTAAATTTGATATTATTATGAAAAATAATAAATTATAATTATGTCTGAAAATTTTGAACCAAAACCAGAACAAGAACTAACAATCGAGGAGCAAGTTGAGTTAGCTAGAGAATTTCTTAGAGCAACTAGCGACCGTAATCAATTAACCGAGCAATACCCCGACTTCGACGATTTAGCTGTTTTCGTGGATGGAAGCCCATCAAATAGAGAATTGTACGAAGAGTTGGAAAGAGTAGCCAGTAAAGCTGTAAGTGAATTTGACGAGAAGGTTAAGGATAAGGACATTCTAGTCAAACATCTTCGAGAAATTGGAGAGAACGGATTAGCAGATATTATTGAAAGGAGAGAGAAGAATCTAAAGAAATTCAGACGCTAATTATTTATTGGCTTCTCTAGCTTCGGTACATAATACGTCCTATAATTCTCTCGAATCCACGTTCGGACACAGGCAACAGTTCGGAGCCAAATAGGACACCTAAAAACCGAGACCTATCTCGGTTTTTAGGTGTCTGCATAGGGTTTTTCAATATTTGCATAGGGTTGGGATATGTGCTATTATTCAATAGTTATGACCGAAAAGGAGATAATAACCATAAGCGAGGCGGCTGAAATACTGGGTGTTTCCATAGACACCCTTCGCCGATGGGATAAAAGCGGCAAGCTAAAGCCCGTGAAAACATCAGGTGCTGGCTATCGCCTATACTCCCAATCCCAGATTGAGCTTTTTCTCAATGACCTTTTAAGTACGGCAAACGATTGGGTACACAAAAATACTGAGATACCTTCCGAATTATATTGTGCCAATAGCGCAGTATTTCAAACCAGACTGTCCAGAATGCAGGATGTTTTATCTGAATCAAAGGAATTAAATTTAATATTTCCGCTCATTGTTGCGGTTGCCGGAGAAATCGGCAATAATTCCTTTGACCATAATCTAGGCAATTGGCCCGACACGCCCGGCATATTTTTTGGTTATGACACACATAAACGATATATAATATTAGCGGATAGAGGTTTAGGTATTCTAGCTACTTTAAAAAGGGTTAAGCCAGAATTAGATAGTGACCAAAAAGCCCTTGAAGTTGCATTCACGGAAATATTATCAGGCCGAGCTCCGGAGAGTCGCGGCAACGGGCTTAAGTTCGTCCGTAAAATAGTTGCTGAAAATTCGATCGGGCTGGTATTTCGAACAGGTGATGCAAAATTAATTTTAACTAAGGACAGTGACGTATTAGATATTAGGCAATCCTCAGATCCTTTTCGGGGCTGTCTGGCGCTAATAACATTTTAAAAAACAATGATTCAACGAGCATGAAAATAGAATTAAAAAAATTTGGGACAACTTTAATCTCTCGGCAAAATGGCCGGGAGGCTTTTGCTGCTTTTCAGCCTCAGCTGACAGCTCTGGGAAAAAATGAAAACCTGGAACTGGATTTTGATGGCGTCATTACATTCGCACCGTCATGGGGAGACGAATTCCTGAGTCCGCTATTAAAGCTGTATGGCTCAAGATTGATACTGATTAACACTAACAACCTATCCGTTAAAGCAACCCTGGAACTTCTGGAAAAGATTAATCAGGAATCTTTCAAGAGAGCGGTATAAAAAATAGAGAATTTTAAAGGAGTTTTTTAGCGCACGAGACGCCCTCCACAGGCGGGCAGGGGTCGTAATTGAGAAAGCCTTACAGGGCTTGAATTCGAGATGGTTCTAGCAAGACAGGACTTAGCGACACGAAAGTGTCGTTTTGTCGTTTAGATAGGTGCTACAATTAAGTGTTAAATATACCTTACAAATATTTGACAATGCTATCGAATTTTCTATACTTAATTTATGATTAAGAAGAAAATCACAATTGATACTCTGGCCAGAATGACTCAAGATGAATTTACCAATGTAGGCACAACATTAACTGAGCTTAAAGAAGGCCAACAAAGACTTGAGGCTGGGCAACAGCGCATTATCGACGTTCTTTTAGAAATCCCCTCAAAGAAAGCGTTTGAGCGTTTGGATAATAAAGTTCAGACATTTGATGCTCGACTGACATCGGTTGAAAGAAAGGTTAAATAATAACTGTTCTAAATATATTACAAAGCAAGAAAGGTATCTCAAAAGGGATGCCTTTCTTTTTATAAATCACCGTGGTATCTTGGGGACGAGATGTTTGAAAAAGAGGAGTTTTTGATGGCAAAAGTGGATGTAACGGCAACCATAGAGATACCAGATGCAGTCTGGATTCTTAGCCCTGCACCCGAAGAAGAACAAGAGGCCCTACACGTGCTTCTACGAGATAATGGATATTCAACCGAAGGTAGTATCGTTTATCGCTGTAACGATGGTAGGCCAGCAGTAATGTTTGGACCAAAGCTTAATTCTCACGATGCAGAGTGGATGTATCGTAAGTTTTTGGAGTCCATTGCACACAATATTAATACGCATGACCTTGGGAAAGTATAACCTTGGATGAATCGTATTCTCGGATATACAATTTCCAAAGAGCCGACCCAACCGTCGGCCTTTATTTTTGTCTTAAACAGGTTCGAACAGCCGATAACCCTCGGGAGCAACGATAAAACACTAGGATTTTACCTAGTGTTTTATTTTACTAGAGTAAGGACAATCGAACCTAAACTTAATTTGACTCGGATATTTTTATAAAGTAATCTTCTGAGTAGAATAAATTTAGGAGAAGAACCTTATGAATAAAATAGTTATTGTAGCCTCAACCAATCCAGTTAAGGTAGAGACGGTTAAGCGTGCGTTCAATTCTGTTTTTCCAGACACTCAATTTAAATTCGGAAGCGTAAAGGCGTCATCTGGGATTTCGGACCAACCACTATCTGATAAAGAAACGCTTAGGGGAGCGGTTAATCGTGTGGCGGATGCAAAAAAACTTTCTCCTGGAGCAGATTTTTATGTTGGTCTTGAGGGTGGAGTCGAAGATGTAAATAACGAACTTCACGAATTTGCATGGATTGTTGTTGAGTCAAAAGTTGGAAAAGTCGGCAAGGGTAAGACATGTACTTTCCTTGCCCCACCTATTTTTCGTAAACTTGTACTTGAAGACGGCAAAGAAGTTGGTGATGCAAGTGACATAGTGTTTGGACAGAATAATTCAAAGCAAAATATGGGTGCCATAGGTCTTTTAACGAAAGGCATCATAGACCGTACCGAACTCTATCGTCATGCGGTAGTATCGGCACTTATCCCATTCGTCCAGGAACATCTATACTAAGAGAATGAAGCGGAGTACCATTTGGGAAACGCTTTTTTATTTCGGGAGCAACGATAAAACACCCCGCCATGGCGGGGTGTTTTATCTTACCCCAGTGTGGACTGGCGAACCTAGGTCGAAAAAAGGTGTCAGGTACCATTTACTTGAAATAGGGTATATGATACAAGCTATGCATGGGTAGAATACCTCGCATAGATATAGGTAATCAATTTTATCACGTCATAAATCGTGCCAATGCACGTTTATCAATTTTTAATAAAGATAAAGACTATATAGCCTTCGAAAAAATAATAGAAGAGGCTAAAGATAGATATTCAATGCGAATTTTAGCATATTGCATAATGCCTAATCATTGGCATTTTGTTTTACATCCGAAGGAAGATGGCGATCTGAACCTATTCATGCAGTGGTTAACCCTGACTCATACCCAAAGATGGCATGCCCATTACCATTCTGTCGGCTATGGTCATCTATATCAAGGCAGATACAAGTCTTTTTTGATCCAAAATGATCAATATCTACTAACTGCATGTAAATATGTTGAAAGTAATCCTGTTCGTGCAAAACTAACAAGAAGGGCTAAAGATTGGCAGTGGTCTTCGCTCTGGAGAAGAGAGGATGGCAGTACTGAGCAAAAAGAGATACTTTTTTCCTGGCCTATAAAAATACCCACGGACTATTTAGAATCCATAGATAGACCACAAGTTGAAAAAGAGTTAGAATTTATTAGAGAGTCAGTTAATAAAAGCAAGCCTTTTGGCAGTGATACATGGCTAGACAAGATTGTTAAAAAGTTTGGTTTAGAGATGACCCTGAGAAAACCCGGTCGTCCTAAAAACGGTACCTGACACCTTTTCTGCTCCCACCTTTTCTGCTCCTGCTCCTGCTCGGTTTTTGGTTGGGGGGGGGCGAAAAGAGTATAATTAAGAAGTACGCAAATTAACTAAAAATCATGAAAAAAATCATATTTCTTGCGGTTATTGCCTTGGCAATGGGATCGTTTTTCTTTTTCAATACTAATCAAGCTGATGCCGTAAAACCGGCTGACTATGGTCTTGAGGAGGGAGACTTAATAAGCGCCATATTTTCCGATGACCTGGATGTATACATAATAAACGAAAATGGGTATAAGCGACTTTTTCTAAATCCTGAAATATTCAAATTCTATGGACACCTCGGAGGATTCTTTAATGTTAAACTCGTTACCCCCGAAGTACGGGACTCTTTCATAACCTCGGGCCTTTTCAGAAACTGCGAAGATAATGACCAGAAAGTCTATGGTGTGGATATAGACGGTGAAGATACTGGTCAGCTTCATTGGGTTAATGCTACCGGAGAACAGGCTGTTTCCGATGATCCACATTTCTTCAAAAAGGTGTTCTGTATCAACGGAAGAGAATTCAAATAGTATCCTAAGGGAAGCATATTTAAGAAAGTACTCGAAGTTCCGGAATATGACAGAATGAAGAAGAAAGAGCAACTAGCAACGGAGGTAAAACTGAACAGTGGAGAATCCCTAAAAAACATCGGAAAAGTCGTTATCTGTCATTATCCGCCGGAACTGCCCGGCAACCTCCACGAAATATTGGCGGATGTTGCGGCTACGAAAGCGCATCTTGCACACGGAGACGCTCTCGGCGCTTGTCCAAAACCTCCTATACCAACCCC
>Ga0209542_10011098_pt1 | contig 16066 bp, 16 predicted proteins | sample RifCSPhighO2_01_FD_184028 | JGI IMG/M metagenome (GOLD analysis project Ga0209542, IMG submission 184028) | Soil microbial communities from Rifle, Colorado - Rifle CSP2_plank highO2_0.1 (SPAdes) (version 2) | ecosystem: Environmental > Terrestrial > Deep subsurface > Rock core/Sediment ... | reverse complement strand
CAGCAGTTAATAACAGGCTTGCATTATTCTGCCCTGTAGTAACGCTTCCAACCCCCCACAATACTGAATCCTTTGTGAAATTGACGCTTATTACTGAAGAAACTGTGACATTGACATATCCTTCGCTTCCTGTCAGGCCGGTCAATTGAGATACTTTAGAATACTTGTCAAAAGCAAAGTATGAGTTAACTGCGGCAAATCCAACCGCAAGCACCGCCAAAATAAAAACAGCATATCCAACCCCGCTGCTCATTTGCTCTTCCATATCATTATCCCCCTGCCCCGGCATTAGCCTCTCCGGCCAGGGGATTGGGAGCCACTGTAATCTCAACATTTGCCTGTGTGTTTCCCTGCGGAATTTCGGGAGAATTATAAGCCTGGGAATTTACACTCAGGGACAAAGTCATGACTATTGAAAACACCGATAGCAATATTGCTATAATGAGCAGTGTAACAATCAGCCTGTCTGAAATCTTTGACACCATCTTTATTGCTTCACTTTGACACTCTCTTTATTACTTCAATCCATAAACTCTCTCCTTTATAAAGATTTCGTGAGTTTGAGATATATGTCTTATCCAGAAATAAATTAGTTAGTAGTTCAGAGCAATTATCAATAACATGCTACGATAAATATCCTATGATAAACCTAGGTGTTGATGAAGTAAGCCTGTTGAGTAAGTTATGTAAATTATCCTCTAATGGTTGGATGATTGGCTAGATATTATTAGGTGATTATGTAAATAACGGACTAATCGGGCAGTTAAAATCACCCCGTAAATTTTAACCCGCTAATAATGTTTAATGAGCTAAGCTGCAGGTTGGTGTTGTGCATTAATTAATTTCTATTATTGTACTTTATGGCTATTATAAGTTCATTAATTTATTCTAGTTCTTTTAGTAGTTTTTTGTCAGGTATGTGCTTCTCTCTGTCTTCTACATCGCTCATGAATTCTGATGGCTTATCCTTCCAATATTTTTTAACTAGAGAGAATACCTTGCTCTTTAGGGGGGTTTTGATTCCATTAAAATTTTCTATATGGCAAAGATTTTCATAAAGCCAGAAGAACCACTTCTTACTATGACTGCTCTGTCCTGCAATTTCATCATAAATAACAGAATAGTTAAGTCCTTCTTTCATTAACCTGTCACAGTCATAAATGTCAGCTTGCCTTTTTGGTGAGACCATGGCCTTGAAAAGGAAAATATCTTCATTAGAGACAAAGAATACAGCTAACTTGCCGAAATCCTTGAATTTTCTGGCTCTCTTAATAATTGTAGGGGTGATAAAAAGCATCTTACCCGCTTGCTTTAAAAAAACATCGATTCTTGATTCTTCTTTCACATAAACTGCAAGAGCAGTAAGGTAGAATTCGCTTTCTCTGTCATTCATGTTCTTAAAACCGCCTTTGCTCATGGCTTTATCAAAAATGTCAAAATCAGACTGGCTGGTAATAATAATGTCAATGTCTTTAGTGGCAGCTTTCAAGCCTTTGAACGAAAGAGCGCAGCCCCCAATCAGGTAAATACTAACCGGCTTTTCTATCTTAGAGCCAACATTCACTAATAAGTCTTCTAATTCATCTTTATTAAACATTTTCTACACCATAAATATTAGCTACTCTATTAAAATCCTTCCTATCAAAAGTTAGATTAGAATTGGTATCATTGTGCAATCTCTTGAGTAGGTTATTGAAGAGGGTGTATTTACCATACTTCATAGCTATAGGCAGAACCTTTTTGTAACTTAAATTGTTCTTGATATAGAAAACCATTGCTAAATGCATGGTTCTAGGATCATCAATTTGAAATAAAGAATGAACAAATATCTCTTCTTTAGATAATTTTCCTTCAGGAATTCTGCACAATGCTTTAACTACAAAGACTTCAACTCCATAATCCTTGTATCTTGCTAGACCTGTTAGAGAACCCTTAACCAAATTTTCATTATCTACTTCTAAAAGCGTTTCATCTTGATACTTCCACTTAACAAAACCATTAATCAAGGCATAATTCTTATAAGATAATATAGAATCTGAAAGTAAAGGCCAGGCATTCCTATTTAGTGTGCATAAGCCATCTTTAAAGATAACAACGCCTCTATTCTTAAGCATTGGAAAATACCTGGCAATCATATGTCTAGAAATACCGCTAAGTTTTGAAGCAATTTCTATAGAAGTCCAATCTTCACTTAAAGCAGCTAAAAATAATAATCTACTATCAGATAAGATATCTTCAAAATTAATTGTAGGATACTCAAAAATTAATTCCTTAAATTTAATCGCGTGATAACTATTTGAAACTCCTACAGAAATTCTACTACCATCAATAAAAGACTTTTTTTTGGAAATAAAGCCTTCTTTCTCTAAATCCGTTAGAACTTCTGAAATGAAATTACGAGATTTCTTACTAAGCAAGACCAGTTTTTCAATAGTGTTAGAGCCCCTAGCAATTTGTGTAAATACTTTAATCATAGACCTATTTAATCTCATAATGTAATTAAAGCGACTTAGTATATAAATATATCGGTATAAATACAAAGTTAATTAAATAACTATATAAACTAGTCTATTGACTAATGGCATAATCTTTTTCTTTGCGAATGATTATTAATCAGGGAGAGCTTATTGCAGCTCCCTGTATCAGGTATTTTCTAGAATAAAATAATTTCGGACACTCGCCCTCTCATTTATTTAAAATTCAATCTGCGGTTTAAAATCCACAAAGAATTCATCTGCGGTTTAAAATCCACAAAGGTTTCTTTTAAACGGGCTTACGCCAAAAAACCACCTAAGATTACATCAATGCAAAATTGTCATGCCGCCGCAGCCGTCAAGGTTATTGTGTCTGTCAGGGCTCCTGCGTTTCCGTCGTAAGGAACAGTGAGAAGGAGGCTTATATTAATCTGGTCCTGAGTATCAAGGAAGCCGAACTGGCTGCAGAAAGAATACCCGCTCGTGTTTACGTCCATGAAAGTTGCATTTGAAAATGCCGCCGGATTGCAGCTTCCTGAATCGCTGTTTGTTATATTCCATCTGTAAGCTCTGTGTCCCACACTTCCGCCGAACAGCGTTGTTGCGTTTTTCGCTGCGCTCAGGCTTAGAGTAGTATTAACATTTCCTATATTCACAATAGATATGGGTGTTATTCCTGTCGTTGACCAGTTTCCTCTTGTAACAGCAGTTCCGATACCGTCAGCTACAATGAGAGTAGCATTGCTTTCTCCGCCGTTGATGCTTCCAACTCCCCAGCTGACAGCATCTTTGGTAAAATTAACACTTACTACTGTAGCAACTGTCACATTAACATATCCCTCGCTTCCTGTCAGGCCGGTCAATTGAGCAGCTTGAGAAGCTTTCTGGAAGCTCACATAGGAATTCAGAGCAGCAAAAGCCACTGCCAGAACAGCAACAAAAACCAACGCCTTATTTCCCACCATCTTTTATTATTTTACATAGAGTGATTTACGTTTATAAATATTTATGCTCAATTTAGAGACAATTATTTGTAATTCGCTCCCGATACCTTTCCTTAATCTGGAGGTCATAGAGTTATCCTATTTTTGCTTCTTCATTGCCTAATAAAACCTGCCCGTCATAATTATTCCATAAAGTTTCTAATATTCCTATAGTTCCTGGCTCATTTCTCTGATTCATTCTGAACAGCATTTTCATATTTTCTTCCATCATTCTTAAGGATCTTTGATGAGCTTCAGCACTAGTCTTACCCTTCATCAAAAAGAATACTACTTCATTAGAAGGATAAAGGCAATATCCTGCGCCCTTATCATTTAGGGGTTTGGCTGACCAATTACCATTTATCCAAAAAGAAAAAGGCCTGCTATATCCTATAAAAGACCCCTTATTATTTTCTACAGCTTTCTTGCCCAATACAGTACTTGCACTGCAAGCTCTGGCATAAGTTATCTTATCTTTTAACAGGCCAACATTTTCATTAGAAACTATTATTTTATCCTTATGACCGCATACAGAATCCTCATTCCCATGACCATTCAAAAATATTATTTTGGTGTTACTCTTGCCAGCAAAACTTTCAAAGTTGATTTTATTAGCTCTATCCTCATCAAGATCTCTTATGTCCATGCCAAGATTTTTAGTTTCCTTTATAACTAGCAAAGCATAAGCTGATAAATATTCCGTGTAATCATCATATTTTGGACTAGTAACTAAAAGTAAATTACTCATTACTATTAAGAATATTCATTAGCTTCCCAGTTGTTAATGCCTTAATAAAACTAAGCTGCATTTCCACAACCTGAATACCTACTGAATCTCCCTCTTTAACATGTTTTATTAGTTGTTCTTTAGTAAAAGCTCCCTGATTTCCAACTGATAATTTATAGTTTTGAGGCATGACATCTAATCTAGCCAAAACAATCTCTTTTACATCGGGACTAATAGAATTTTGTAATTTCATAATATATTTAATTCTTTTAACTTTTTAAGCATTTCTTTACCCAAATTAGTATCATTTTGGACTTCTAAATAAACAGCATTCCAAGTATAAGGTTTTTTATCCAAAACTAATATTATGTCCTCATTTCTTATCTTTTCAGGTAAATTAGCAAAAACCTTTTTTAGCTTGATTCTTTCCTCTTCTAAAGAATCATTAACCATAAATAAAATAAGCTAATTTCCTATTTAAAGATATCTGGCATATCAGTATCTCCAATATAACCCTGGTTTAGCAATAAATCAATAAATCTATAGTCCACCATTAATCTAAATCCGCTTGTATAAGTATCAATAAGCGTTTGTTAGTAATCACCATCGCTGATAACGCAACCACTTTGCCCGTGTCAAGAACGTAAGTTCCTGAGCATGCTCAAAACGTCAAGAATTCACAATTCTTGAGCGCAGTCAAGGATTAACATCCTTGATGATTAATATTTTTGACATGTCAAAATTAATTGATGGAATCTACATTTAATTATTATGCTTTTAATGGCTATAATGTTCTCCATCGGAGATACGGTATGTGAACTGATATGAACAAGATTACATTACAATAAAATTAATAACAAAATTGAATATACTTACTCTTCAAAAGAATCAATAATTTCTTTTGCCTTATTGACAAAACTATATGAACAAGATTACATTACAATAAAATTAATAACAAAATTGAATATACTTACTCTTCAAAAGAATCAATAATTTCTTTTGCCTTATTGGACAAAACTTATAGCTTTTACCCTCAGGTCTTTTGTTTCGTTTTTATCAAAAACTTTCTGAGTCGAATAACTTGCTATTGTCCTTTTTGCCTTTGCTTCAATGTAGTACAAAACTTCTTCTTTTTTATAGTAGCATTTCCTATAACTTCTATGTCTTCTTTATTAAGCTCTTTCTTATAAAATTCCCTGATAAGAATAAGGAGAGTTGCTAAGTGATCTTTTGTAGAGTATCCCTTCAAAGCACATAATGCAAGAGAAACGTGATAGATAGAATAGTACGCGCTCACAACAGCCCAGTCATTAAACTTTCCCGCTTCAAGAATGGAGTTTGTAAATTTTAGATTGTGGTCTGCTTTGTCAATATGTCCTTTGACTAACTCTTGAATTTCAATTTCTCTCTTTACTTTCTTTGATTTTGAATATCTATGAAAGTCTTTTTCTCTTCTTTCTTCATCCTCAAGCCAAATCTCCCATATTTCTTTATTCATTTTAAACTTTGTTATAACACCTCCCTGTAAAAATTATCAAAGCCGGTCATTACAAACCCTGTTTTTATGGCGTGAGTCACAACCCTATCTTCCTCTTTTAGTACCTGCTCCCTAAAATAGTTAAAGTCAATTATAAACACCTGTATCTTAACTCCCGTTACTGCCTCTATATCTTTCCTTAATTTTCTATCATCTGCTTCTTTACTATTAAAGATAATCAAAATATCTATGTCACTTTCTTTTCCAAAAGTTCCCCTGGCAGTAGAGCCAAATATCAGGGATATTAAAGGACTGACTCTTATTTTATCTAAAAATTCACTAATTGCCCTTCTTCTCTCTGAAGGGAGCTCATTAAATCTCTTATAGTCAAAGTAAGAAAAGATAGAATAAATTTGGGGATTTCTTGAATTTATCTTATAAAAAGTATTGCCTACTTTCTTAGTTGATATCAAAAGATTGCTGGTTTGAAGATTTTTCAGGTGTTTAAGAGTAGTATTCTGTGTTAGTTTTGTTTCTCTAAGAATCTCGCTAAAATAAAGCTCTTTGCTTCTGTTTCTGTAAAAACATTCGAGTATCTTTTCTTTTCCTCTTCCAAATAAGGCATGATAACCATTATTCATTTTAAGTACAAGATTGTACATTTATTGTACTATTTAAATGTTTCTAAGATATGGCATAAGACTTTAGTATTTCCCATAATGTCTTGTGCTGCATCAAAATTTGAAAACATCAGGAATGCTAATTCCTGAGTGCGCTCAAAATGTAATACTTCAGCATTTTGACATCCTGAGTGCGCTCAAGATGCCCTCTTCTAAAGGTAAGCATCTTGACTTATTCGGGAGAACAAAAAACATGATGAGATATTTTGGTCATCATATATTATTAGGTAATAAGAAATATAATAATTTATCAGACAGATTCCTTCTTCCTCTTCTTCCTCAGGAACATGAAGAACCATGCGGCATTGATTAATATCAGCAGCACCACTATCCCTATCAGAATATTCTGCAGGCTGAAGAAGCTCTTCTTGGGGAAGACTGCCTTTCCGGTAAATCCTGTAACTTCAATATCATCACTGCTCACTATTATTTCAATCGTCCTCTCGATGAATTTGTCCTCGTATCTGACAGCCAGTTTGCCCCTGTACTTTCCTTCTTTAACTCCCACAGTATCCCAGTAAGAAACAACTTCTGCCTTGCTCAGTGCAGGAATTTCATAATTCTGCGAGGCAAAGTCGGCCATTACTTCCCCTTTCTCATTATAAACAGATATCTGGACGCTTACTTCTTTTAAAGGAGACGCCCATCTGTTATTGACTAAAATGCTGAACTTAGCTATCTCCCCAAGCCTGAAATTGTTTACTTCAATGCTCTCAATGTCAAGGCTCTTAACTCCTACTTCAAACTCCTTGTCAGCATATGCTGTCTGTCCGTCGTAAGTTATCGTTGCAACTCCTCTGTACTTTCCCGGATTTATCCCCGCAGAGCCATAATCCCACTCTGCAAACAGCTCCTTCCTTTCCTGTGATTCAATTGACAAGGAATTAGTCTCAATCGTTGCAACTTTTTCATTAAGGCTTGTGTAGATGTCAATAGTAGCCTTGGCACTTCCTATCCCTAATTTCCCCTGGCTCGTTACAGGTATTAAGAACCTCGCTTTTCCGTCATCTCCAATAATAGTATCAAGCCCGGCTTCAAGGTACTTTCCAGGATGGAGCACATAAACATAGAGCTGTGATATAACAGCCAGCCTCGCTCCTACCGAAGGAGAATCTAAAACAATCACTTCCTCTCCGGTTTCAGTCTTTATCTTTGACTCCTTTGACACTTCCAGAACAACAATCTCTGTCTTATGGACTCCCGGCTTATCCATGCTGTCCGGCAAATTTACAGTATAAATCAGGGATTTAATTTCCTCTCCCTCTGCAAATACAGCTGACTGCTGTGAGAGCTTCACATACTCCTTTAGCTCTCCTCTCACATAAAAAACAACAGTCATTGCTTTCTTTTCAGCATTAATGACTGTTAATCCAATATTCTTGACCAGCCCCGGCTCAAAATTAAGCGTAGTCCTCCCGGGAGAGACTCCGATGGCGGATGCATTTAATGTTAATATCAATACTATAAACACACAAATTACTAATAGTATTAAACTGCGGCATCGGAGAGGTTTATTAGATTTATGATGATTGCTATTAATGCCAAACTTGCTTTTGATGTTAATAGATATCTCATTAGCTATCTTAACTTTATTCATCTTATTCGACTTCCTGCTATTGACTATATTCATTTGCCCGCCATGTCAAGTTTAGTAGAATAAAGGCGGAGGCGCCACGGCCGGGATTCGAACCCGGAATTCTCTTGGGGAGAACTCGCTCGACAAGCGAGCGCCTTACCATTAAGGCTACCGTGGCCTCCTCCGCGCCAATATTTTGTATAGAAAAGTTTATATAGTTAGTGTTGCTGATACCAATATTATCTCTTGGGGGGATACTTACCTTTAAGGCTACTTTTTTGTTGTGTTTAATATGTATGGCTTCTTGTTCTTTTATTACCTCAAAATCATCCATATTGCTCTCCTTCAACTATTATTTCTCCAGTAATGTTATTTCCGCCTAGATCTTCTTTCACATAATGCCCTTCCACTAAAGTTCCGTTTCCAAAAACTTCCTCCCCGTCCAGAATCCTTATCCGGACATCTTTGTTCCCTGTATTGTAAATGACAAGCGTCCCGTTTATTTCATCAAGCCGCAACGCTATCCTGCTTGCTATTGTGAAATTCCTCGCCTCACTCTCCCTGAACCAGCTCTTGGCTTTCCAGTAGTAAGTTCCGGGAGGAAGTTTTACAGCAAAATCCTTGCTGAATTCCATCCTGCTCTTAAACTCAGCATCGCTGGATACGACTATGCTTCTGGCGTTTTCAAAGTCAAAGCTGAAGTCTCCGTCGCTTATCACATGCCCGCTTACAGGAGCTATTGCTGTTGGCTTCATACTTAATATGAATATGAATACTCCTATCACAAAGAATAATTCTAATGCAAGTATCGTTTTTGCTTTCTTGCTAATTTTTATACTCATTTTTCTTGGCTAATAATTTACTCATTCTTTCAATAAACCTTTCTGCTGTTTTTATTGCCTCAATAGTTTCCTCTTCATTGTTTCCCATTGAAGGCCAGTATTGGTTGTTATGCCTTACTTCTCTATAATAATCCAGCAGCTCAACCCAATTTTTCTCTAGAAGTCCTCTTTTGGCATAAATCATATCAAGATATCTTGCTACTCCATAATGTGTTTTATCTCTGAATCCGTCTGAGAATAATATTGCCCTTGCTGAATGAAACATAGATAAATAACTTGCAATCATGCATGATCTCAATGCTCCTGCTTCAAGATTTTTCTTGGCTTCTTCAAGCCATAAATTAGCCGCCTTGATGCTCCCTTCTATTTTTTGTTTATCAATAGGTATTTTCGCTACTTGTTTGGTAATTATTAATGCTTCTATATCAGATGTTTTCATTTTCTTCTCCATATATTTTTATAGTACCAAAGTGGAGCGAGTAATAGAACAAAGGGTCCTTTTTCTTTAAGTCAGCCAGTCCATTTTCATCAATTAATAATGGGCTTATTTTATTACTAAGAGATTTTATTTCTGAGAATAATCCTGCTTTTTCAGATTCTTTGCATTTTCTGGTTTTCATCCATAAATCTATGTCTGAATTTTCAGTGTTTAACCCTCTTGCGGCGCTTCCATAGATGCCCGCTGAAATGACAAAAGGATATTTTCTGAAAATTCTCATTAAATCATTGACTATAGAATTAATAGTTAATAGTATTTTTAATACTGATAATTTGGGACTTTTTATCGGGGCAAATTTTCTGCCTGACCTTCTTATTATTTTATTACGCACCAAAATATTAAAATACTTTGACGTTAGCCCCTTGCTTAGCTTTAGTTCTTTGGAAATCTGGCTCACACCAAATAGCTCTTCTATGTAGAGTATCTTATTCATTATTGCTATTCTTTCTCTTGTTCCCAGTAAATCTTCTATTTTCATGTTCATGATTTATTAACAAATTGTTTACAATTTATAAACGTTTTGTTCATATTTAGTAAACTTCTTTTGTTGTTTTTATTATCCCAGTATTTCTTTTGCTTTATTCACGTAATTTATTGTTTCTCTCCTTAGATTCTCCACAGTTTCCTGGCCATAGGAGTATCTTGTAGAATAACTTGCTTCCTCCCTTTTTCCTTTAGCTCTTATATAAAACAGCAAATCATGATAATTAAGGAATGTCTTATTCAGCAAAGCAATATCATCACCCGTCAATCCATCAGAATAGTATTCTTTTATAAGCATTACGAGTGTGGCGTCATGATTCTTTGTCTTATAACCCTTTAAAATAAGCAAAGCAAGTGATATATGATAAAGCGCATAGTAACATCCGGTTATCGCCCAGTCATAATATCCCAGCTTTTGATTATCTTTAACAAATTCAAGATTCCTTTCTGATTTTAATATGTGCCCTTTTATTTCTCCATTATCCGCTGGCGCTTTTCTAAGCAGGTTTTTTCCGGTATAATAACGGATAGCCTCGTCTAAATATTTTTTATCTCTGAGCATCCTTTTAAGCATATCAATCTTCATTTTCAGTCATCTCATAGTACTTTGCATGATTTAATATAGGAAACCCTGTCTTTATTGCAGAGCTTATTAATGGATCTTTGAATAGTCTGGACTCCATAATCAGTTCTTCAGCAGTCAGCTGAATTGCCTGTATTCTAATCCCCGTCTGCGACTCTGCATATTCTGCTGCCTCATCAGTTTTAATTTTCTTATTAACCACAAGAAGAAGGTCAATGTCGCTGTCTTTCCTATAGCCCCCGCCAGCAGTACTCCCAAAAAGCAAGGCGGTTATAGGTTGCTCCTTAAGTTTGCTGAAGAATTTGTTCATAGCCTCTTTCCTTATGGCCGGCAGATTTTGATATTTTTTATCATCAAACATAGAAAATATTATATAAGTGCTGCTGCTTTTTTTGTAACTATACTTCTTCATATTACCTTCCTTCTTTGAAACAAGGATCCCCTCCTCTTCAAGCTGGTTCAGAAACCTGCTTGCACTGTTTTCGTTGAGTTTTGTTCTTCTTGCTATCTCTCTTAGATGTATTCCTGCCTTCTCTCTTTTCATTTCATAAAAAAGTTCAAGTATTTTCAGTATGCCATGCCTCATTATTGTTTTCATTATTTAAACAGTTCAAGTATTTTCAGTATGTCATGCCTCATTATTGTTTTCATTATTTAAACAGTTCAAGTATTTTCAGTATGTCATGCCTCATTATTGTTTTCATTATTTAAACAGTTCAAGTATTTTCAGTATGTCATGCCTCATTATTGTTTTCATTATTTTAATTTTGTTTCAAAATTTAAATTTGAAAATGTACTCGTTTTCATTATGTTAAAATCGTGAGACTTTTACTTGTGAAAATACGTAGTGTTTTCATTATTTAAACAATTGTTTAATCTTTTTAAACATTTCCTCTCCTTTTATTATAAATGTTCTCATTGGCATTGCACAAGATTATTACTTTTTGTGCATTAGCATTGCACACTTTATTTATATCTCATGCTCTCCTTTACTCTTACCCCCATATTATCTCCCCCATATTACCTCCCCCATTCGTCTGCATATGACGCTTCGAACGTAACAACCGATGTCTTTGCTCCTGCAGGCTCATCGCTTGGAACAGTTAAGTGTATATCCACTTCTGCCGTATCTTTCGTATCAGTCCAGTTAAGGTATCCTATAGCCATTCCCGACACGCCCGGTATATAAGCCCACGAAGTATTGCTCTTTCCCCAAGCGAAAGCTCCCGGCTCGCCCGTTGAATTATCCACTTTAAACTGATAATTAGCAGTTGGTATTGAAGCCCTCTGCCATATATTGCTTGCATTGATAGTTATATTAATGAATACATTTCCGTCATTTGTCAGATTGAATGGCCCAATAGTTCCGTCTGTGGTGTTCTTCCTGTCGTTTGGATTTAAGTTTCCGAAAAGTAGAGTGCTGTTCACTACGCTGAAAGACACCAGCGACTGCATTGTAAAGTTCCTTGCTGCCGCCCAGCTACTATCAACGCTTCCGTCATTCGCCTTTACGCTCCAATTATAGTAATAATTATCATCGCTCAAATACCTCAAATAGCTCATCACAGAATAATTAGTCTGTCCTAGTCCAGTAACAAGCTTATTATCTCCAGAGCATCCTGCATAACAGCTCAAATTGAACGTATAAGTTTGCGTGTCTGTACCATTATCAGCATCCTCCGCTACCCATGTGAAGTTTGGATACCTATTCGTTGAGGTATTTCCTCCATTAAGCAGCAATAAGTAAACTGTCGGAGGCGCATTCTGCACGATTATCTCGCTTGAATTGGATGTTGAGCTATTTGTAGTCCCGTCAAATCCAATAACTCTGCACTTCCAGCTGTCCCCCTTAGTTATGTTTCCCTTCATGAGCTGTATTGTAACATTCTGGCTGCTATTCACGTTTGTTACAGTTCCGTTTGCAAGGTTTGTTGCGTTATTCTTCCAGAAGCTCCAGTTCGCGCTCAAACTATCTCCTGCCTGCGCATCCGTCAGGTTGAATGTGCAGTTCACATTCAGTGATTTAAGCAATGCCGTTCCATTCTCGCTTTGTATTCCTATTGATGAAACATTTGGCGCTGTGTTTGTATTCAATAGCACTCCTGCCGTCCTGTTTTCCGTCGTATTAATGTTCCCAGCATAATCCTGCGCATAAGCAATAAAGGTGTAATTGCCATCAGCCAATCCCGTGAAGTTTCTTGAATACTGATACGCTGTTGCGTTGTAAATGCTTTGTATTTCTGCGGCGCTCAAAGCCCTCGAATATATTTGCACGTCGTCAATGGAGCCGTTGAAGAGTAATCCTGTGAAATAATTACTCCCTCCGATTGCGTGAGTTCCAGTACTGCTACCAGTTCCATCTCCTACCGCTGATTTGTGCCATTGCCCATTAAAGTAGAGGTTTAAAGTCCCGTTATAAACTGCAGTTAAATGAGTCCAAGTATTTGTTGGTACACCATTATTACTGTCTAAGTAAGAAGTACAGGCATTATAATGATAAAATCTTATCTTTCCAGTAGTTAACATTCTGAAATTAATACCTAATCCACAACTTGCGTCATTTCCAGAATCGTAAATGATATTATCAGTATTATTATCTGAAGGATTTATCCATGCAGTTATAGTTAGATTACTATAAGTACTATTATAACCATTAAGATTTTTACTTATATTAATCATATCATCCCCCCCGTCAAACGTCCCCGCCCCTCCCAGCTTTCCAGTGCTATTAATTACCACTCCATTATAAGCCGTGCCATTATTACTATACCTGCTCCAGTCTCTTACGAATGTCGCATTTTCTCCTGTTTCATTATTAAACCTCCACCATCCTACCAGGCTTCCGTTCCAATCGATTATTACACTGTGGTTTTGCCAGTTATCACTGCTTGTTACATTCACAAATATGGAATTGCTTATGTTATTTACAGAGCCGTTGCTTGCCGTGTTGCTTGCAAAACTTATTGCTGGCTGTATTGTATCGATGTATGCTACTTGTATTGTTCTATACTGCGTCGAGTTAACATTTCCATACGCGTCCTGCGCCCATCCTCTAAATGTATAATTATTATTTGCCAATTCCGTGAAGTTTCTTACATATTGTGTTGATGATGCTTCATACAACGAGGATATTTCTGCCTGTGTTAAAGCACGGGAATATATTTGTATGTCATCAATGGAGCCGTTTGCAAAGTATTGGTTTCCTTCATAACTTCCTATTCTCAAAGCCCCATCACTCTTAGTTATTGTGTATGAAGCGTTTGTTTGGTTTACAAAAGTTCCGTCTAAATAAGTGTTTAATTGGCTTCCATTACCAGTATAGATGATGTTGTGCCAGTTTGTATCGCTTATTCCTAATCGAGAGTTAGAGGCAGGATATCCTATTCCACATCCAGCTCCGCAATAGAATTCTACTTTATTACTTGTGTATCCCCAAAGTATTGAGTATTGATTGTCACTTCCTCCAGAGTTTACTTTACTCAATAAGTAAGTGCTTCCAACAGAATTTCCAGGCTTGAACCATAATGAGAATGACCAAGAATCAGAGATATTGTTTAATGAGTTTGATGGGCTTATATTAACATACTCATCCACCCCATCAAAGTTTGCTCCCCCTCCAAGCTTTCCTGTACTATTAATTACAACTCCGTTGTATGCTGTGCCGTTATTTGAGTAAGTGCTCCAATCCCTCACAAACGTTGCATTTTCCCCTGTCTCATTATTAAACCTCCACCATCCTACTAGTGAATTATTCCAGTCATTTATTACACTGTGGTTTGTTGTATCATCGCTTGTATCGTAAGCAACGTAGACGCTGTTGTCATTAGTTATAGCTGTAGCGTTGCTTGCTACTGCTGAATTGTAAGTCATGGTTGGTGCACTAGCATCTACTAAGATGCTCCTCGTTGTGCTGTTAATGTTTCCTCCGAAGTCCTGGCTGAATGCTGTGTAGTCCACTCTTCCTCCTTTCAGTCCTGCGAATGTGTTTGTATAGTTTCCTGTGTCGCTGTTGAATGATGCTTTGATTTCTGTTAATGTTAATGGCCTATTGTATATTTTTACGTCATCAATTGTTCCGTTGAAAAATCCAGTTACTCCTCCAGCATACGCCCCTATTGTGTGGTAGCTTCCTCCCCCATTGCTCGAGCATGATGATGTTGATTGCGAATCATAGGCTCCATCAACATATACTGCCTTTGTCCCATTATAGGTTAATACTATATGGTACCATTGGTTTGCGTTCCATGAAGTCTTTGCTGATAATAAGTTGTCTGTTGGGCTGAAGCATCGGAATTTTAGGCTTCCTCCTTCTCCTCCAGCTAATTGCACTATGACGTCTGGGTCTGCTCCCTGCGCTTCGTATAGCGTTTGTGTTCCTGTACTGCTCGCGCTCCACGCCTGATTTAGCTTCATCCACAAGTCAATACTCCAATTAGTCATCCCTCCGCTCATTGAAGGTATTGTCAGGAATGCTGATTGTCCGTTTAGTTCTCTAGCTCCCCCGTATTTTCCGCTGTGAGTGTAAGTTGTTTGAGTGCTTGTTAGCGTCCGTCCATATTGTGAGCTGTCAGTTAGTGTTCCGTTATTAAACCTCCACCATCCTTGCAGTGTCCTATTAAACTCTACTGTTGTCGATGAGTTTCCGTTATTGTCCATGCTTGTAACATTAATTGTTGTCGTCGTTGTTGCTTGCGTTGTTCCGTTTGTTGGTGTTGGATCTACGAATGCTACCTGTGCTGCTGCTGAATCTACTAAGAATTGTCTTGTTGCTGTTGTTGTCCATAACCCAATGCTGTCATTGCAGGCAATCTTAAAGTTTCTCCATCCTGCTGTTAATCCTGTTTTTATTATTGCTGCTCCTCTTCCTGTCCCACCCTGTATTGTCATGGTATCATTTGCTGCTCCATCCACACTCAATCCGCAGTAGCTTAGTGTCTCGCTTGCTGTCACATTGAATCCTACTGTTGTCATGTTTAGCATTGATAGATCTGTTAATTGGTTTATTGTTAGTATTGGTGCTACGTCATCGAATAACCAGTTTGTGTTTATTCCTGCGTTTGTGCTCGTGCTTGAATTTATCTGATTTCCTATTGAAGCATTACTGTGTCTTACTATTACATAATCAATGCTTGTTGTACTGCTTGTTGGTGCTGATATGTACCAGTCGCTTTCGTTGCTTGAGTTTAGTATTATGTTACTTGCTCCAGTTCCCTGTATTATTAAATTGCTTGTTACTGTTAGGTTATTGTGTTTTCCTGTTGCGAATATTAGTTGACTTCCGTTCTTGTATGTTTCAAATATTTGAGCTCTTATCGCGCTTGTGAAGTTTATTGTTCCCGTATTTGTTATGTTTATTGTTGTGAAGTTTAGTTCGGGTCTTGTCATGTTCACATTTATTGTTTGCATGACAGTTCCGTTTATGTAAAATGGTGCACTTGTTGTGAAGTTGTACGGGTAGTGGAATGTTAAGTTTCCTAATATGTATACTGCTGTTGCATTTTGTCCGAATACTAAGTTTCCTTGTTTTGTTATGTTTATGTTTTGGAAGTAGTATGTTTGGTTTGTCTGATTTATTGATGTGAATATTCCTGCAGATGTCACTCCGTTATTGTTGTCTATTATTAGTGTTCCGTATGCTTCGCTTGCTTTCTTAAGGTATATCGTTCCTGCTGCTCCATGATATCCTGGTCCGCTGTATCCAGTGTTTCTTCCTCCAAATGCAGTTATGTTTACTGAATCAAA
>Ga0209542_10011097_pt1 | contig 16066 bp, 15 predicted proteins | sample RifCSPhighO2_01_FD_184028 | JGI IMG/M metagenome (GOLD analysis project Ga0209542, IMG submission 184028) | Soil microbial communities from Rifle, Colorado - Rifle CSP2_plank highO2_0.1 (SPAdes) (version 2) | ecosystem: Environmental > Terrestrial > Deep subsurface > Rock core/Sediment ... | reverse complement strand
CACTAAACTCCAGAAAACAAAAGGTAAAATCCCCAAAGCCAAAGCAGATCCCACTGCAGCCGACACATAAACATTCAAAAATCTAATGGGGGCATAAAGGTAAAATATGGCCCCCGTAAAAGCAGCCAGTCTATCTTTCAGAAGAGCATTCAAGAAAAGATACATCCCCAAAACAGACGCCACCATTGACCAAAAAAGCACAGCTTTCACAGAATCCACATATCCCATTCCCAGCTTATGAAAAATTTCTCCAACCATGGCCGGGAGTGGATAATTAAATAAAAAAACCGGGTAGCCATAGCCGTTGTTTAACTCCCCAGACCACCGGGGTGGAAATTGCCCTTCAGATAAAAGTTTATCCATGGAGATTTGTCTCACGACATGATGTGTCAGATCATGAGAGGTAAACCCACCGGGGATAAATAAACTTTGTATGGCAGGGATAGAGACAACAAGAAGCAGTAAAACAATCATAAGGTCTTTGGAGACATACCTCATAGTGCTTTTAATCCAGGGTGGTATCTTTTTGCTTGGTAAAGCTCAATCTGTACCTTATCGCCAACAACTATCTTGCCTGCTTGGTGCACCACACCTGTTAAGCCAAGTTGTTTTTGGTCTTCTACAGAAAGAATCGTTGGTCCTACCTCAGGCTCATCTTTCAAAACAGAATGGATTGGAAAATGCAGCCTGGATCCTCTGGGTAAACAACTAAAATCCTTTATTCCTCTGATATATAAAGTTGCTTCTGCCTCAGGCATAATATTATCAACCTCATCTAAAGAATATGCCAGCCACTGCTCAGTATTCCTAAGGGAAACCCCATTAATTACCCTCATAATTCCAGCCCATCTATCTAACCCCCCATTACTAAACACCCCTTGGAGCTCAAATGTTAAAACATTAACAGAAATGGCTGGTTTATCATCAGGAGGATTAAAAAAGAGGGCTGCAACTTCACCTTCTATACTCATACTTTGATTTTACAACTAATTATCAAAAAAGTTTTTGCCAGTTTTTAAGGCTTCAAAAGTATGATATTCCACTTCAAAAAGGGGCTGAGGCAGATTTTTAAAATCATACCAATTCCATTCCTCAGTTTTGTGCGGTTCTAAGACTTGGGGTTCACCACTCATCCACTGCGCTATCAGACCTATATCCACATAATGTTTACCAGTATATTTTTTAAGATTAGAAATACGTACAAATTTAATGTTTTTAATCTTAATTCCTGCTTCTTCCCAACACTCTCTTTTGACGCAATCCAATATAGATTCCCCGAATTCTAAATGTCCTCCGGGAAAAGCATATTCCCCTTTTCCATGAGCCCCTTTTCTTTTAGCAAGGAGTGCTTTCCCATCTTTTAAAACCAAAACACCAATCCCAACTTTAGGTCTTTTTTTACCAGCCATAGCCAAAGTTTACCATAAATGTTAAAATTATCCCCTAGGGGCGCGTAGCTCAGTGGTAGAGCACTTATCTGATAAGTAAGGGGTCCTTGGTTCAATCCCAAGCGCGCCCACCCATCTCCTTTTTGACCTGGTAGCCAAGTAGTAAGGCAGGAGTCTGCAAAACTCTTACGCGCGGGTGCAATTCCCGCCCAGGTCTCCACTAAAAAGCCTCCAGAAATGGAGGCTTTTCTTATTTCCCGATTTAATCGGGGTTTAATACCAAAAGAGTGGTGGGGATAGAAATCATCTTTCATTGACTTTAAAAGATAGCGTCCTATCAGCGCTTTTCGCCTACCATTCAATAGGCATTTGGCTGGTCGTGAGACCAAACCTGGATCAAATACGAGTTTTGCTCTATCTCGCCAGAGGCGGAGGAAGAGAACCATCATATTCAATCAAAACTCCAGAAAGGAGGTGATCCATCCCCAGCTTCAGCTAGGGATACCTTGTTACGACTTAAGCCTGATCGCTGGTTTTAGACTCCCCCGACATACATCGGGGTTCATCTACCCCCAACTTTCCTGCCTTGACGGGCGGTGTGTACAAGACCCGAGAACGTATTCACCGCAGCACGCTGATCTGCGATTACTAGCAATTCCGACTTCATGGGGTCGAATTGCAGACCCCAATCTGAACTGAGGCGAAATTTCAGAGATTAGCTTGCCGTTACCGACTTGCATCTCGTTGTTTTTCGCCATTGTAGTGTGTTTGTGGCCCAGGGCGTAAGAACCGTGCTGACTTGACGTCATCCTCGCCTTCCTCCCCGCCATAAGGCGGGGCTGTTCCGTATGAATTATTTAACATACGGTGAGGGTTGCGCTCGTTTCCCAACTTAATGGAACAGCTCCGAATTTGCTTTTGCAAACTTTAGACTATACCACCATCCTTGAACAAGGATGTCCGGCGTATAATGGAAGTTTTGCTCTGGATTATCCAGTACCTTCCATATTAGTCGTTACAGGGTCAAGGAAGTTTGTAATACATACTTGAATGTATGTATGGTTTTACTAACTCGAAAAACTTTGATAAGCTATTTCTTCTAATCCTTAACTTACCATTTCCTTTTAAAATCGTTTTAATGTCAAAAATATCTAGCTTTTTTACCAGTTCCTGTCTACTTTCTAAATCAAATGACTCAGTTGAAAATATACATTCACCATATGAATAACATCCATCATCCATGTGCCAAACGGCAATAGATAATGGTGATATCCATTTAGCTAAATCTTTTGGGTATATCTTACGATTGTTTCGATAAAATATATTTCTCCAACTCTTGAAGTATTGTCGAGTCCAAAATCTATAAGATTTAGTAACTCTATTGTCCCTTTTTTCAAAGCGGACAACTTCTTTAGGTTGTGAATAACTTATCGTGGCTAATTCTTGATATTTCCAGTCAACGTATTCTTTTTGTTTGTCAGATTGCTCAATTTGAATCTTACCTAATTTAGTTAGATAAGCGTCTCCTAATAAGCAACCAACAAGAATTTCTACTTGTCTATCAGAAACATCAAGTCTTAAGTTTTTTCGAGCAGTGAATATCATTCTTCCTGACTTCCTTCGGTATTACCTATACTTTCAGATTACCCAAAGGTAACCCAAAAGTCAATCAGTTTCACCGATATGAGCCGAATTTTTGCACTCCATATTACTATGAAGGGGCGCGATAGATTTTATTTCAAATCCCACGCCACGAGCTGACGACAGCCATGCAGCATCTGTGTAGCACTCTCGAAGATCACACGTTTCCGTGCGCTTGCAGCTACATGTCAAGCCCTGGTGAGGTTTTTCGCTTTGTATCGAATTAAACAACACGCTCCACTGCTTGTGCGGGTCCCCGTCAATTCCTTTGAGTTTTAAGCTTGCGCTCGTACTCCCCAGGCGGGACGCTTAACGCGTTAGCTGCGACACCCAATAAAATCAGGTATCTAGCGTCCATAGTTTACGGCTGGGACTACACAGGTCTCTAATCTGTTTCGCTCCCCCAGCTTTCGTGCCTCAGCGTCATGGGTTGGCTAGGTGTCTGCCTACGCCTTTGGTGTTCCCGACGATATCAACGCATTTCACTGCTACACCGTCGGTTCCAACACCCTCTCCAACCATCAAGTCCGATGATATTTTGCCGCAAACTATGGTTAAGCCATAGCATTTAAAGCAAAATCTATCGGACAGCCTACGCAACACTTTACGCCCAATAAATCCGGATAACGCTTGCACCCTACGTATTACCGAGGCTTCTGGCACGTAGTTAGCAGGTGCTTATTCTTTGGGTACCGTCATAATCTTCCCCAATAAAAGGAGTTTACAACCCGAAGGCCTTCAATCCTCCACGCGGCGTCGCTCGGTCAGGCTTTCGCCCATTGCCGAATATTCCCAGTTGCTGCCACCCGTAGGTGTATGGGCCGTGTCGCAGTCCCATTGTGGCTGACCATCCTCTTAGACCAGCTACCCGTCGAAGCCTTGGTAGGCCATTACCCCACCAACTAGCTGATAGGACGCAGGCTCATCTTAAAGCGATTTGCATCTTTAAATTTGCATTCACATTGGAAATTACCCCCGCTTTCGCGGGGCTATGTCCAACTTTAAGGTAGATTCCCACGCATTACTCACCCGTCCGCCGGTTGTCCGATAGCCCTTGCGGATCATCGGACCCCCTTGACTTGCATGCTTAAGGCACGCCGCCAGCGTTCATCCTGAGCCAGGATCAAACTCTCAAAAAAAATTAACTTCCCACCACTCTTCTAGGTATTAAAAAACCAACCTTTCGGCTGGCTTGATTTTACCGAAGAGTAGTATAAAAAAATCTTCGGTTGTTAATGTGCATGAAGTAGTATCGTTTCTGACTTTCTCCAATCTCCTTGTAATTGTTACGTTTTTGGCGAAGCCAAAAAGGCAAGGTTCTGATACCGGAGCAGTATAATATTCCATACTGCGAAAGTATCAGGTTCTTATTTTAACCACTTATATTTAATCTGTCAACCGGGATTTTGCTCTTTGACACTAACTTGCTCTATGGGAGGATTTTTTCTAAATAGATAAACTTTGCTTACATCCTCCTCAGTGACCGGCTCTCCTCCGTTTTCCTGGGCTCTTCTGACCGGCACATTTTTATGGACAGCTGCCACTACTTTAGGTTGCATTTGATCCTGGGAGGAGACTGAACCAATCTGTTTAATATCTATCTCCTCAAAAAGATAAGACCCATCAGACAAATCACCGACCTCGTCTTGTTTTAACACTTCAGATCTGACTTGACCATATTCATCAGGTATCTGAGCTTCTACCTCTGCCCCGCTGACACTTCCTTTACCTTTCGTTTTGGCCCAATCAAAAACCACTTTAATGGCTATTAGAGCATCTTGTAGTCTTTGGGCCAAAGCTTTTTCGTCTTTAACCAGTCTATTTTTGGAAATTTCCGCACTCGGCTTATCTTTCCCAGCAGTGCTCTTTTGCTCCTCCCTTTTTTTGGTAATTTCTAAAATTGGCTGCGCAGTTTCTGTTTTAATCTGAGGCTGAGGCACAACTGTCGCTTTCTCTAAATTTTGAGTGGCTCTTTTTAGCTCATTTTCCAGACTGTGAATTGTTTGTCTGACTCTTATAAGCTCAACTTCAGCTTCCTCATCTTCCCTGGGTTTTATTAAAGGCTCAGCCACCCCGATCTTAATTTCAGGAACTGGTATATTGATAATCGCAGGCATCACATGCTCTAGAAGATCAACCTCAAAAGGCGTCCCCTTTTGTGGGTAATTCTCCACCATATCCATTTTCCATGGGTGGTATGAAAAATCTTCTGATATTAAAAATCCGGTATTTTCTAAATTCCGAGACTCAGCTATAGGGAAAGTTAAATTTAAAGCCTCAACTGCGGTTAAATCGGAATTCATTGGGCCCAATGTTCCTCCAAGATCCGGAGTTGAGGGTACCAGTGGAGTGAAATTTTCCAAACTGCCCAATGTAGCTGGCCCTTCATTGACAAAAGAGCTGATCCCACCAAATGATGGACCACTTACCAAAGGTCCGATTGGGGGCGCACTCATAGTTATTGTTCCTCCTTCGACATTCATATGACACCATCTTATTCCTGAAGTCGCTTGACTGCTTGATAAAATCTTGATAAAATCCTGACGTATATGAACTCAAACATCAGGTATAACTTTAGGGAAGCTCAGTTGGGTCCTGATTTTGCCAAAGATGCTTTAAAAGAATTTAAACAACTGATAGATTCAGGTGTATCTTTTGTGACTCATTCTATGCCCGGTGTCGGAGCTTCATATTTTTTAAAATATCTGGCCACCCAAGCATTTGCCTTTTTTATCTATGTTGATTTTTACAATCTGCCCACTTTAAACCAGCATGAGTTTTACCGGATGTTTCTGCGGGATCTGGGGGGAGATCCTTCCGGCAAATCAGATGAGCAAGTTTTTATAGAAACTAAAGAGATTTTTAAAAAACTGACTGAAAAGCATGAGAAGATAGTAATCATTTTTTCCAGATTTGATCAGCTGAAAAAAGAACTGGATGAGAATTTTCTTTCTAATCTTCAGTCCCTGGCAACAATTTCACCGGGCAAAATTGTGCTTATTTTTACTGCCATAAAACCCTTACATGAACTGTCTCCTGAGGCAGTGACAGGTGGAAACTTAACCTTTTACTCAAGAAGTCTTTACTTTAAACCGTACTCCAAAAAGGATTTAAAAAAACTTTTAAAAATTGAACCGGAACAGCTAAATCCCAATGTAGATTTGGACCAGCTGATTGAGTTATCCGGAGGGCATAACCAACTTCTGCATATTCTGTTAAATTCTCAAAAACAGCAGAATTTACTGTTGGATCAATTTGTCAGGATGCAGCTTAAAGAATTAATTGATTATCTGGACTATCAGCAAAGAAAACAGGTGCACAAAATAGCCCTCGGTAGGAAACTGGATGAGGTGGATGAATATCTTTTAGGTGTGGGCATGATTAAGCAGGAAGATTCCGCTCATAGGCTTTTCTCCCCTCTTTTTGAGGAATACATCAGATCATATCTGGCACCCAGACTACCACAAAAGGAATACAAACTTTTTAAATTATTAAGACAAAATACAGGCAAAATAGTCAACAAAGATGAGTTATTCCAAACCCTTTGGCAGCAAGATTCTGACAAAGCCACTGATTGGGCATTAGATGCCTTAATTTATAGACTTAGAAAACATCCGTTTCTGAAATCCCAAGGCTATATCATAGAAAACCACAAAAAAGTAGGGTATACCTTAGTTCAGGTCTGAGTTTTCTCAATCGCTTGGTAAAGTACAATCCCTAAAGAAACCATCACATTCAGACTTTTATTCACCCCAAACATGGGCAATTCCACCACAGCATCAGCCATCTTCAGCACTTCTTTTGATACTCCATCACTCTCATGCCCTACCACCAGACATATGGGCAGTTTGTACTCAAACTTATCATAAGGGATTGATTTAGCAGTCTGTTCTATTGCCACAACTTGCAAATTCTGAATTCTGAATTTTAAATTCTGAATTGCTCCGACGGCTGCCGGAGCGTATTCCCACTCTACCCACTCAGTAGTATTAATCGAGGCCTTTTTAATCCTGGGGTTAGGTGGAGTTTCAGTCCCTCCACAAAGATAAATCTTTTTAGCAGCCACCGCATCTGCCAGCCTAAAAATAGAGCCTATGTTATAGGTATCCAACACATTATCCAAGACGATATAGATTTTATTACGGGAGATTTTTCTCTTGATCCCCCCTGCCCTGAGCGTAGTCGAAGGGTTCCTCAGCTGATCCGCATTTAAAATTAAGGGTCTTTTGTTTTTCATGTCCAATATTGTATCTAAACTTGACATTATATTCAAAGATTACTTACCATATTCCTATGAACGGCAATTCACATACATCCCTGAAAATAGTGGCGGGAATAATAATCACTTTGATAGTTGCCGGTATTGTTTTTTTTATCTTAGCACGCTTAAATCTATTACCAACAATTAACCGGAATCAAGTTAAAAATCCACCTAATACTAGTGCCGATAAACCATCCCTTTCCTGTCCTAGTGAACAATCATTTTGTAACCAAGGCAAAATAGTTAAATATGGGGGGTTTGACGCTCTGGCATTTATTTTACCCAAGGAAGCTGTAGTCAAAAGTGTTGCTGATGCATCTGACTCTCAGGAATTTATTGCCCAGGATAGAAAAGGGGTTAGACAAACTTTTGAGTCTGAAGATATCTGCTTTACCGTCACTTACACACTGGCAAGTGATGCTAAAATTGAAACACTGCAAGCTGCTTCTGTAAAAAGCGGTGACTTACTGGCATCTGTAGGTGCAGAGACTTTACCGAACATTGAGGAAAAAACCAATCTGCTCATACAAGTCCAAAAGATACCTATTTCGGAAATCAAGGCTGAGCAAACGCAATTACCAGCCTGTTCTATTATTAACCTGAAAAGTCAAAACTTCGGGCAATATGTAAATTTGACTCTAGAGGATTTTAAATAAGCAAAAAGTAGCTTGCTCGTGGTATAATATATTAGGAGATAATCATGGCTGTTACACCGGAACATGTACCACATATTCATCGTCTGCCCTTACCGGATTTTAGGGAAACAACTAAGTAGGCTAGAAATCATTGGCAGCCAGTTGGTTTAGCCTTGGCTACAGCAGCAGGAGGGGCATATTTAGCTTTTGCTCAGGACAGGGGTCCTCAATCTCTTCCCCCGGAACCTAACCGTGCCTCAGATACAATCAAACCTTCCAAAGGAGGGGGACCGGAAATACCAAGTGTGGGAATTATCCCTAACATCCCCAAAGAACCTACAGCTACAGTTGAAGCCCAAAAATCACCTACTCCTACAGTTGAACCTACCTCTACAGCCACTTCCACTCCGGAACTAACTGCAACCCCAAAACCTGAGATTCTACCGTTTGACTGGAGAATATATTCAATGGAACAGACCAGATGGACAACCATCTCGAGGTATGAGGTATGTACTAAAAAAAGGCGAGGAGATCAGAATTAATGAAGAATTAGTTATCGCAGCTGTAAAATTCTCAGATTCATCTTTACAAGATAACTACTATCCTCCTGAAGGACAGTGTCCCGGAGGAGCTGCTAGTTAAAATATAGCTTGTACTTTAATTAAATTGGTGCTAATATAAAAACATGAATCACTTAACCTTCCGCACTATTATTGAGAAAGACGGCAAATGGTATCATGGATATGTTCCCGCCTTACCCGGTTGTCATACTCAAGGTATCACCATAGAAGAAACCCGTAAAAACTTACGTGAAGCAATTAGCGGATATTTAAAGACATTAAGGGCCCGCAAATTATCTATTCCTAAAGATGAGGGACTTGAGACGCTTGAAACCATAGATTTAAATCAAGTCTTCACTCATGCCTAAACTTCCAGTTGTTCCAGCCCGTAAGCTAATCAGGGTACTCAAGAAGGCTGGCTTTGTCCATGATAGGACTGAAGGAAGTCATTATATCTTCTTTAGAGAGCATGATCAACGTACGGTTTCTGTACCGGTTCATAAAGGCAGAGATTTAGGCAAAGGATTGTTAATGAGTATTTTGCGGGATGCTGATATTTCTCCTGATGAATTTCTCAAATACTAAAATAGCTTGTTCCATAAAAAATACCCCACTTATTAAAGTGTGGTATAATATACTAGGAGATAATTATGGCTGGTACAACGGAACATGCACCACGTCTGCCTCAAATGTCCTTACCGAATTTTAGGGAAGTGACTAGGTGGGCTAGAAATCATTGGCAGCCAGTTGGTTTAGCCTTGGCTACAGCAGCAGGAGGGGCATATTTAGCTTTTGCTCAGGACAGGGGTCCTCAATCTCTTCCCCCGGAACCTAACCGTGCTTCAGATACAATCAAACCTCCTGAGGGAGGGGGTTCGGAAATACCAAGTGTGGGCATAGTCCCAAATCTACCCACAGCCGAAGCCGGAGAAAACAAATTACCCGTGGAAGCTCCACCTTCTATCGCAGTATCACCACAACCCCAAGAATCTAGCTCAAATCCTGAGATTCCACCGTTTGACTGTGGTATTTTATCTCCTGAGGCATGTGCAAGTGGAGATAAAATACAGTGGAACAGACCTGATGGAAAACCAATGATAGGAATGGGGTTTAAATTAAAACCCTCTGAACAGCTCAGAATTCCCCAAAAGTTGGTAGTTGCTGGATATGAATTAAAACAACCTCATACATATACTGGGTATACAATACAAGCCATCAGCCGAGATGGCAAGACGGAAATTAACTATTTGGGATCTATCAATTCTATAAATTTAACTAACACAGGAAAAGAATTCACAGGAGATACGCCAATAGGAGAAATCGATGCCTCAGGTAGAAAAGTCTTTAAGGAGGCAGATTATAACTTAATAGTCTGGTTCTCCGACGAAGGAGAGATTGGAAAATATTTTCCACAACAAGCATTAAAACCACCTCTCATTGTAAATAATGGACAGGTGTCATCACAACCTCAATTGGGTATGACCTTTTGGGACGTTCAACCTCCTCGAAGATAATTTTCCTTGACATAAATCTCCCAATCCTTGTACATTAAAAGGTATGGGAGCTAGATATAAGTTACTGCTCTTTGGTATTTTAGTGGGGTTGGGATTAATATTTTTACCTTCAGATAGTTTGGCTATCTCCATCTATTGGGATGTCCAACCACCAGAAGGAGCCCAGTACCAATACAAAGACCCTCAAGAATGCGTGGATAATGGAGCACCATACTTACAGTGTGCCAACTCCTACAATGCGGGGAATTGTGATTTACCTGATTGTGCCGAAGGATTTGATTGGACCAAATATACGCTGGAGTGTAGGTATGATTCTGCCCGTGGAGATTATCTAGCCTACTACCTTCAAGGAGTAAGAGTTTGTTCTATTGGGGATAAATGTGTTGCCGGAGAAGAGGGATTAAGATATGGTGTTTGTGATTGTTCGTATAGCCCTCAAAGGTATAAAGTCTGTTGCTCGGGCACTTCCACTAATCAGTGTGAGAATGTGGCCGCATCTTTACAGGATAATAATTATCCTCCTGAAGGACAGTGTCCAGGAGGGGCTGTTAATGAAAAATTCTGTGGATTTGGAGGATATCCAGCTTGTAACGATCCTTTTATTTGCGGAGGTGCTCCTCCTCCCACTCTAGATTCTTTTTCCGGTTCAGGAGATGTTTGCACTAATTCCTATTCTGTGTCTTTAGATTGGGACGGCACTCCTCTGCCTTCTTCTGACAGCAGCTGCCCAAATGGGTTTTGGGTAGATATTGATGATAATTCCTTATTTTCCAGCTACTCCAATACTTGTGTTCAAGGAGCTACCTCTTTAAACAACTGGAAACCATTCATATTTCAGCCATTAGTTACATATTATGCCAGAGTTTATAATGGCTCCCCCACTAATAATGGTCATTCTAATACGCTGTCTTTAGTTGTACCTACTGCTTGTATTCCCTCTCCCTCTCCTCCTACTGTTGATATTAAAGCTAACGGTTCAGATGGACCCATCACCATCTCCAATAATTCATCTGCCCCACTTTCCTGGATTACTACAAATAACCCCACTTTCTGTACTGCTTCAGGAGCTTGGTCCGGGTCAAAATTAGTCTCTGGAGGATCTGAATCTACAGGAACTTTGAGTGGACCAAATACTTACACATTTAGTATCTCCTGCTCCAACACAGCAGGATCAGACACTGACTCTGTCACAGTTAATGTCGCGGCTCCTGGATGTGTATGTGTAGCCAATTCCTGGGATGCTAATTTATGTACCAGATGTAAGGCAGACTGTAGTGGTTATAATACCAGCTGCACAGATTTTGGACCTAACTCACCTTCACCAGGAAATGATTGGTGTTCTTGTGACCAAAGATGTCCTGGAGCGGATAATCCTACCTGCACCACCTCTTTTACTGTTTCCTGTTCAGGAGCTGTCAGCGGATCAACTGTTAATTGGACTGCCACTCCCAACCCAGCCGGCACCTATACTTATTCCTGGACAGGTATTGATGGCTTAACTGGTACTAGCAATCCCATCAGTAAAACATATTCTACTTCAGGCACAAAAACAGCCAATGTCACAGCCACCAGAACCTCTGATGGAATTTCAGCTTCGAACAGCTGTTCAGCCACTATTGGCCTCCCACCCTGTACCATGACTGCCAATCCTCCCTCAGGTTTAGCTCCTCTAAATACCTTTTTATCTGTTGGCGTGGATACATCCGGTATGCCTGGATCCAAAGTATCTAAATGGGACTTGGATGGAAACATCTCCACTGGGTCGCCTGATGGTTTCGAAGTAACAGATTCCGCCTTATCTCATACTGTCACTTATAGCTCTACCACCACCCCCAGATTTAAGGCGGTGGATAACGTGACAAATGCTGATTTGTCTCAAACCTGCTCCACCCCTGTCTCAGTTGGCGCCCCCACCCCTCCTCCGGTCAATTGCGCAATAACCATTAACGGATCAACCGGAACCGGCTCTGTCAGCGGCTCAGTGGGCTCCACCTTTACCATTGATTCCTCCACCCCCACACTGCCTCAATATATCTATATTGACGGCCCGCTCAGCAATTCTTACGGCCCGTTTTCTACCAGTCCTCAAACAGTAGGTTGGTCCACCTCCGGCTGGCCCGGCGGCACCTACAGCGTCAGCAACAACTGCATGAGCAGAACCGTTAGTTTGAGGGAAAGCTGCTCTGTTTCCGGCAGCTTTACTTTATCAGTCTATGCTTTCTCTGATCCGGTCTTTGACACAAACCAATGGCCCCAGATGTGTTGGTGGGACTATAACAGCAGTCCTGCTAGACTAATCTGCGGCAATAGAACTTTAACCTCCCAGGCTCCTTCTCAACAGGATTTGGCTGAAGTTCCCCGGACCCAATCCCCACCCTCCACTCTTTTGGCGCAAAATAAGCCGCCAGAAAAGCCCTCAGGCCAGGTTTTGGCAGGTGAATCCTGCAGAACTAATTCTGATTGCCCTCAAACTCAAAGCGGCAATCCTTGTGCTCAGCCAACTTACTGTCAAGGCTATTACCCTCCGGATGCCTACAGTCAAGAACAATTAGGCACATGCACTACCGTCTACAACTATGGCACTGTCTGCAGTACCTCCTCTTTTGGCGGCGATATGTACTGCGGAGGAACTTATACTTATCCCAGAGGAGTTGGAGACGGAATTTGTACTGATACGGCCTGTAAGACTAATGCCGAATGTAATGACAATAATGTCTGCACCACGGAAAGTTGCACCGGCTACCAGATTGGCGGCTGTGATTACAGTGGATGTTATGCAGAAAAGCTGGGCAGTTGTTCTTACACCAATCAATTTCCTTCCAAAATCTGCCAGACAGACGGATCCGGCAACCCCTTAAAGCTTTGTAGTTTCCAGCAAACTGGCAGCGGTCCTTCCACCTGCAGCGTAGATTATGTCAAATGCACTAATGTTGAAACTGTTTCTGGTGGTGATGCGGGTACTCCAAGTTCACCTTGCTGCGGATTAACCAATCTGCAGGTAATGCAAACATGCACTGCAGACCCTTACAACCCCAATTCAATCTATTGCTATGTCCCGGGGAATTGCAGTAATGCCCCCTTCCCGGTTAATTGGAATTACGACAGCGACCATCCCTTTAATACTCCGCTGGATAACCCCACCACCCCTTTGTCAGGCGTGCGCGCTTATGCGGTTGATGACCGCTGCGGCTTCTCTTATTCCGGCGTGACAGATTCAACAGGCTATGTCTATTTTTCAGGTATCCCCAGATACAATAGTGGAGGGCGATTTGATTATGATGTTTGGGCAAACCTCCCGGCCAATTCCACTTTTACCAGAGGCATCCGTAATTATCTGACCAGCACTTGGGAAAATACACCATTGAATTGGAATCCTTTGACAGGTGGCCAGCCTAGGTTCAGCAGTATTAGTAGTGGAGGCAGAAACATCATGATTGCTTTTGGTTTCCAGGGACCGCCCAATAATAAAATATCCGGCCGGGTTCTTTTGGATAATAATTTTAACGGCTGTCAAAGTAGCACTCAAGCTGTCTCAGGAGCGCTCATATCAGTAGTCAGCCTAACTTTTGCCGGCTCCCCACCACCTCAAATCACAGATGCTTTGGGAAATTACACAGTCCAAAACTTAGCTGCGGATAACTATTACACGGCTATTTCCAGTATCCCGGGCCGGGTCAATGCCAGAAGGGTTGATGGTGGAGCTTGGGTATCAACTGCCTCTTCAACATACGGCATCCCTCCCAACCCCCCTTTAGTTTTACCCCCCTCCCATACTGTTGATTGGTGTGTTAACCCGATTTCTGCCTGGATACAAACCACTGCAGGTGATGTACACTCAAATAGCGGGATAACCATACCGGGAGGACCATGAAAATTAGTATTAAGTATACAGCTGTATTTTTGCTGTTGGTAGGCTTACTCTATTACAATGAGGTCTTGGCGGCCTGTGATCCGGGGAGTTCACCATCCAGGGCAGATCTATTGGTAACTTCCCCTACTTTATCCGGTAAATTCTATTCCTCAGGCAAGGTTTGCATAGTGAACGTGTCCGGCCAAACTATCAGTTTTGATACCACCAATATGCCTAATTATGACAGGTTAAAGGAGGATTTTTACACCAAGAGTTCATTCCCTAAAATTGAGGTATCCTCCAGTTCGCTGACTATCCAAAATGAGACTATCTATCATAGCGGCGGGGATTTGTCGGTTTCCTCAGTCTCCGGATCCGGCATCGGGATCGTCTTTGTGGATGGAAATTTGGAGATTGCCGCAAATTTATTGTACGGGAAAGGTGATATTTCCTCGGGTTTGGTCTTCATTGTCAAAGACAATGTCTATATCCGCTCGTCTGTCACAGAAGTTAACGCCGTGATAGTGGCTGAAGGCAGAATATTAACAGCTGCTCCCTTAAACGGTTCCTGCAATCCGGATGAGATCACTCAAACTTTGGTGGTAAATGGCAGTTTAATCTCGATCAATTCTACCTCGCCGATTAATTTTTGCCGTAATAAAGCAGACAACAGGACTGCTGCCGAGATCATTAATCATCAGACTAAATACCTGATCCTTCTAAAAAATATCTTCTCGGATACTGTCCAGCAGTGGTCGGAAATTGTGGACTTACCCGCCATAGACACTCTTCCTCTATCATTCACTCCTTCCCCAACTCCAACTCCAATTCCAATTCCAATTCCAATTCCTGCTTCAACTGCCTACAAGCGCGTTTTTGTCACAAGTGCAAAATATGATGGCGATACAGGAGGCCTTTCGGGAGCAGATATCAGTAGGTGTCAATCTCTTGCCAATACCGCCGGCCTGGGTGGCACCTGGAAAGCCTGGCTTAGTGATAGCAATTTTCACACCAAGGATCGACTCACTCACAGCACCAATCCGTACAAAAGACTGGATAATATACAGATTGCTGATAACTGGACAGACTTGGTTGATGGAACCCTAGATAATAGCATCTCAAAAGATGAATACGGAAGTAGTATACCACCCACAGAACAAACAGATGTTTGGACTGGATCAACAATATATGGCACCATAGAAACAGCAAATCCCGGTTATGATAATACTTGCGTTAATTGGGATACAAGTAGTAGCGGTACTTATGGCCGGATTGGAGATGATTCTTTGTCTGATAGTCATTGGACCGTTAATGGTTTTACCTCGTGCAATACAATGAGAAGATTTTACTGCTTTGAGCAGTAGATTAAATTACTTCCCAAAATTTCTTTTCTGGTTTTGGTACCAATTTATGGAAAAAAATTATTCTATGGAGATGCCGTCTGAGGAAGGTGATAATTTCTTAATTTGCAAGTTATCAGAGGATTGCACATAAATAATTAAGTTATAGTTTTGACCAAAATTTTGCTTGCCTCTGCCTTTACCGGATAAAACTGCCACGGTTTCTCCTTTTGAAATATCACCCCTGCCCTCAAGATCTGTTTTTCCGCTAATAAAATAAGTAGCTAAATAATCTTTCTCATCATCCTTAACAGTGATATTAATATTGTCCGGATTCTGACTGGGTGGCAATTGTTTCACCTCATACTGGCCGGAAAAAATTGACACCACTTCCGTTCCCTCTGCCAGTTGTTGATACCCCAAGCCCTGAAAATTTTCTATAATGGCTGATTTGGTGATAATCTCAGGAGTGGGACAGGGATTTTTTCTGACAGGACAAAGATAAGCTGCCCCCTTTTGGGAAGCTGATGGCTGTTTTAAAACCGCTTTTTGAGGCAGAAAGCCAAACAAGCGGGGATTTGATCTGGATAGAGGGATAATTCCAAAATAATTTAAGAGCAAAATGACCAGTAAAAATCCTGCCACTCCGGCCAGTATGCCTCCGGCCACAGACAAAATGCCACGTAGGGAGCCAAAGTTTACTCTGTTGCTGTAGGGAACATTTGGCAAACCATCCACAAATCTTATGGTAAGTAATAACCAGACTCTTTGTCAAGTTTTCGCAATATTCCCCATAGAAATCCGACAGTTGGAGTAAAATATGTTTGTGTTAAATATAACTAAGATAACACTGGTCTGGGAACTATATGGGGCAGGA
>Ga0209542_10011096_pt1 | contig 16066 bp, 18 predicted proteins | sample RifCSPhighO2_01_FD_184028 | JGI IMG/M metagenome (GOLD analysis project Ga0209542, IMG submission 184028) | Soil microbial communities from Rifle, Colorado - Rifle CSP2_plank highO2_0.1 (SPAdes) (version 2) | ecosystem: Environmental > Terrestrial > Deep subsurface > Rock core/Sediment ... | reverse complement strand
GATCGGCGCGTACGATTTAGGTCAAAGCCACCACGCGATCGGCGCGTGCAAGTCAGTCGAGATTTTTGCTAAAGTAGGTTCTAGCGGAGTACAATAGGGACTCAAGAATCAAAATATGTCATGTTTGTTACATCAGTCCCGTCGGAACATGCCGATGTGGTGCGAAAAGCGATCGGGGATGCCGGTGGAGGAAGACTCGGAAATTACACGCAGTGCAGTTTTTCATATAAAGGCGTAGGTCGTTTTCAGGCAAACGAAAACGCTAACCCTGCTTATGGAAAGAAAGGTGAACTTACGGACATTGAAGAAGAACGTATCGAATTCTTATGCGAGCGAGCGAAAATAAAAGACATCATTGCAGCGATGAAAAAAATCCATCCCTACGAAGAGCCAGCATTCCACTATTTTCCTGTCGAGGCAGCGTGATCGTGTATTGACCGCATACGCCTACGCGATATACTTTTGGCATGCAGCTGCTCGATACGAAGATCCAAAAAGAAGTGCGTAAGGCCTCGAAAAGACTCGGCATTCCCGAGCGTGACGTGGTTAATCGCGCCGTTTCGCTTTACCTTGGAATGAGCGGGGTCGCATCGCTTCACGAGGAGCTGCGCGCATGGGACGTTCTTTCTGCCAAAACAATGCGAAGAAATAATTGGTAGTCGCGGCGCATATGAGGCCTGGCGATATCTGGATCGTTCATATTCCGCAGCTTGGCACGCACGAGCAAAGCGGCACGAGACCGGCGGTCATTGTAGCTCGTGTCACGAAAAATATCGTGACGATCATTCCATGCACGTCGAATGAATTGGCGCTCAGGTTTCCATTCACCTGTGCTCTCAAGCCGTCGAAGAAAAACGGCCTCCGCATTCCTTCGGTAGCGCTCGTATTTCACCTACGGGCCATTGATGTATCATATCTCGAGGTGAAAATAGGGCGTCTTGATCCGGCCACCTTGCGGAAGATTCGCTCTCTTGCACGACAACTCATCGGTTAACCATGAAAGAAGAACGAACAGAAGCACGAATAGCAGAGATAGAAGCCGCGATGACAGCGGCGGATTTTTGGGCTGACAAAGAGAAGGCGCAAGCGACACTCAAGGAGTATCAGGATTTGAAGGCGAAGCTCGCGGGCGCGGGCTCGTATGAGAAAGGGGATGCTATCCTCTCTATCGTCGCGGGCGCGGGCGGCGATGATGCCGAGGATTTCTCGCGCATACTCTATGCGATGTATTCGAAATACGCTGCCTCGCGCGGCTGGAAGACGGCACTCCTCTCATCGAATGAGAATACGATGGGCGGGTTTCGGAGCGTCTCATTCGAAGTTCTCGGCGCAGGAGCCTACGGCGCCTTGAAGCATGAAGCGGGCGTGCATCGCCTGGTGCGCATGTCGCCTTTCAATTCCGCGGGGAAAAGGCAAACATCATTTTCGCTCGTCGAAGTCCTTCCGAAATTGCCGGATGTGGGCGAAGCGCACATACCCGAAACCGAATTGGAGATAACAGTCGCAAGAAGCGGCGGCCCCGGCGGGCAGAATGTGAACAAGCGCGATACCGCAGTGCGTATGACGCATACGCCGACGGGGATCGCCGTGCACGTGACTTCCGAACGGAGCCAGCTACAGAATAAAGAGAAAGCACTTGAGATGATACGAGGAAAATTGTTTCAGATGCGCGATAAAGCGGCGGCGAAGGAAGCACGCGGGCTCTCGGCAGGGGCATCCACGAAAATCGAATGGGGGAGCCAGATCCGCTCCTACGTCCTCCACCCGTACCAATTGGTGAAGGACCATCGCACCGAGCACGAGCGCAGAGATATCGAACGTGTCCTTGAGGGGGACATTCAGTCCTTCATTGATGAAGAAAAGAAGTTGGACAGTTAGGGAGACGCGGTATAATAGTCTAGTTGGTGTTTTTCGGCATCGCTGTCTTTCTGCGCTTCCACCAGCAACTAGTAACCAGTATCCAGCAACCAGCTTGTGATTTACTTCGACCGCGTGACCAAGCTCTACAACGGCGGCCCGCCCGCTGTTCTCGATGTCACGCTCTCCATCGATCCGGGGGAGCTGGTCTCCATCGTCGGACACTCGGGGGCGGGAAAGACGACGCTGCTTAAGATGCTTTTCGCGGAGATATTCCCGACGGAGGGTAGCGTGTATTTCGGCTCGCGCGAGATCGCGGGCCTCTCCGAGCGCGAGCTTCTGGAGCTCCGGCGCAATATCGGCACTATATTCCAAGATTTCCGCCTTCTTCCAACAAAGAACGTCTACGAGAACATCGCCTTCGCGATGGAGGTGGCAGGAAAGGACGACGAGGATATCAAGGCCGACGTGCCGCATGTTTTGGATCTCGTCGGGCTCTCGGAGAAGATGTGGAACTTTCCGAAGGAGCTCTCCGGCGGCGAGCAGCAGCGGGTCGCTATCGCGCGCGCCATCGTCAACCAGCCGGACGTCCTCATCGCCGACGAGCCGACGGGGAACCTCGATCCCGTGAACACGCACGATGTCGTGGAGATACTGAAGAAGATCAACAACCTGGGGACGACGGTCATTCTCACGACGCACAACAAAGGCGTCGTTGATGCGATAGGCCGCCGCGTCGTTACCTTGGAGGAAGGCCGCATTATCCGCGATGATAAGGAGGGGAAGTATGTCTTATGAAATTACCGAACGTAGCGAGTATAATTTCAAGGATCCCGCCCCAATTTTACTGCCGAACCAATGATTGCATATGACACTGTATACGACCACAACATCCCGAGTAGGAACGGCAGATTATTCTGTAAAATTGGAGCGGGATGTAAGATCTTCTGAGCTCGTAATACTCGCTAAGAATCTCTAACATGTCCTTCTGGCTCACCACAAAACGGGTTGCGCGCTACGGCTTCGTTGGCTTTCTCCGCAATGGGTTCGTCTCCCTCGCGGCGATATTCATTATGGTCATCACACTTTTCGTCTTTGCAGGGCTTCTCATCTCCGGCGCCGCACTCGAAGCGACACTCCGGCAGCTGACGGATAAGGTCGACGTGAATGTGTATTTCACGCCGACGGCGAGCGAAGAACAGGTGATGGGGGTCAAGAGTGCACTCGAGCGATTGCCGGAAGTCGCGTCCGTCGCGTACACCTCGCGCGACGTGGCGCTTGCTGAATTCCGCGAGCGGCACAAGAACGAGCAGACGACGATCCAGGCCTTGGACCAGCTCTCCGACAATCCCCTCGGCGCTTCGCTCTCCATCCGCGCAAAGGAGACCTCGCAGTACGAATCCATCGCGAAATTCCTCGAAGCGCAGGAGGCGTCCGTCAATGGCGCCGGCATCAGCAAGGTGAACTTTTTCCAGAACAAGGCCGCGATCGACCGCCTCACGAATATCATCGAGACCTCGCGCACAGTCGCGATCGCCGCGGCCGTCTTTCTTGCCGCTGCTTCGGTCCTCATCGCCTTCAATACCATCCGCCTCGCCATCTACACCGCGCGCGATGAGATCGGCGTCATGAACCTCGTCGGGGCGGGGCACTGGTATGTGCGGGGGCCCTTTGTAGTCGCCGGCATTCTCTACGGCCTCATCGCTGGTCTCATCGTACTCCTCGTCCTGTACCCGCTTGTCATATGGCTGGGGCCGTCTTCGGAGGCGTTCTTCGGCACGTTTAACGTCTTGGACTACTATACCGGGTCCTTCCCGTTCCTCTTCCTCACCATCATGGGCTCCGGGATTGCTCTGGGCGCTATTTCCAGCTTCCTTGCGGTGCGGCGGTACTTGCATACTTAAAGCAGGTGCTAGGGACTAGGTTCTAGGGCAGAAAAGACTTATGCACAGAAAGTTTCAAGTTTTACCGAACCTAGAAGCCTTAAGCTAAGTACATCATGGCACTCCAACGTGCGCGAAAGGGAGGTCACAAGTACATCTTCGTCATCGGCGGAGTGATGTCAGGAGTCGGTAAGGGCATCGCGTCGGCGAGTATCGGGAAGATACTCGCCGCGCGCGGGCTCTCGGTCAACCTCATGAAGATTGATCCGTATCTTAATGTTGATGCCGGCACGATGAACCCCACCGAACACGGTGAAGTTTTCGTTTTAGATAGCGGATTGGAGACCGATCAGGACATGGGAAACTACGAGCGCTTCCTCGATCGCGACTTGGGGCCGGACGATTACATGACGGGCGGCATGGTCTACAAATCGGTCATCGAGCGCGAGCGTGCACTCGGGTACGGAGGGAAGTTCGTCGAGGCGATCCCGCACGTGCGTGATGAGATCATCGCGCGCCTCAAGCGCGCCGCAGAGATGTCGCAGTCGGACGTCTCGGTGGTTGAAATAGGTGGTACGGTGGGGGACTTCCAGAACGCGCTCTTTATCGAGGCGGCGCGCGTTATCCATCTCGAGCGGCCCGAGGACGTATTGTTTATCATGGTCTCCTACCTGCCGGTCCCGCACACCATCGGCGAGATGAAGACGAAGCCGACGCAGAGCGCGGTGCGCACGCTCAACTCATACGGTGTGCAGCCCGACATCCTCATCGCGCGTTCGAACGCCGCGATGGATCAAAGGCGCAAAGAGAAGCTTGCGATCTGGTGCAACGTACGTGCGGATCACATCATTTCCGCTCCGGATGTCGATTCTATTTACGATGTTCCCTTGAATTTCGAGCGCGATCATCTCTCTGAAATTTTACTGAAAGCGCTGGGGAAACGCGGCAAGCAGGAGTCTGATATGAACGAGTGGAAGAAGTTCGCGGAGCATGCGCACAACGGACGTGAGACGGTCAAGATAGGCATCGTGGGGAAGTATTTCGATACGGGAGATTTCGTGCTCTCCGATGCGTATCTTTCCGTCATCGAAGCCATTAAATTCTCCGCGTTCGAGCTTGGCGTGAAGCCGGAGATACATTGGCTGAACGCGAAGGAATATCAAAAAGATCCCACGCGCGTAAAAGAGCTCATGCAGTATCAGGGGATCATCGTTCCCGGCGGATTTGGGGAAACAGGGATCGAAGGGAAGATCGCGGCGATCAAGTTCGCGCGCGAGAACAAAATCCCGTATTTCGGCCTCTGCTACGGCATGCAACTCATGACGATAGAATTCGCACGCAACATCGCGGGCCTCAAGGGGGCGCACACGACGGAGATCGATCCGAAAACCAAGCACCCCATCATCATGATCCTGCCCGAACAAGTCGAGAAAATGGCGAAAAAAGACTACGGCGGCACTATGCGCCTCGGCGCATATCCCGCGAGGCTTAAGCCAGGTACGATCGCGCACAAAGCGTACGGTAAGAGCGACATTTCAGAGCGGCATCGCCATCGCTACGAAGTGAATCCCGACTACATCGAAGAGCTTGGGAAGGCAGGACTTGTTTTTTCCGGCACTTCGCCGGACGGGCGCTTGATGGAGATCGCAGAATTACCCAAAGAGATGCACCCCTTCTTCCTCGGCACGCAATTCCATCCGGAGTTTCGCGCGCGACCGCTTGCGCCGCACCCACTATTCACCGCATTCATACAAGCAACGGTCGAGCGGAAGTAGTTCGCACCTATGGCGATTAAGCTCATTTCGGTGAATGTTGAACGGGCGAACCATCTTGATCGCGTACTGCCTTTTCTGGCACGAGAATCGCCGCACGTGGTATGTATACAAGAGATATGCGAGCCCGATGTACCGCGCTTTGCAAAGACGCTCGGTGCTGCACAGCATGCCTTCGTTCCCATGACACGCGAGTTTGCTGAAGGGGGACATCACATTATCGGCCTCGGTATCTTTTCGCAGCTGCCCCTTGAGAATGTGCAAACCCACTACTACCATACAATATCCGAGTCACTTCCGGATTCAAGCCACTACGAGCCGACCACCTACAATAATCCCCATCGTCTCGTCCTTTCGAGCGAGGTGACACATGAGGACGTACGCTACCGATTCGCAACGACACACTTCACATGGTCGTTGCACGGGCAGGCGACTGATCTCCAGCGGACCTCGATGCAACGTCTGCTTCACATTCTGGATGGATTGAAAGACTTCATTCTCTGCGGCGATTTCAATGCGCCGCGCGGCGGCGAGATTTTCGATACGTTTGCTGCTCGGTATACCGACAATATCCCGCGAGAGTACACCACCAGCATCGACGGCACACTGCACCGTGCCGGATCGCTTCCGTATATGGTTGATGGTCTTTTTACGACGCCGGAGTATCGTGCAACTGACGTGAGGCTCGTGAGCGGCGTGAGCGACCACTGCGCGATCGTGGCAACGATTACTGGAGCGACGTCGCAATAACGCCAAGGGTGGCGATCCCCCAGAGGATGGCTGACCAGAGGAGGTAATCGGAATAGCCGCCCCACGTGAGGACGAACGCGAGCACGCTCGCTAAGAGGCATCCGGTGGACGCGATCCAGAGGAGCGAGAAGAAGGCACGGAGATTCTGCATCATCCCGTTAGAAGTAGGACGCGGACAACAAAGTGCCCCCTCCCTACTTTGCTAGTATTAATAAGCCCGATTCTCATACCACGTTCTGATTCCGTGCGTCCGCGGCTTCTAACGGGAATCATCCCGCTATTGTGGCGTATCTTTCGCGTTCGCGCCATATTGAGGAGGGAGTAAAAATGTGTATGATAACCCAGTCTAGCTGCCGGATCGTATAATGGTAGTACAGCGCCCTCTGGAGGCGTTTATCTTGGTTCGAATCCAAGTCCGGCAAAAAATTAGCGCAGCTCATTTTTTGACGGCGCGGATTCGAACAGGAGCGGGGGTCGGGGAGACGCATTTCGTCTCCCCGTGGAGGAAGGATTGGGAAAACCGTGGGTTTCCCAGGTGTTCAGATTCCAAGTCCGGCAACCAGCTTATGCTAAGTCAGGTGACTGAGACCCGTCGATTAGCTGATGTAAAATAAGACCATTCCGTCAAGCAGGGTATAGCCGACCACGGTTCGAGCTCGAGACGGCCAACCAAGTTGAGCGCAGGGAATCGCGCTCAGGACGGGTTGCTTAACATTCGCCACAACAAACGATACAATGGCCTCATGAAATTCAAAAAAGCTCTACTCATCAATATTTCTGAAGGAGCGTTGGAAGGACATTGGGATCAGCTAGATGAACTTGTAGAAAAACGAACTACTCTTCCTAAGGACAGCCCCGACATTATGCGGGAATTGGTTGATACTGAATGTCTACTTGTCGCGTTTGGCATTCCAGTCACAAAAGAGATGATCGACACTGCTACTGGGCTGAAGTACATTGCCATCCAAGCGACTGCGTTCGGGAAAGTGGACGTTGATTATGCAAAGTCAAAAAATATTCCAGTAAGTAACCTTGCAGGCTACAGCACTGAAGCTGTTGCTGAATTTTCTATCGCGTCGGTTCTTGAAAGCATTCGACAGTTAGAAGAGGGAAAACAGCGAGGCCGTGCGGGCAACTATTCTGAAGAAGGGTTAAGAGCGCGAGAGATTCGAAACGCTATATTTGGGGTAATTGGGCTGGGAAGTATTGGTGAACGGGTCGCTGAAATAGCTAGTGGTTTTGGAGCTGATGTACGCTACTGGTCTCGAGCAAAGAAAAACGTGCCGTTTACCTATCAAGACGCAGATACTCTGATTGCAGAAGCCGATTTTCTTTCTCTCAATCTTGCCCAGACGCCTGAAACTGACAACTTCTTGAACAAGAAACGTATACAAAGTCTCAAGAGTGGGGTGGTTGTTATTAACACTGTACCTATGGAGCTAGTTGACGCAGATGCTTTGGCAGAAAGACTTGCAGTTGGAGATATTACTTTTATTCTTGACCATTCCGACGAAACCTCAAAAGGAGTCATGGCCAAGCTCTCGCAGTTCAAAAACTGTATTATCTACCCGCCAATGGCCTATATAACGGAAGAAGCCAAGCTTGCGAGGAAAACACTTTTTCTCTCCAACATTAAAAGTTTTCTCGATGGGTCGCCGACGAATGTTATTAACTAATATATAAAAGCGGCAATCATAGTTCTTTCATTCCTCACTTTTTGGAGGCGCTCAAGACGCGTCGATTGGGTAGTGTAAAATAGGGCCATTCCGTCAATCAGGGCAAGGCCTCGATTAGTTCGAGCTCAAGACGGCCAGCCAGCTTATGCTAAGTCAGGTGACTGAGACACCTACCCTTATATGAAGATACTTTTCACTTACAACGAAAATAAAGGCATTGAATGTTTACTCAGGAAGGGCGGTGGTTCAAATAATCAGCCTGGAAAGAAAACAAAGACCTACGAAGAGTTACTTAAATTCACACCAGAAATCAACAACGTCGAGAAAGTAAGAGAATTTATAAGAACATATCTTCACGACAATAATGTTGATATTCAAAAAACCATAGTCATTCTTCAAAGTAATTGGAATATGATTGGAAACGAGTTTGAAAAATGTGCAGAAAGAGTTTTTGGGTTAAATATGCCAGATCAAATAACTGCTTACATGACCATAACTGGACGATATCCTTATAGTATCGAAGATAAATATTTCTATGTATCGGCTCAAAAAACTAACGCCAACGCTACCGTTATGCATGAACTTTGGCATTTTTATACCTGGTACAAATTTGGGGAATCCGAACGGATTAATCCAAAGAAATACAACGATTTTAAGGAGGCACTTGCAGTATTATTGAATATAGAATGCCCTGACCTTATGGGTGAAGCAGTTGATGGAGGTTACCCCCAGCACGCATATCTGAGAACAGAGATTATTGAGGAGTGGAAAAAATCAAAGGACATAAACAAAGTGTGGAGTATGTTGCAAACGAGACCCGACTGAGACCCCTCGATCTGGTACACTAAAATCGCTCAAAGAACCCCTCAACGGCCTCACTGTGCGGGGTTCACAACTGAGTCAGTCAACAGTCTTATGCTAAGTCAGGTGACTGAGGTGGTATCATCTACACATGCATCCGTTTGAAAAAGTCCTAAGTGTTTCCAAGGAAAATATTGCTCTTGAATTGCGAGATTTTCCAGCGCTGCCTTGGGCGGATTTTCTACTTAATCCGCGTCGCCTTCGTGGAAGCGATTTTTTAATGCGGTGGTCACAAGGAGTATGGAGCGAAAATCGTCTTATTGAAGCCGTGAATCAGACTAATAAATATTTTGCCATTCCGTATGGTCCAAGTGGAACTGCTCCAACAGATGATGTTCGTGCTTTCGAACTTTACTTTGAACGATTGGAAGCGGCGGGACTTGGTAAGATCAAGCGGCCCGATCTGTTGGTGTTTAAGAAATCAGATGAGCAAGACGTAAAGAAAATATTGGAAAGTGTCGGTGGCGTACAAGAACTACCTTTTACAGTAGAAGAAAAGCTAAAACCTCTGCTCGAAAAAGCACTTATTGCGGTTGAGTGCGAGAATAGCTTGTGGAAATCGAAGAAGATGCCAGATTATGCCACCGAATTTAGTCCGCAAAGACGTCTTGGTGGAAAATTAGGTTTAAAGAAAACAGCTGTTCTTCCAACGGTTATCATTAAAGAAGAAGACCGGCCATCCCTCAAGGAGTGGCAAAAGAATAGTGGTGTCGAGATTCACGTTTGGCATGTCTTCTACGATCAAGCGTTCGGCATCTCCCTGGACGAAGTCGAGCGTCTCATCGGCGAAGGATTAATACAGCCAACAATTCAGACCTTCCAAGCACCTGGCGGCGCAACAACAAAGAAAGCGATTTATAAGATCTACTATCGCTATGCATATCCACTTGGCGAGGCGGTTGAAGAGCCGTCCCTAGTATCGGATTTTGTCGAGGATAACAATGGTCACATTCTCCCATACGTCAAATTCCATGGTGGAAAATTGGTACTGCGCGAAGATGCAACAAAAGTTTTAGACTCACTGGCATGAAAACGATTATTCATCAGAAGCTCCCGACGAATTGGGATGAAAGAGAGAAATTGCGTAATAAGGGACAGTTTTGGACTCCCGATTGGGTCGCGGAGGCGATGGTTGCCTATGTGGCACAGGGAGCAGATTTGGTTTTTGATCCCGGTGTGGGCAAAGGCGCATTTTATACTGCGCTAAAAAAAGTTGACCCAAAGAAGAAGTTTTTTGGTACAGACATTGATCCCAAAGTCATTGCCGAAGCACAAAAAGAAGGAATTTTCAGTAAAAATGCTGAACTGGAAGTGCGAGATTTTATACTCAACCCCCCTCAAAAACTCTTCAAAGCAATTGTTGCAAATCCACCGTATATCAGACATCACCGTCTCTCCCCAGAACAAAAGAATCATTTTCGTAAGATTAGTTTAGTAAATCTTGGTGATACTCTTGATGGCCGTGCAGGGCTTCATATTTACTTCTTGATACAAGCATTGAGCTTGCTCGACAAAGGTGGGCGGCTTGCTTTTATCATGCCTGCCGATACGTGCGAGGGCGTATTCTCCAAAAAACTTTGGAATTGGATTGGGAGAAAGTTTCGGATTGACGGAATAATTACTTTTGACCACAAAGCGACTCCATTTCCCGGTGTTGATACAAATGCGGTTATATTCTTGATAAAAAATGAACGGCCAACGGGAAAAATAAAATGGGCAAAATGTCTTGAGTCACAAAGTAAGGGATTTTCAGAATTCTTGAAGAAGGATTTAGTTGGAAAAAGCTATGATGGTATTGATATTTATGATCGTGATTTGACCGAGGCATTGTCAGTTGGGCTTTCCAGACCTCCAAGAACAGATCATAACTTTGAGTTTACTCTTACTGATTTCGCTCGCGTTGTGCGCGGCATTGCTACAGGTGCTAACGAGTTCTTTTTCCTGACGCGACAAAAAGCAAAAGAATTCGGGATTCCGGATGAGTTTTTTGTACCTGCAGTTGGACGAACAAGAGACGCAGAAGGGGCATATTTAACAAAAGATTCACTCATAAAACTCGAAAGAAAAGGACGCCCCACACGTCTTTTTTCTCCGAATGGTTTTCGTTGGGAAGACATGCCAGAGTCGGTCAAAAACTATATTCTTGATGGCGAGAGAGCGGGGCTTTCAAGACGCGCACTCATCTCCACCAGACAACCCTGGTATAAAATGGAAGTACGGGAAGTACCGATTTTTTTGTTTTCTTATCTCGGGCGGCGCAATGCGCGTTTTATTAAAAATGAAGCAGGCATTGTTCCATTAACTGGATTTCTCTGTATCTATCCGCGGTCCAATGATACAGAGTATATTGAGAAGTTATGGGTGGTTTTACAACACCCCGAAACGATCTCAAATTTACGACTTGTAGGGAAATCCTACGGATCTGGCGCAATAAAGGTTGAGCCACGCTCGCTTGAAAGATTGCCACTAAGTTCAGATTTGGTAAAACGGCTTGGACTTGTTCCGGTAAGGGCGGATGTCATTACATCACTTTTCACTTAAGGTTCATTCAAGACAGACCCGACTGAGACCCCTCAATCTGGTACACTGAAATCGCTCAAAGAACCCTTACAAGGCCTCAACCTACGGGGTTCGCAACCGAGTTAGTCAACAAAATATTGGTAGAATACACCGATGGCGATGTTCAGGGAGCATATCGCGATAGGGGCCATTATCTCGATGGTCGTGGTGGTCGTCGTGTATTTCTATGCACTCGTCACCGATCCGCTTCTCCTCCTCTTCCTCTTCGGCGTTACCATCATCGGCTCCTTCTTGCCGGACGTGGATAGCGATTCGGGCATACCGTTCTATCTTGTTTTCGGCATGGCGACGCTCGCTGCAACGGGAGTCGTCCTTCTCTATACGCTCGCGCAAAAACCGGATGATTGGCGATACCTCGTCGGTATCCCGTTTGCGGCGCTTCTTGGCTTCTGGTTCATCGTCGGGGGCATCGTGAAGCGTTGGACGCACCATCGCGGCATCTACCACTCTCTTCCGGCACTCGCGATCGCCGCGTCCGGCACGTTCCTCATCGCGCGATATTACGGACTCGACCAGGGGGTCTCTCTTGTCTTCGGCGCGGCGATGGCAGCGGGATTCGCGAGCCACCTCGTTCTCGATGAATTGCATGCAGGCATCACGCTCGATGGGATCCCCTTTAATCCCAACAAGGCGTTCGGAAGCGCGATAAAGATGTTCAGCAATTCCAACAACGTGAACATGGCGACGTACGTGCTCCTCGGAGCACTCGTCTACGTCGCGCTCCAATAACACATGCTAGAGTATCCGTATGCGAGGATTCGCCCTCTTACTTGTTCTCTTTGCGGGTCTTAGTCTCGCGCCCGCCGCACATGCCGTCTTTTATAACGACTCGAATGTGATCGAGATCGGCGATGGCCTGCCGCCGGAGCCGAGCGAGGAAGATGGAGGTGCGGGCGGGACCGGCGGTACTGCTGGAGAAGCGGGCACTGGTTCTAGCTCGGAAGGAGGCAGTTCTGAAGGAGGCAGTTCGAGTTCTGGAGGCGGCTCAAGTTCCGTCTCGCAAAATGGAAGCACGGGCGGTGCAGCAGGCGGCTCTCCAGCAAGCGGCGGCTTTTCGAGCGTTCCATCGGACGGAAGCGGCGAGGAGGAGAGCAGTTCCGGCGCGGGCGGCACCGAAGAAGATCTCATTAACCTCCTTATCGCCACAGGCGCGCTTTCAGGTGTTGAAAGCGGCGGAACAGCGGAGGAGGCAGGCGCTTCCGACTCAAGCGCAGGCGCACTGGGCGCGGGCGGCTCTTTAGGCGGCTTCGGTTCCGATTCGGTCCTTTCGGTCACGGTAAGCGGCTCGAAGGTGCGCGAAGCTTTGCGGGGGAAATACGATCTGCAGGACATACTGGAGAGTTGGCGCAGCAAGGCGAGCGGGAAGTTCGGGGCGCGCGAATACGGCCTCATTGCCGCTTCGACCGCGCTGCGCGACGGGAATGTCGAAGCGGTATCATTCACCGCTTCGGCGTTCGAGCTCACGTATCGCTCGCGTGGCTATCTTCTTGCGATTATCCCGTGGTCGTTTCCTGTGCGCGCTACCATCGTGCCGGAAGCGGCATCGGCGACGGAACGCGTGAAGCTGAAACTCCCGTGGTACCGTTTCTTCGTGCGCAAATTCTTCACGACAGACGGGCTCATACGGGATATCGATGCGATCGTCACGCAGACAGTTGCTGCAGGCTCGGGCGAGAAGGGTGGCACCGCGCGTGTCTTCGAAGCAGTGTCGGATTTCTTGAGGAGAAAAGTAGGGACCATTCAGGATTCCATTCTGCTCGGTACTCCTTCCTAGTGCCGCTTTAATTTAGTTTCCTACCCACTTCACGTTTCGGCGTATACGATTCAACAGTGTGTACAGCGTATACTACGGCGGCACTCGCAGAACATCGCAGACGTGACGCAGAAAAACGCAGAAGGTGGAAAACTAATGTAATGGAGTACTAGGGTCGTATTTTACTGAACCGTGAGCGTCCCTTTCATGCCCATCTGGCGGTGCTCTCCGACCGAGCAGTAATACTCGAACGTGCCCGCTTTGTCAGCGATGAATTCGAATGATTCCTCTTGTCCTGCTTGAATGACTTTCGTCCCGACACCGTAGCCGTCTACGCGAAGATCATGGGTGCCACCGGTATTTTTGAACGTTATCTTCACACGGTCGCCTTTCTTTACCAAAAGCGTTTTCGGATTGAAGGTAAGTCCTGCGTTCGAGACCGTCAGCTCTTTGACAGTGCCCGTGGTTACGGTTGCGCCGACATTGACATTGACATTCGCGCCGCTTGAGCCAGCCGAAGTGTTGGCTGCTGGAGGCGCGTCCATGGCATCCCTGTTGCTCTCATCGGCAGTCATGCCGAAATCGGGAGGGGCACTCGACGTTTCCGCCGGCGCTGATTGCTGCGCGTACCAGTAATAGCCGCCGCCGAGGATGACGACGAGGACAAGTGCGATAAGAAAATTTTTCATATAATAACGGACTAATGGATAAATAATAGAATGACAGCATACCATAATGCCTTCATGTTCATGAGGACGAGGACTCTGGCATGAGGAGGCGCACTTGCGTGTTTTGCGGGTGTTGCTAGGCTGGAAGCAGAAGGAGAGTGTGGCTCAAACTATGAGGTGTGCCATGTTGAGAAAAAGTCGTACGACGGCGCCTTGTGAGAAAGTCGAGATCGCTTGGGGCGAGACCGATGAAGACGTCTACATCAGGCGGATAACGGATCGCGAAGTGAAAAAGTTGTTTCCCACGGTCACCGCCGAAGGGGAAGTGGACTGGCATGCGACGTTCAGTGCCAAGGACGGGTCCAGGCTCGCACTAACGACCGACAAGGAAAGCGCGATCGGTCTTGCCATCGAGCATGAATGTACCATTCACACCGTCCACTAGCTGAAAGAAGCGCCGACACTGTTCGGCGCTTCGCCCTATTTGAATATTGACTCATCACGGCGTATGCTTTCCTCATGAATCATCACGAGGCACATAAGCGGCTGCTGGCGGCGCACACGCTCCTCATGGAGCCTACAACGACGCGGGAGAAATTCAATTCTATCCGTACGTTGATTGAGGGGGTCAATCCGTCGCTCGACGCGGCGCTTGCGCGCGTCGAGCAAGAGCTTTCGACATGGGACCAGATACAAGATGGCGATGTCATTCATCTGACCGCGAAACATCTTCCCGAAAATACCGAAGAGGAGAAGAAGCGGAAAAAGTGGCTTCTCCTTTTCATCAACAGCTGGAGACAACTGAAAAGCGAAGTGGCGCGCGTCGAACAGGAATTGCAAAGCGCGGACAATGCACAGACCACCGGCGAGAAGGCTTCGCATTGGGGCAAGATCTTCAGCGCGGCAAAGGGGCCTCTCGGCATCATCACGGTACTCGCGATCGGAGTTGCCGTCATGCAACAGACATCAGTAGAGATCACGATACAAAATAAAGGGTGCGCCACGATGTATCCTTCCGGCTCCATTCCATTCTCTCTTCCCGGCCTCTCGCTTCCTAAAGACCCGATCCCCAGCGGCGGCTCGGCTGTTGCCGAGCTTCCAGGCCTTACCGTCAACGTTGACGGCACAAGTTCCAGTGCTCTCGTTCTGAGCGTCCTTACGTTCTCAATGACGTTCCAATTGAGCGACGTCGATGACGTGACTTTAGATGGTGTCTCGCTTCTCGGGAAGAAAACCGAAGTTCGTCTTTCTGAAAGCGATGAGCACACACTTATTCTTACGTGTTCGTAAAGAAGCTACGGGTGGGTGTATGCTGCCGTGCACATGAAAGCATCTTCGAACGTGACACAAGTGACGCTGCCGAGCATTTCCATTGCCGGGGCGTTTTCTTCGCACGAGGAGCCGGTCCTCCTGCCGGGTGGGCAGGGTAATTCGTATGTCTCCGATGGGCTCGTCCTCAAGCGCGAAGAAGACGAGGGAATAGCGAATTGGATGGCCGAACTCTTCCAGAGTTTGCCGGATAGTTCCCGCGTGAGAACACTGCGGCCGGTTAGATCGAAAGAGGGAACATGGATACATGAGGGCTATGTCGCCTGGGTGTACATGGAAGGTGAGCACGTGAAGGGCCATTATGGGAAGAAGCTTCCGGCCTGTAGGGAATTCCACCGGCTTATAGGCGATATCGAAAAGCCTCGTTTTCTTGATGTTCCGCGCAATTCCTGGGCTGCAGCTGATATGGTCGCGCTTGGCGAGAAGCCGTTCGATTACGACGAAGAATTCATGGAGCTGTATCGCCAAGTACAGCCGCATCTCCGGCCACTGGAAGCGCGCTCGCAGCTCGTGCATGGCGACCTCTCGGGGAATATTCTCGTTGCTCCGCAGTTGCCGCTGGCCATCATCGATTTTTCCCCCGCGTGGGCACCGAACGGTTTCGCTGAAGGTATCATGCTTGCCGATGCGATCGCGTGGGATGACCCGCCTCCCGAAGAACTTGAGGTCTTTTGGAAGATGCCTGACATCGAGCAACTCGCCTGGCGAGGCGCCCTGCGCCGAATTGCAGAACAAGCGGAACACATAAGGTGGTACGGGAAAGATAAGAACCAGGCGGTCAAGCAAGCTCGCGTATTCCAAAAGGTGATCGATTTTTTGCGAGACAGGGAACACTAGTACTGAATTAAATTAGTTCTCCACCTCATACTTCAGCGCTCTCCGTGCGTCGTCTTTGGTGAATTTCCAGTTGATGACGGCGCGCCGGTTGTTCCGCGTG
>Ga0209542_10011095_pt1 | contig 16066 bp, 14 predicted proteins | sample RifCSPhighO2_01_FD_184028 | JGI IMG/M metagenome (GOLD analysis project Ga0209542, IMG submission 184028) | Soil microbial communities from Rifle, Colorado - Rifle CSP2_plank highO2_0.1 (SPAdes) (version 2) | ecosystem: Environmental > Terrestrial > Deep subsurface > Rock core/Sediment ... | reverse complement strand
GTCTATGATGTATTCTTTTTGCTTTATTTCAATTTTCCGGCCGGAAGGAGCAATCAGCTCAATCCGTTCCGTCGTATTCACTAAAAATGACTGCAAAGCTTTTGGCGGCAATCTCAGCTCATCAAAGCTGCCGGTGAGCAGGCCGGTGCATTGAACTGGCCTGCCTATCTCTTTATGCTCTTCATACAAAGAGACTTCATGTCCTTGAGCGGCCAATAAAGAAGCAGCATAACCGCCGACAGGGCCGGCCCCGATAACCGCGATTTTTGGCATAGAAACAGAGGGGCAAGAGAGTTTAAAAGATTGATTAAACAAGAATTCTGTTTTTTTCAAGCAGGAAACCAGATTCCTGAAGAATCTTTTATCGGCTTATACTGGTGCAGAAAAGGATTGGACAGCTCTTGTTTCACCTGTTCATCAATCTCGCGAAAATCTCGTTTTGACAATTCTTCCAAAGTGTATCGTTTATCTTTTGCTTCGGTGTCTAACTGCTGTTTAATTCGATGCACTTTGTCTTCTGTCCATATAGGTTGATAGTAACTCTATTTCGATAAGGATAGCCCGTGGTCCAATCATGAAGGTAAGATAAGATCACTTCTTCCAGTTTAAAGCGATAAACATCAGTGGTATCAATATCTTCTCTTCTAGGCTTCTTGTGTAGGGAGATGGGCTCGATATGACCGGCGGCCTCCATCCGCTTTATGTACCCATAAAATTCGCGGGGAGAATAAAGGCCGATAGCCCTGCCTTTGTAAGCAGTTAGTTTCATCATGTCGAGAAAGTATGATTGATTTATTTAGATTGTGAAATTTAAAAACGAGGAGGTTGCATCTTTTTCTGTATCACTGAGAATAATTACCTAAAGAATAAGCGTTTGTACCCCACGATATGTCTGAAAGTTCCTTTCTTTCTGCATCAGACATCTGTTCGTAAATCCATTCTATCGGTGGGCAAGATGCGTTTTCATCATCGCCAATCAGTTCTGCGATTGTTAGAAAGTTTACTACGTCGGGATTTCCTACGCTGTAAGTGGGAACCCGTTCACAATTCTCTGAAACGTAAGGTTGAATTAGTTCTAAACCTAACCGGACTCTTCTCCCCCGCCAGTCCGCACGTTCATTATCAAGTTTTTCTTCTAATGGAGATTTAGTGTAAGAAACAGTCTTTTTATTATACTCTTCATTACACCCCCTTCGTGATAACGCCTGCAAAGCACTACCAGCGAAAAAACCGGCACCAATAATTATCAAAGTTTTTTTAGTCATCCATGCCATTTTAGTTTATTCTAGTTTAAACTTTATCGCTTAATTCTTTCCGTCCTTCCCGGCGTTCTTCTCGGATTTCTCTTTTTAAGCCAATATCCGCCATCGTCCTACCCAGACCGTAAGCCCCGCCAGAAGCGAAGAACAAATAGGGGGAATAGTTGTACGATTCCGGGCTGGTTAAAATCATTCCAACTATGCTACCAATTTCTATGAGATATCCTAATTCAGAGCATCCAAGATAATCAGTCAGTTTCGCCATTTCATTGTTTCTTCTCACAGATTTTTTTAAAATATTAAAAAAAGATAAATAAAAAAAAAGAATACTTAATAGTATTCCTTCACTTTCTCGTCTTCGTCTTTCTTGCCCATTCGGCTGAAGCCGATGATGATTCCTACAATCACCAGTAAGACAACTAAAGCAATCACTGCTACTTCAAGTCCTTTTCTTAACTTGCTGTAGTCAGCATCATTGCTGGCAGTCTTCACTACATTGGCCTTAAGACTGAACTGCTTCAGGACTTTCTCGCTGTTCTTCACAGTTACGCTGAAGATTTTTTCTCCTGCTTCAGCGGCTTCTTTGGCAGTGACATAAGCATAGGCTACTTTAGTTTCACCAGGAGCTAAGACGAAAAGATTCTCGCTTAACTTAGCGTCAGCCCAATCTCCAGCCACTAACTCTAAAGCATAAGTCTGGGAAGCTTTTCCTTCATTGGTCAAGGTGATGGGATACATTGCCTGACTGCCGCCTGCAACCACATTCTGAGATTCCGGACCAGCAGTTAACACAAGCTTCTCGCCTGCAGTTTCCTGTTGAGCAGTTTCTCCCTCTAAAACTTCCAAGGTGTAAGTCTTAGCAGTTACTTCTTTCATGTTGTCGTATTTGACAGTTACCTGAACCGGATACTTGCCGGCTTTGGCATCAGACGGAATCTTTAAGTAAAGTTCCTCTGTAATCTGAGTGTCATCAGCTTCTAAAGCATCGATGTAGTCAGAGGTGCTCACTCCCAATTCTGAGATAGAAGCAGTCACTTTGACGTTTTCTTCATCTTTAACTCCGAAGTTCTCTACAACAACTTTTGCCTGTAAAGCTTTTCCTGCCTTTAATTTTAAGGAAGGGGAAAAGTCAGTGTCTTTAATTTCTACGCCGTGTCTTACTGCATCAACATAGATCTTAACGACTTTTTCCACAGCATCATGGTTCTTATCAGTGATTCTTACTCGCAAAAGATATTCATCTTGGTCTAACTCTTTAGGTAGATTCAAGGAGAATTTCTTGTAGTAAGTTTTTCCTTCTTTCATATCAAATACATGGGTGGTGCCCACAAGAGGCTCGTAATCAGAGTATTCATAACCCTTAATGGAAGCTTCTACTTCTACGTCCTTAGCTTCACCAGTGGCCTTTAAACCAACTTCTACTTCAAGAGAGTCTCCTTCCTCGAAGTCAGTAACCTCAGTGACTAAGTCACCGTTGTCATTGAAGTCTACGTCATTGCCGTTGACTTCCATGCTCTTCACTTCTACCGGCATCGGAGAAGCAGAGGCGCTGGCTACTAAGAAAAAGCTCAGCACGACTAACGCAAATACACTCAAAATTTTATTCATCATTTTATTTTCCCCCCATGTTTTGGTTGAGTTTTATCGACTTATTATCGACTTTAAGACAGATTTTTTATTCAAATCCATCTTTCTTTATAAACCTTTCGCACGCTTTAGTATTTTAAAGTAGTTAATCTATTTTACCTCAACAGTACGATAGGCAACATTATACACTAAATCATTACTGACGGTAATCTTTACATCATATTCTCCAGCATCGATTCCTTCCGGAAGCTCCAAGGAAATCTGTTTGCTTATCTGCTTGTTCTTCTTGATATCAAACAGGCCGCTGATCTTCTTGATGCCTAATTCTGGGATAGATAGAGTGATGGTCACATCTTTCATCTTCTGATATCCGCTGTTGACAATGTCTACTTTAGCAATCAAGGAATCGCCGGCAGAAACTTCATCTTCTTCGAAATAGATGTTGTCAAAACCCAGCTTATTGTTCTGGCCGCCCACCATTATATAATACACTTGCTGTTCAAGCATTTCTCCATCATAGGCTTCAATCACTACCTTGAACTGGCCGTTCTTTTCTACTTTCCAGGTTATCATACTGTTAGTATCCATTTCCATCCCTTCGGGTCCAGTTTTCAAACTCAAAGCCACAATCTCTCCTTCAGGATCTTTGGCTTTCACAGTGTACTGATAGGTTTTCCCCAAAGTAGCTTCTGTCGGAGCAACAGTGATAAAATACGGCTTCTTGTTGATTGTCGGTTTAGGCTCCTCTTTGGCCACCACTTTCAAGCTGACAGTTTGGCTGTCGCTTTCTTGGCCATCGCTTACAGTAAATGCTAGTTCATATTCTCCTGCATCTCCTTTAGCTGTCTGCCAAGAGAAAGCCCAAGTATGGTCTCCAACTTTTTCTACAGAGCCGACAGTATTATCTGCAGCTAGAGTCAGTTCATTTAAATCAATATCTTCTGCATCCAGATAGAAAGACACCAAATCGCCTTCATAATAAAATTCAGGCAAGCCAGTTACTTCTTTCAGAACCGGAGCGTTATTCTCGGAAGGAATAACTGTTTCATCAGAAATTATAATGGTGAACTCCTGAGGAGCAGAGTCTTCTGTGCCGTCAAAAGCCACAAAGCTTACAGCCACTTCTCCTGCTTCTTTCGGTGTCCAGGTGATTTCTCCTGTTGCTCCATTCATGCTCATCTCTTCAGGTAAGCTAGTCTTGGCTATGAAAGTGATCAAATCTTCATCTTCGTCTACTGCAGTCAACTGATAAGTATAAGTTTCTCCTACAGTCGCTTCAGTACTAGGATTAGAGGTGATCATTGGTGCATGATTTTCAGGCAAGGGAGTTTCTTTAGTTACTTCTACATTTAAAGTTCCTTGAACTCCAGCTTTACCATCGGATAACTGGAAGATCACTGGGAAATTGCCGACAGTATTTGGCTTCCAGCTGAACAGCCACATATTTTTGCCGGCAGTAGTCAAACTCATGCCTTTAGTATTCATATTTAATATTTTTAAAGCAAGAAGCTCTTTGTCTTGGTCATAACCAGTAACAAGCTTGCTCACAGTTTCTCCTAATTTAATTTGCACCGTATCGAGCTCATTAAGTACCGGAGCATGATTTTCCGGCACAGGCTCTTCTTTCTTCTTGATGGCCAGAGTATAGATCTGTGAACCAGAATCTTTGCCATCGCTGACTTTGACTGCCACGTGATATTTTCCTTCTTTGATAGGAGTCCAGGCAATCATTCCGGTTTTACTGTTGATACCCATTCCAGCCGGAGCAGCAGTCAAAGAGTAAGTTAATTTATCTCCTTTGTCAGCATCTAAAGCTCTAACATCATAAGTATACTTTGTGTTGACATAACCTTCTGAAACAGGTTTAGACGTGATTGTGGGTTTATGATTTCCCGGAATTGGTTTGTCAGTTACAGTAATCACAAACTTGTCAGAATCGCCTACTTTCTTGTCGGAAACATAAACATTGTATTCATAGACTCCTTCTTTGTCTGCAGTTCCTTTAAGCAGTCCAGTGGAAGCATCAATCTGCAGCCAGGTGGTGCCGGGAACTAAACTATAATCCAGCTTATCACCGTCTTCATCTGTGGCTTTGACTTGATAGCTGAAAACTTTTCCTTCTTCAAATGTTTGGTCGGGAATATTCTCTAATTCAGGAGCATGATTAACCTGAGGCTCAGCTTTATCTAAAACAGTAAGATCTACGTTCTGGCTGTTGCTGCCTTCAAAAGCATCTTTAGCAGTAAATGTTAATTTATATTTTCCCGACTGTGATTTAGTGGGAGTCCAAGTAAAGGAAGCTTCTCCTTTATTATTAATTGTCAACTCTTTATCTACTAACGGTCCATTGGGAAAGAAGAAATTAAAGAAGCCAAAGAAACCGGTTAATTTTTTTTCTAGTTTAACATTTAGAGTTGCTTTATCTTTGTCTTGGTCATTGACTTGAAGTTTGACTGATAAAGTTTCTTCTTCAGTCAAAATTTTTCCCGGCGTCATTTCCACCAGATTAACTGCAGGATTCTGATTGGTATCTTTAACTGTAAATTTTACTTCGTCTTGATCTTTAAGCAAACCATCACTGGCAGAGAAAATTAAATCAATCACTGCCTCTTTGCTTGGATGTTTTACTAGGTCATAACCAGGATTCCAAATGAAGACACCAGTTTCTTCATTGAAAGAAGCGCCAGACAAACCAGGTTTGTCTATAGTCTGATAGCCAGGAGTAGAGATAAAATATGAATAAAGGATCTTGTCCTTGTTTTCATCAGTAGCTTTCAATTGAAAAGTCAAACTTTCCCCTTCAACGAAAGTCATATCATTAACCGGAGATAAAATCGGAGCTTTATTATTTGATTGAGGAAGGGCATCCTTCTCATCATTATCCTGATTGTTGCTGCATCCAGCATCTTGAAGGTCAACCTTGCCGTCTCCATCATTATCTTTTCCATCAGTGCATTGAGGCAAAGCAGCTTTCCCTTCAACTGTTAAATACAATACCGATGCATCACTGCCGTCAATGGCTTGGGCAGAGATCAGGATAGTATACTCTCCAGCTTTCAATTCGCTGGTCTCTACAGATACTTTATTGAAAAAGCCATCCATATTGGCGTTCATTTTCTCACCAAAGGCTAAAGTTTCTATAGCTTTTCCATCGCTGCCAAGAAGATCAGCTTGATAATCAAACTTCTTCGCACTGAGGATGACAAAAGCAAATTCCGCATTTTTTCCTTGTTCTACTGCCAGATTCTTGCTTCCAGATTCCATCCAATAGGAAGAGACGGCTAATGTACTAGCCGCAGCAAAAGTCGGCAGCAAAGAAAAGACGAACATCAATACTATGCATATTGACAATAATTTTTGGAATCTGTTTTTCATTTTGTTTTTACCTCACTGTTTTTTACTGTGAGGTTCCGAAACCTCAGTTTCGATACCTCACAACTAAAAAAAATTAAAATTTATATCTAATTTCAAATATGCCTTGAGCAGATTTACTGCGAGTGCTGTATCCTCCTTCAACACCGAGGCGTAAGTTTCTCAAGGTTCTTACATTAAGACCGCCATGAAGATTAGCACCATACCAAGTTTCGGTATTTGTGGTAGAATCTCCAATAGTTTTCTTGCCGTCCAATTGCTGGCCGTCTTTGGTTAATCTCATAGATCCAGTATAATCTTTATGAGTAGTTCTTTGACCAATCAAGGCATCCACTCCTGCGCCAAGATCAAATCTTCCTCTGCTGTAGGTTACCTCAGGACCAACTGCAACAAAATCTTTTTTTTCAACAGTAGTCTTAGTTACATCCGCAGTTGTTTTCTGTACATCGCCTGGCAAAGTGGCTGTTTGTATCCCGCTTTTGTCAGTGTCAGTATCGACATCTGCACTCTGGAAGATTGCAGCAGCTCTTAAACCTGGAGTCCATCGGCCAATTTGATAGCCAGCAGAAACTCCTAATCGTCCTTGGTTTTCCGCATCGTTAGAAAAAGCATAGGCCGCAAAAGGAGCAAAGACGAATTCTCCGCCTTGCTTGACTATTGTGTTTTGGCCGCAGCCGACTTTCAATAAACGGGCTCTCTCTTGCTCAAACAACTCTTTGCTTTGGTCATAAAGTCTAATTTTTTCGTCTAACTGCTCAGTAAGATTTCCAATAGGTTTTTCTGTCGGAGCAGTAAGTCCTTGTGTCAACGCTTGGGCAGTAGTAGCTTCTTCTAATGCCGGAGCGGTAGTCGGTTCCAATACGCCTCGCAATTGTGTTTTAATAGATTCAATGGCTTTAAACGTATTTGTTACAGCTTCCTTCTTCTTGTCTAAACCAGCATAAGCTTTCTTGCACGGCTCACTATCTTTCAATCCGAGCATAAAGTTTTCGTAATCGGCCAAAGTTTCAGTATGAGTTTGTTCTAACTCATCAATTCTTTTCTGTGCTGATTTTAATGCTGCTTGAGACTCTCCAACCGCGCGTTCCAAGTCACTGATATTTGCTATCGGACCAGCGCAAACTTGCTGGGAAGGACATGCTTCCGCATCTCTCTTAGTGTAATTTCTTCGGTCTTTATTTTCTACACGATTAGTCAAGCCAAGTTTATCCGCTACAGACGGAGCTACACAAGCGTACTTGTCTCCATAAAAACTTGCACAAGCTTTTCCGGTTCTGGACGGAGATTTTGCAGGAGAGGTAACTCTTTCTCTACCTTCTAAAACAACCTTTTCTTTCGCATAAGCGTTTCCACAGTAAACTGCACCTACCAGGGCGGCCAAGACCAAACTGTTTTTAACCATTTTAATAATCCTCCATGTATTTTTATTCTAGTTTAACTATAATATAATCATCTCCGGGGTTGACGCGGCAGGCATCTTTGTTCTTCTCGATAAATAATCTTCTTGTTTCTGCATCATCATACTCCGGCTGATACGAGACCATAAGAGAATATAAATTGTCTAAAGCTTCAGGACATGTTTTTCCCTTCACTTTTAATTCTCCTAATAAAAATCTCTTCAATGAGGACACATAGTTTAACAGTACTTTTGGAGAATTATCCGGATCTTTCTTTAGATCACGATAAAAACTAGTGATTTGAGTAGTTTGAGTCGGCTTAGCTTTCTCAAAAGTTAAGTTAGTCATACACTCGCTATACTTTTCTTGCAAATCTTTTGCCGCATCTAACTGCGGTTGATATTCCTGTCTAACCCGTGCTTCTACTTCTTTTTCATCAACTAGGGAAGCTTGTACGGGCACTGCCACTTGTTTGTATGCCGGTTGTTCTTCTGTTGATCGGCGCCCACAATTATAATCTGCCCCACAGATAGCAATGATTCCTCCACAATAAAGAATCTGTGCTAACCATGAAGATTTTATTTTTTTTTCTAAAGAACTAAAATTTGCATCGGCATTGCCAGAAGCTCCAGTTGATTTATCATTGTCTACCATTTAGTTTCCACCCCGTATAAATAATTATTAATTTAGCTGATATAACTATTTTCTACTTTAAAGTAGGTGTTCCTATATAAAGTTTTCGGAATAAAATCTTTAATCGGATGGGCAGGTATCAACATGATGTTCAGAACTGTCGTTACACAAAAAATAGAAACACGGTTGTTTATATCCTTGTTCTAAATGAATACTCATCGAACAGTTATCAATAGGTACATCAAAAAGTTTGGAAAACTGTTGTTGCATTTTTTGCTGTTTTTCTTGATAATCTGATTGGCTAACATATAAACTACAAATATTGTCGATGAAATTAGATGATGTATCAGAACTTATGCCGTCCCAATCATTTAAGCGGGCGGTTAATTCTAATTCTTCTTTTAATGGAGCAATAGACTTTAATATTATTTCTTTTACTTTGTTTTTATCATTTCGCTCTAACGCGTTGCTCAGTTGTAAACATGAATCATTTTTTTCATAAAAAGCAACATTCCCCGCTAACTGTTTTCCTTCTTTGTACAAGGAGTTATTGGCTTCAATGCATACTTTATTACCTGTACCTAATACGTCCACTAATTGAGTCAACTCTTTGTTCTGTCTCGCCTCAGAGAAATATAATAAGCCTCCCGCAACAAGAGATACTCCTAACGCCCCCAATGCAGCAGCCAGTTTCCATCTACCGGTTCCCGAAGGAGCGGCGGATTCTTTTGTTTTTTCCAGCACAGTTTGCTTTTTGGTTGCAAGCCAATCGTTTACTTTTTTTTGTTCACGAGAAATTAATTCGGCATATTGTGCCTTTAAAGCGCGAGTTTCGCTCTCTAATGCAATACGATGAACTTTAGGAGGAATGTAACCTTCGTATTGTGTTCTTAAAGTGTTAATCTCTTCAGCAGAATCGCTCGCCTGCCTTTTTACTGCGTCTAATACAGCGGTATGTACTTCTCCAGAGACGTGATTTTTATACGTTTGCATTAAAGTACGTTTTTCTTGAAATAACTCCTCTTTGATTTGTTCCGAGTTATTCAATAAATTTTGTAACGAATCAATTTCTTTTTCTTTCTCAGCTAACTCTGCTCTTAATGCATCAGAAACATCTCCTTCTTCTGAGGCAGGAGGTCTTTCTGGCGCCCGTTCATCTTCGTCTCTCCTCTCTCGCACATTTTTACGTTCTTTCTCAAGTTCTTTGAGAGTATACCTCTCCACTCGTTCAAAAACCTCTTCTAAGTTTTTTTCAACGTAAAAAGTATTGTATTCGGTGGCTATTCTTCTGGCAATAGCATTTGCTTCAGTCGGTTTTTCTCTCGCAAGATGAGAAGAAACCAGCTCGGCCATTTCTAAATAGTGAGGTACTATCTGTTCTAAAAAATCTAATCTACGCATCAGTTCTCGAGATTCATCTTGATCTTCATTGAAACTATTCTGTAAAAATGCGTACTGAAAAAAAGCTGCGTTTAAATTTTCCCAAATATATTGATGGTCTAAGATTTCTTGATGCAGTCCCAACTGGTCTAACCTAGAATAAACTCGTGCTCGGACAGCTTCTTCATGCGTTTCTAAAACAATTTTATATGCAGAGAAATAGTCTCCTGCTTCGAGATTTTTTCTTAAAACAGTCATTATCTCTTTTTGGTTTAGAACTGGAAGAGAAAACATCGCCGGCAAGTGCAGAGCCATATTGGGAAATCTTTCTTTAGAAAAATCATTCTCTGCTACATAAGCCATAAACTCTACGCATTTTCTTGAACTTTCTTCATCAGGTATATAACTCTTAAACATAGCCTCGCATTGAGCTCTCATATCCAGAGGATGTCCCCAGCTTTCCATTAAATCTTCTAATGTGCAATATTTGCGAGTGCTCTGTACAGGTATAATCTGCGTCTTGGATTCCATGGCCGGAACAGAAACTGAGGGAAGTTGAGGAGCCGCTTGCATACTTCCAGTATTAGGAATTTCTGCTTCTCCAAAAACAATTTTATTTTTTTCCGTTGGATCATCCATTTTGTATCGATACTTGTTTTTACTCTAAAGAAGTATACAATTTAAAAATCTAATCCTTCTTAATACAAAATCAAAGCTGCTGCTCCAATCAAAAAAAGCAGAATCAGCATCACACCAAAGAAGAATCTCCCTTTTAGCTGATACTCCGGCTTTCTTTCTCCCTTCTTCTTCGCCTGCCAGAAAGTTAGGACTATTAATATATTAAATAGTCCGATAAATGCTCCGATAAAATTAATCACTGATATGAAATTGGTAAGATTAAGAAAAAAGACAAGCAGGGGAGGCAGTAAAGCGATTATATACGCAGGTACTTTTTTAATGCCATAATCCAAGTGCAGCATCATCCATAAGGCATAACCTAAAGCCAGAAACGCGGTTCCCATGCTAAACGCAGCAAATAGATTTATCATCACGCTTAGGATTCCCGAAGAAAATAATTCTAAAGCCACAGTAGCAATCCGCTGATTCTCCTGAAGCAGAGAAAAGTTTTCCGGCCCAACCATTCCTAAGATAACCGCTGAAAAGACCAGATAAATAATGATTGGAGCTAATCCCCCGAAAATAATCGCTTTCTTCAGCAATTTATTTCTGCCCTGCAGCTCTTCTTTCATCTCTGGAATAGCAGTAGCGCTCATAAAAGCAAAAAGAATTGCCCCATAAGGAAACAGAAGAAATGGAAAATTAACCGTGCTTAAATTTCCTATTTCTATTTTTTCAAAGGAAAAAATTCCCAAAAGTAAAACTGCTGCAACCATCAAGCTGGTCATTATAATTTCTGCTTTGCCTAAAGCTCGGATGCCGAAAAAGACAATCCCCGCTGCAAAAGCAAAAAATAGTAGAGAATAAAAAAAACTGTTTCCTCCAAAAACAGTTTTCAGCACTTCTCCTTCTCCGATAAGATACGCAATCAAAGCTCCATAAATACCAACCACCAAAGAAAAGGCCATCAGATGCTTGCCCCACGGCCCAAGATATTTTCCCACATAGCCGCTTAATTGATAGTTCTTTTTCGTACGCAAGATAATCTCTCCTACGAACAGGTTGAGTAATATCGAAGCTAAACCCAACACAATAATCTCCACTAAACCAATAAGAAATCCGCTGCGGCTGATGACATAAGGCAAAGCAAGAATCCCTGCCCCCACAGTCGTGCCAATAAGGGTGGCCGTAGCCATCCACAATTTTATTTTATTCGTCACCATCTTTTTGAATATTCTAAAACTGGGGACGTGGGGAATCGAACCCCATTTCGTCGGTGCCGCCTAAGAATCTTGCCCGGAAGCTTAATCCTTTAAACTGGAGCCGACTGTAATACCAGTATACTACGTCCCCACCAAAGAATTAAGTTCTTAAGGTTCTATATAAATATTATTGGTTGTTTGGACTTAAATTGTGTTTATTTAGCGGCTCTACAATCTCTGCCCTGCTCAAATATTCCCTTATTTCTTGGGCGATTGTTGGTTGTTCTATATCCATTAACGCAGCATATTCTTGAAATGCATGTCTTTCAGTGGATAAGATTCTTTCTTGCCAATCCTGTTCCGGAAAAAACTTCTTTCGATATTTGTTTCCAAAAAAGAACCGGGCACTAAGAATCAATTTTAAATCTACCTGAGAAGCGATTTCACTAGATGGAGTAACACTCATCATCTGAAAATGATTTTCGCTAGTATCTTTCCCTTTAGGAACAATTTGCCGAAACGGAACTCGTTGAAAACCTTCTTCGGCTAATTGTAAATAGTCTCCGGGATACATCTCGTCTTGATCTATCTTAAGATAGATATCTAATGTTTTTTTTAATCGCTCAACGGTGTTAGTTTCAGTTTGAATAACGGACCATAATTCGCTACAAACGGCTTGTCGTTCGTCTTTGCTATTCAAGATATAATGTTCACAGAACATTGGAACTGGAACGGGGTGTTCCTTAGTAATCCATTGCTGGAATCCTTCCTCGAAATATAAATGATGTAATCCATTGGCATAAATATCTTTTTTGGCTTTTTTGTTTAGTATTCCTTGAATTCCAAAACCTATCAGTGTATCAGATTCATATGCTGCAAGAACTAACCTAGTGAGATTATCCATCGCAGATAGTTTATAGCAATTAACTTTATAAGTTTTGTGTGGTTAGAGAAGAGGATGATAGAATTAGACGGCTCTCATGGAGAAGGGGGAGGAGCCTTAGTCCGGGTGGCTTTGGCTTTGTCCTGCATCACTGGCAAGCCCTTTATCGTAGAAAAGATTAGAGCCAACCGTCAGGAGCCAGGACTTAAAGCCCAGCACCTTTGCGCTATCAATGCTTTGAAAGAGATTTGTTCTGCTCAGACTACTGAGGTTGCTTTCGGTTCAGAGACTTTAGAATTCAATCCAGGAAAAATAAAATCCGGCAAATATCAATTTGATATCAGCACTGCAGGCTCCATCGCATTATTTCTTCAAGCTGTCCTTCTGCCCTGTTTATTTGCTTCTAGAAAGATTATTCTTACAATCAAAGGCGGCACCTGCGGAGAATGGCAAGCGCCAGTAGAATACCTTCAGAACATTCTTCTTCCTCAGCTGCAGCGATTTGCAGAAAAACTGGAAATCAAACTGTTAAAGAGAGGGTATTATCCTAAAGGAGAGGGAGTAGTGATTGTGGAAGTGACTCCTAAATTCAATCTGGAAAAAGTCTCTTTGGAAGAAATCGCAAAAAGAGTTAAACCTTATCAACTCACTCAACGAGGTAATCTCATTTCTATTCGAGGTATCTCTCACGCTTCGTTTAGTCTCGAACCGGCTAAAGTAGCAGAGCGCCAGGCAGAAGCAGTCAAAAGCTTTCTGAAGAAATATGCCGTTCCGATTATTATCCAGCCCGTTTATCAAGAGACTGCTAGTGATGGTTCAGGCATCACTCTCTGGGCCGAGTTTGCTGAAGGCAAAGAAAGCGATGATGTCCATCCGTTCTTTGTAGGAGCGGATGCTTTGGGTAAAAGAGGAAAACGGGCCGAAGAAGTAGGCAAAGAAGCGGCCGAAGAGTTAATTCATCTAATCGATGCCGGCCGAGGCGTGGACAGGCACTTGGCCGACCAGTTGATTCCTTTTATGGCTCTTCTGCCCGGCAGTGAGATAGAATCCGCTGAAGAAATCACTTCCCACACCTTTACTAACATCAAAATAGCAGAAAAGTTTCTTCCAGTTAAATTTCGAGTGGAAGGAAAGAAGATAACCTCTGTCTCCCAACCCCCTTAAACAAATGCTTGACTAATCTTTTTAAATAATGCCGAAAACTAGAATAAACATGGAAAAAAAACAATGTGCTTCTTGTAAACGGGAAATCGCCAGCATTCCCGGCAGTGTTTCTTTCAAATGTCCGGCTTGCGGCAAGTATGAAATCGTCCGATGCTCTATCTGCAGGCTCTCTGCTTCAAAATATCACTGTCCTGCATGCAGCTTTGTGGGGCCGAATTAAACTCTCAAACCAAAATGGCGCGCGTAGTTGTTTCTTTAAGAATCATGCCTGAATCTCCAGAGACTGATTTAACTGCAGTAGAAGCAGAAGCTAAAACTAAGATTATAGATTTTGCCGGAGAGACTGAATTTAAGGTAGAAATAGCTCCCATCGCTTTCGGCTTAAAATCTTTGACCATTATGTTTATCATGGACGAAAAGAAAGGGGCCACTGATCCTTTGGAAGCGGCCATTGCTCAGCTAGACGGCGTTAATTCAGTCGAAGTGACTGACGTAAGAAGAACAATCGGATAAAATTTTTCTTAAAGAGTTCTTAATGGTGCAGGCACCCATTTATAGCAATCTCTAATCTTTCCCATATTGCTGACAGTTACTTCGCTAGTATTCTTTCCTAACACTTCAGAGACTCTTTTTAAGAAATCAATATACTCCGAGCTGACACTGAACTCATCTACCACGGGAAGATAAAGTATCGCTCCTTCAGCATTCTGCACTTCTTTGTAACGTGCCGGGAAATAGCCTCGGCGGTCCATAGTGACAATGCATTCAGTATTCACTGGAATGACAATTCCTTTTGAAACTAATTCGTCATATTCCCCGATCATCTCTTTTTTTTGTCTGCGCAGTTTAGAGTCTACTACTCCGATACTATTATAAGTTATTCCATCAGTGACAGAATCTCTAAATGCACGCACATGCTCTTTAGTGAAATCTGCTTCTCTCATATAGGTCTGTACCGTCTTTTTATTAGCATAGTTGGTTCTAGCAGCATCAAACTGCTTGAATACTCGTACTAAAGAATTACCGCTGACTACTTCATCCAAAGAAAGAAACGAACCCCCATTTGGGGTATGAGCATCAATCAAATTTTCAAAAGTTCCCCGAAGGACTTCTCGTAATCGGTATACCTTATTAGACGCAGGAATGTATTCTACTTTATCATTGGGAAACGTAGGATCAATAATATTCAGAACGTCAATAAAGGGCACGGCTCCAAACATGGGCGCTGCAATACAGTCCGGGTTTCTTTCTTGGATAACTCGGTTCACTTCTTCTAAGCTTTTAATGAACGATTCTACAATACGGTAAGCGTTAGGATCCATACCCTTCTTTTCTCAGCTTTATTTATAAATCTTTCGCTGCTTTTACCACTTTAGAATTAATAATCAATTAACAGCTTTTTGATGGTTTCTATCTCGGCCGCAGCTCTGATTCCCGTCGGACTAAAGATCGTTTCTGAGAAGTTTATCTTCTGTTTTCTTAGTTTGGCCATGATTATCTCTTTCTTAGGAATATCTTTTTTCAGTTTGCCGGCCAATACATGCATGCAGTAAAAGCCCACCGTTTTTACCTCGGCTTCTTTTTCTGCAATCTCCAAGAACCTCTGCAACTCCAGATAGGTATTCTTTCGACACATCTTCGCAGTTAACACTTTGTCAAACAGCTGCCCAGTCCACAGCGGCCCCACAAAGATAAATTCCTTTCCGCAAGAGCATTTCTCTTTGTTAAAAAATGAAACTTTGCGGTTAAGGCAGGCCGGGCAATAAAGAAGATACTGATGCTGCACCATTACTTTATCGGCTTTCTGTTTTCCTTTCTCGCAAAAGAAAAAAACCCGATAATAATGATCCTTGTAAAAAGAAAATATGGGCATAAGCGCCTTATCAAACTGAGCTCCAATCAATTGCACTTTACGGATTAGGATTCTCAAGCCGATTTCATGCTGCAGCTCTCCTCTCAGCGGCTTGGCCCAATAATTCCGCTGGCAAGTAGCAGGATACTTCCCGGCTAAAGGCGCAGTGTCTGTAGCAGTTACTCCCAAGATACCTTCGCGGGCCAAATGTTTGATTGCATTATTCAAAAATTCATTGGGCGAACCAAACGGATCAATCTCGATATAGTCATAGCCTTCGGCAGAGACTAAGAAGCGATTAGCTTCTTCTTCTTGAAGAATAATCTTCTTGTTCAGTTTGATCTTGTTCAATTTCAGATTATTTTTCATCACTCTGCGAAATCCGTTCTTTCCGTCATTGATAATAATCTCTTTCAGCTTTTTCTTTTCCAGCTCCAGAAGAAATCGTAAACTCCTGATCCCAGAACCAGCCAATAAATCCAGTATCCGCATCTCTGTTTTATTCAGAGAATTCAGCAGTAAAACCGTCAGGCTGCGGTTGAAGGCCATGGCCGGATTATAAAACACCGGCAGCTCCCGGGAAATCTTTTCCAGCTTTCCGGCAATCTCAATCTTGGCCGAACCTTCAGTAATGAGCATAAACCTTAAAATATTCGTTTTATTATAAACCTAATCAGAAATGATAGAACGCATCAACAATCTTAACCAATCGTGCTTTT
>Ga0209542_10011093_pt1 | contig 16067 bp, 14 predicted proteins | sample RifCSPhighO2_01_FD_184028 | JGI IMG/M metagenome (GOLD analysis project Ga0209542, IMG submission 184028) | Soil microbial communities from Rifle, Colorado - Rifle CSP2_plank highO2_0.1 (SPAdes) (version 2) | ecosystem: Environmental > Terrestrial > Deep subsurface > Rock core/Sediment ... | reverse complement strand
AGTTATCAATAGACATTTAAAAAACTACTTGCGATACTATAATCAAGAAAGATTACATCTGGGCATTAACTTACAAACTCCTTCCCAAATTCTTCAAAAGTGTTGCCAAGCTATTGGATAGAGAACGCCCCTGACTAAAAAAATAAAACCCGGTTATAAAAACCGGGAAGAATATTAGAATTTCTCAACAATCCTATCAATCAATCTTAATTTCAAGGCCTCTTTAGCAGTTAGCTCGCGATCTGATTTGGACAATTGACGAATGGTCTTGGGCGGTTGGCCAGAACGCCGACTATAAATCTTGTTAATATATTCTTGATCCCGCCTAACATCTTGAGCTAAAGACGCCATAAATCGATCCAACCGGCCACGATTCAGAACCACTTCTGATTTCAATTTTTCAATATCAACCAAAACATTATGAATTTTTATCTTGATATGGGGCAGAGCCAAACGATGATCACAGGCCTGAAGCACCACCATAGCAAAAGAACGACAGAAACCGCAAGCAACTCCAGTAATTTTGCCGGGATAGCTTTTAAGCATGTCATAAATAGCTAGGCCAATCGTGACATTACCGCCGTCACTGGTAATAATTACTTTTATGGCTGGATAATCATTAGTAGCCAAGATCATTAGGGCATCACGGACATACATCGCCATTTTTTCATTAATTTCCCCTCCCAAATCCATAATCCCTTTTGAGAGGAGTCGTTGGCGAGTTTCGTCGATATGATCATAAGCCCACATAGCTCCCTCCCTTCTCGGTTATGCCACTTGTTAAAGAACTTGGAGTTCAGTTTAACAGCAATGCTAAAAAATATCAAGTCGCAGTCCTGGCTACTGCCTCCTGACAATTTCCCATAACCCGCGAGAAAAATTGCAGCCGATCAGGCGGCAATACTTGCTACAGTCCCTGATGCCGCGCCTTTCTAAAACAGCTGATCTTTGCATGATTTCTTTTAACTTTTCTTTTTTGACATTGCCGATAAATCGGCGTTTGAAACAAAACGAAATATCGCCGGTAGGATAAACTACCAAATTGCGCTGGCCGGCAAAACAACGATACTTTAAGACGCTTTGGGGCTTCAAATAATAATCTGCCAGGACGGCTAAATTGGCTGGAGAATTTTTCAGCTTAAAAGAATTATTTTTTAGCCAGGTAAATAATTCTTTTGATTTGGCGGCTGTCGGCCATAAGTCCAGAACTATTTCATTTTTAGCCATATCCTTGGACCAAGCGGACTCAATAATTTCATCCAAGGGCTGGATAATAATGGCCACGCCGCCCAAATTGTAAAGATAATCAACTAATGAGGGTATTTGATTAACATTATAGGAAGTGACTAAAATGCCAACCTCTAATTTAATTTTACTTTGAGCAACCAGGGCAACGGCCTGGGCGGCGTTTTTAAAAGCCATCTCCGACCCTCGAATAAAATTATGACTGTCGGCCTCCAAGCTATACCAAGAAACCTTCAATTGATCCAAGCCGGTTTTTTCCAATTCTTGAATGACAGCCGGAGTGATTAAAAAGCCATTAGTGTTTAAGGCCACTGTTTTAAAATGTTTTTTTAAATCACTGATTAAAGCTATAGTCAAGTTCTTTTTAATCAGGGCCTCGCCGCCATTTATTTCTATAAAACTTTTGGACGATAGATAAGCTTTCAACTGCCCAGAAATAATCAGCCAGTTTAAAATACCCATTTCCTCATCAAACTCCGTTTTTTTCCAAATATCGCAAGTTCGGCATTTTAAATTGCAGCGCCAAGTGGTAATCAAACTAACGTAATCCGACCGATAAAAATTACGGCCGGTAAAATAACTCAATTCCAGTAAAATTTTACCAATAATTTTCTCTCCCAAGCCCTCTTTAGAAAAATCTTTCAAGGCCAAGCCGATGATCAGCCAGAATAACATCAGCCCGAAATAATTAGTCCATAAATAATGGTCAAACAAGCCGATGATCAGCCAAGCTAAAAAAGCGGAAAAAGCCAATAAATTACTGGACTTATAAAAAACCAAAATAATTATAATTATAAAAAATAAGAAACCGCTAATGCCCAATTCAGCCAAGACCATCAAATAAATGTTATGGGCCGGCTGGTAATGCCAGCCCAAAAATCCTGGCTTAAAAGAAATTAAATAGTTGGTATAATTACCCAAGCCCACCCCGAAAAAAGGATTTTTTAAAATCACTGCTCGGGCTTCGGCTAATGAATCAAGACGCTGTTCAATGGATTTCTCTTCCAATCTTTGATTAGCAGCTAAACGCGTAAAAACCAACGGCTGATAAGTCATGATCAAAGATGCCAGAATTAACAAGAGATAAAGAGAAACCTTAATCAAGTCCGCCAATCTTTTTTTAGAAAAAAGTATCAATGACCAAATGAAATATAAAATTATGGCCGAGAGCCAAGCCGAACGGGAAAAAGAAAAAAACAAGCCGGCAACTATAAAGACCAGGCCAACTGCGCTAAGCAATTTCCGCCGATTACCAAAAGAATTGAAATATAAATATAAACCGGCCAAAAAACTGATTACCAAAAATCCGCCTAAAATATTGGGGTGGGGCAAGCCGCCGTAAGCCCTTAGCCAGCGCTCGCCTCCTGTTTCAATCACTGATGAATTGACATTAGCCGATAAGTGAGAAGCCAGCCCCAGCCATTTATTACTGATAACCTCCTGGGACAAAAATTGCCAGAAAGCTAAGATGGATTGAAAAACACCAGCCCAGAAAAGCGACCAAGCAACTAATTCAATTTTAAATCTGGCCTTTAAAACAATGAACATCAAAATAACTCCCTCCAGCAACTTCAACCACCAATAAAAAGACAGGGTGTGATTAGTGCTCCAAAAAATAGACAAACCAGTATAAGCCACCAAGCTCCAAATCGCCAAAACCACCAGAGATTTCTGGCAGTGAATATCAGCTGATCTCTTTTTAAAGAACATCAAGAAAACCTGTAGAATAATAATAACCCATAATAAAATTTCAGTGGCATATAAAAGAAAAGTCCCCTCCTGCCACTTGAAACCGAAAATAAATTTTTCAGCCAAAATCCAAGCGGTGGCCAGGGGCAATAAAAAAACAAACAGATAAATTAAATATTCAATAGTTTTGGCTAATCTGCTCATTGGCTTATTATTCCTTTTAATTTGTCCAAGAAATTTTTTTGATAAAAAAGGCGTCGGTCATTTTCATGGAATTTTAACATCGTCTCGCTGATAATCACCCGGCTGTCACTGGCTTGAGCCAAGCTTTTATTATTTTTGGACATTTTAAAAAGTTGGATGGTTTTTAAAAATTTTTCTAATTGATCGCCGAGCCAACCGCTTAAAAAATGTTCTGACACTTTAAATGATAATAAGGACAACCAGCTATCATCTATCCGGCGCCAGAAACTGCCGGTTTTGGGCAAATAATTAGGCAGGTAATTTTTAATCCAGTCATTTTGCGCCAAAAATCTGGCATAGGCCTGGCGATCATAGAGGGGAAAGAGGTTGGCAATCCAATAAGTCAGATAAATATCATCAGCCATTATCTTTATCTTAGAAAAATCCAAATCATCTTCAGCCACATAAAAGCTTAGACACAAGCGATCAGTGACTTTTCGGCCATGGCGCCTTAAGCGTCTGAAGCTGATCGCTAAAGTTATAAGAAATCTGGCGGTAAATAAGCGATTTTTGGCAGTAATGATGAATAAATCTATATCGCTGTCTGCTCGGATATTATTATTGCCGGAATTATTGCATAAGCCGATTAATCTTATAAAAGGCAGAAATTTCAGCAACCTTACTCCTTTTTGAGCAATCTTATTTTTATCGCCAGCCAGGGCGTATCTTTTTAAGCGAGTTAAAACTATAGCGTCTCGGTTTTTTAAAAAATAAAAACCGTTCTGAAAACTTAATTTTTCGCTTAGATATCGGCTACTCTCTAAAATTTGTCTAATAGCCGATAAACTCACCACTTGATTTGATGGCTGATCAATAAAAAGCCATTGCCAGATTTCCAATAAAGTCAAGGGATAATCGAACATATCAAAATAGCAGATAGTTGAGAGAATTGATTTTTCCAAATGTCGGTCATCCATATTATAAACTTAGCACAAAAAGTCAAAGCCTGAAACATACAACATGAAACTTGAAACATAAAATAAATAACAATTACAATCTAAATTATTTGTTCCAGGTTTTAGGTTTTGGATTTTATAATGAATTTGACTGCGGTCTAAAGACCGCAGTACCTGCCTACTGGCAGGCAGGCTCCGCCGACAGTATTTTTACTCACACTGGCCTTCCCGCCAGAAGCGGACCCGCCTTCGGCGGGCAGCCTGTCTGGCTTAAAAGCCAGGGGTATTCGGCCAGCAACATTATAAAAATCGATTGACATTTAAGGTGATAAATCTTATAATTAAAATGCTGTTGGCCGCCAAATAATTAGAAAAATATAAGTTTCCAAGCTAAAAAAATACTGCTTAAATCACGGGCCCTGATTCTCAAAGTAGTTACGCTTATTCTCATATCCTTGGATAAATTATTAAAAATCTCCAAGGGTCCTTTTTTATTTATATCAAACTTCCTATTCAAGTTTGCGATTCTACCTAACTTTGGCAGATATTTATGGCTAAAAAATAAAATTTCTAAAAAAACATCAAACATTAAAGAGGGAGTGATACTGATTTTCACCAATCAGTATATCATACACTTAATAATAATATTTATTGGGTTGGGTGTGGCCACTTCCAATTTACTAGCTTATGAAAGACACGAAGATTACGGCCAAAACGCTTTGATTTATAAAATAATCAGTCCCACTGATATTGAAATAATTGAAGATACCACTATTTCTTTGGAGGAATCAAAAATTTACAGCTACTTAGAAGAAAGTTCCCAACTGGAAAGCGGGATATTCAGCGAAGCGCAAAAAAGGGAAGAAGAAATATCCAGAGAGCAATACAGCAGCGAGGCAATTATAACCGAGGACAGCTTGGCTTTGGTTAAGCCCGATTTAGTCAGCACCGAAGCGGCTAAAATAACCAGGACTAGCCTCAAAAAATACGAAGTCAAGGAAGGCGACTCGGTAGGCAAAATTGCCACTAATTTTAACCTCTCGGTGGACACGATTTTATGGGCTAATAATTTATCAGTCACTTCTTATTTGAAACTCGGCCAAACTCTGATCATCCCGCCGACTACCGGTATTTTACATACCATTAAAAAAGGCGACACCTTAAAAAGCATCGCCCAGAAATATGGCGCTACTGATGCCACCATCAAAGAATTCAATAAAATTGATAATGATTCTCTTTTAGTTATTGGTGAAACTTTAATGGTGCCCGGCGGACGTATAATTTATACTGCCAAACCCCGAGTTTATACCGCGCCTGGATCCGCCACCACTTACACGGCGCCAGTAGCAGTGAGCGGCAAAATGCTTTGGCCGATTGGCTGCCGTCACATCACCCAATATTTCCGGGGCTGGCGGCATACTGGCGTGGACATCGCCTGTGCTTATAGCTCGCCGATTTACGCAGCCGCTGATGGCGTGGTTTCGCGAATCCAATATTTAAATTACGGCTATGGCTATAATGTGATTATTGACCATGGCAATGGCAAAAAAACGCTTTACGCTCATAATAGCCGCATTGAGGTGGTGGTAGGACAAGTGGTCAGCCAGGGTGAAATTATCGCCCGCGAGGGTTCAACCGGCCGCTCGACTGGACCGCATCTTCACTTTGAAGTGATTATTAATGGCTCAAAAGTTAATGCCCTTAATTATATTAGGTAAAATCCTGAATCCTGAAACATAAAACTTGAAACATAAAGCATGAAACATAAAACTTGAAACAAAAAAACAAGAAAACAAGAAAGCAAAAAAACAATAAATTATATTGTCATTGCGATAATTATAAAATCCTCCTCTTACCAAGATGTCATAAAGAATAAACCCCTCCCCTTACCAAGGGGAGGGTTGGGAGGGGTTGCCTGCCTGCCGGCAGATAGATGCAAGATGACAGAGATATAAATATGAAACAGGTAGAGACGTTGCGCGCAACGTCTCTACCTGTAACACAAAAACAAATCATATTAAAAAACTCTCTCGTGTTTGAGAGAGTTTTGTATATGATTATTGTTCAATTATACTAAGTGGGGTTGTAAAAATTGGAGGAGGCGATGTTGGTTCAACTTGGACATGTACTTGAGTATTATCTATGGAAGAACAAGGGTTGGTGACTGTAAATTTATAGCTTTGTACTCTAACATTTCTAATAGTAGCAAATAGGGGATTAACCCATGTATAACCATTAACGTCACCAGGTTGGACCTTGTAAAGAGAGTGGGAACCATATACTGATGGCAATTGCTTTAGAGGTACACCGGAACAATCAGTAGACTCATAATAAGTAGCGTGGGAAAGACTAGTATATCCCATAGATCCAGAAACTCTATCAATACTAAATAACTTTTGTAGCGTAGAATTCCAAACTTGAAGTGTCCATTGATTTGAATCTGTACCAATTAATAATCCAACCTCATTTCCATCAGTATCAACAACTATTAAACTCTTTCCATTTGAACCAGCCGGACCCGGAACTCCTTGTTCTCCTTGATAACCCGTTAGTCCAATTTCACCCTGTGGACCTTGTGGTCCAACATCCCCAGTATCACCTTTATCACCTTTTGGCCCCTGTGATCCAGTTGGACCGGGAGTTGATTGAATGTTTGCTATCTGCTCTTGTAAGTCGATAATAACATCCCAGATAGCTTTAAATGGCGTGCCATTTGGGGTCACAGCTAGAGCCACATTTACAGTTAACAGAAGCATTATAACGCTTACTGCTATAATTGTTTTTTTCATAGATTTTATATTAATCTTAAATATTCATCTCCATTTGCTCAAATCTTAGACAATCTTGTTATATTAGTCAATTAGCCAATCTAACCGTCATTGCGAGTATGCCTGTCGGCAAACAGACCGTTTCCCTCGGCCAACCTCCTCCAACCCCCTCCTTGGTAAGGAGGGGGGAATACATGGGATTGCTTCGCCAGCTCGCAATGACAGTAGAATAGGATAGCAATAATAAAAAAGTTTTGTGTTTCAAGTTTTAGGTTTCAGGTTTTATGCTTCAGGTTTCAAGTTTCAGATTTATTCTGTCTTCGGCCGATACTGCAAGGACTCGGCGATGTGCTCAATTAAAATCTTTTCACTGCCGGCTAAATCGGCGATAGTTCTGGCGACTTTAATGATTCGATAATAAGCGCGCGGTGATAGATGTAATTTTTCGGCCGCCTGCCTTAAAATAATCTTACTGCTATTATCCAAAAGGCAATAATCACCCAGCTGTTTGGAACTCATTTCTGAATTATTAATGATATTAGTCCCTTTAAATCTGTCCGCCTGCCAATTGCGCGCTTCTTGGACACGAGAGCGGATAATATCGGAATTTTCACTTAAATTAACTTCTTCTAATTTATTAAAGTTTAAACGCGGCACTTCCACATGTAAATCAATCCTATCCAATAATGGTCCGGAAGCGCGTTTTTGATATTTCATGATTTGCGCGATATTGCAGGTGCAAACTTTGTCCGGATCAGAATAAAAACCACAGGGACAAGGATTGGTGGCCGCTATCAGCATAAACTTGGCAGGAAAATTTAGAGTGCCAGCCACTCGAGAAACCGCAATCACGCCGTCTTCCAGCGGTTGCCTTAAATTTTCCAAAACATTTTTAGGGAATTCTAAAAATTCATCAAGAAATAAAACGCCCCGATGGGCTAAAGATATCTCTCCTGGCCTGGGCCAAGCGCCGCCACCCACTAAGGCCACGCCTGAAGCCGTATGATGCGGCGATCTAAACGGCCTGTTAATTATCAACGGCTTAACGGCTGGCAGTAAACCGGCCGCGCTGTATATTTTAGTGACTTCTAAACTTTCAATCAGTGACATTTGCGGCAAAATAGAAACAGCGGCTTTAGCCAGGAGTGTTTTGCCCGAGCCCGGCGGACCCGACATTAAAATATTGTGGGAGCCAGCGGCCGCAATTTCCAGCGCCCTTTTGGCTTGCTCCTGGCCTTTGATGTAAGCCATGTCAGCTACCGGCGGCTCAAAGCTAAAATCATGGTAATTGCTACCAAAATGGCAAGAAATCTGGTTTTCATTCTTAAAATGGCTAACCAGCTGTTTTAAATCATTAACACCAAAAACATTTAGGCCGCCAATTAAACTGGCTTCACTGGCATTATCTTGAGGCACAAAAATATTTCTGATGCCGCGCGTTTTGCACATATCAGCTATGGATAAAATGCCATTAACTGGCCGCAGTGAACCATCCAGTGATAATTCGCCAACAAAAAGATTATTGGAAAAATCAGCTAACTTAATCTGCTCGGTTTTTAACAGGCAAGCCACCGCAATCGGCAAATCGTAATAAGCGCCGACTTTTTTCAAATCAGCCGGCGCTAAATTAATGGTGATATTGCCTCGGGGAAATTCCAAATCGGAATTTTTAATGGCGCTTCTGACCCGGCTTTTGGATTCATCCACTGCTTTATCGGCTAAGCCGACAATATACATATTGGGCGTGCCATGGGGCGAATTGTCGGCCTCCACTTCCACTGGTATGGCATCAAGCCCGATAATAGCAGCGGAAAGTATCCTGACAGACATAGGGTTAGTTAAAAGTTTATAAAGTTAAAAAGTTGAAAGTATCTGTTAATTTAATTATAACACACGGTCAGTTAAAATTTTTTACTAAAATAAAAATTACCCCGATATTATATCGGGGTAAGTGTTTTACAATAGCTATTTACAAGCCTTAGCCAAACTTAATGAAATTCCATCTAAAGCACCCGTGCCTTCTCCGAGCTCAACCAAAACTATCTCATTATCGCAGAAAAGACCCGATTCCCTCATTGGCTCACTCAAAGGGTTGCCATTTTTCACAGCTTCGCCTAATTTATCAATGGCCTTGGCTAAATCGCCGCTGCAATAATTCTTGGCGATTTGAAGAGCAGATAATAATGGCACGCCTGAACGCAAACAGGTAGCCAAAGAAAAGTAGAAATTCTGGTATTCATTGGCTTTAATGGGCAATGGGCCTTCAGCTAAACATCCCAAGACTATTTCTAACGTCTTCCTTCTTTCACCGGCTTTAATTAAATTAATTTCTAATGGGCCAAAAAATTTTGGATTTTTCAAAAGAGCTTCATAAAAAAACCCTCTACAATGAACATAACTCTCAATTAATCCTAACTCTTTGGCAAAGCTATTACTGCAGTCAAGACTGCTTAAAATCAAGTCCAAAGATTTCGGGAGTGGCAAACCAGCACTTATTAAGCGATGTAAATCATTCCAAAATTGCCTGATGGTACGCGCCATGGTTAACATAACTCACCTCCTTTGAGATTAGATTTGGGACTGAATTAAATTAAAAAGAACTTAGCTGGAAATTAACATAATTTATAATTTTTATCAAGTCAAGATTAAAATCTTATTTAATTCAAAATTTAATCTTATTAAAACTTTATTTTAAGAGATTAGATTTTTTAAATTCGCTGGCTATTATCATTATAACGCCAAAAACAATCATCACATCAGCCAGGTTAAAAACACTGTAATATTTCAAATCCAGATAATCAACGACCGCGCCCAAAAATAGCCGATCAAAAAAATTAGAAAGCGCACCAAAAATTATCAGAGTCAGAGCGGATATGACAACTAGATTTTTTCGCCGATACTCTTTAACCAACCAATAGCCAAGAATTAAAAATATAAAAATATAAAAATATAAAAATAATTGCTGGTTAACCGGAATACCAAAAGCGATGCCGCTGTTGGTGGCCAGTTTCAATTTTAAAATGTCACCTACTGGCGCCGGCAGGCCTAAAACAAAATATTCCCGGCCGGGCCAGGCCAAGAATACTCTTTTTAAAAAAATATCGATTATAAATAAGCTGATGGCCGCCAAATTAATAAGCAGATGCTTCTTCCGGTTCATAATTGATTTATTTTCCTTTGGTAATGGCGGTTTTACAAGAAACACAGGAGCCGGATTCCGGCCGAATTTTCAGCCGTTCTATCTCAATCGGCCGGCCGCAATGGCTGCAAACGCCGTAAGTGCCATCTTTTATTTTTTGGAGGGCTTTTTCTATATCGCGCAGTTCTTTTTCCATTTCCCTTTCCACTGAAAGATTCTTGGCATAATCCGCCACTTCAACCGCATTATCTTCAGCGCTTTCACCGTACTGGGGGAAATTGGCATTAAAATTAATTTCCGCCCCCGGTTCACTGATTTCCTGATGCCCGATATTCTTAAGCTGGCTGATAACCGCCTCTTTTCTATCTTCCAACTGTTTTTTAAATTCTTTAAGTAGTTGCTTATCCATAGATTTATAATCTCTAACTTAAAACGTCCCTTAGAAGGGAATTTATATTACAAGTAGTATAGCAAAAAGCCAAAATAAAAAAAAGGAGCACGAGTTTTTCTCTCCGTGCATAGGATTACATGAGAGTGACTCGTGCTCACAGACTCTCGAGTCTGTCTTGACTATCGCCTATAGATGGCAGGCAACAATCAAGAAATTCATGACTTAAGAGGTTTTTTGTTAGTTCGAACAACTAACATAATGTCTTCTACCTGATGCCGGTCGAAAGCTCTCTTTGTGGAGCTCGGCCTATGCGGTCGTCTGTAGCGGGGTAGTTCGATTTCCCCCGGAAATTCGAGGGATCTAGTAAAAGACAGAGAACTAACATTAATTTGACTAACCCCAGTTAAATATAACTAAAAACCAAATTATGATGTAAAAATAAATCTAAACTGTAAAATAAAGCTTATTTTACAGGTAAATTTAATTTAACGGGGTAAAATTAATGGCAATTCCCTAAAAATAAGTTAAAATGTTCAATAATGATTACCATCATCACTAAAGTAATTATATCACACTTTTATACCAATGTCAATACCAAATATTGGCTTAAATTAAATAAAAATTATTAAATTAGTAATTTTTATCAACATGTTATTATAGACAGTTATCAACTATTTATCAACATCTATGAAAATTCAATATTGACAAAATTATTTATATATGATATAATGTGCATTGGATTTGCCAATTGTCCCTAATAGTTGGCTTTTTTTATTTGAAAAATAAAATAGCACTACCAATATCATTTCAAAAATAAACCTTTATTATTAACTCCCAATTCGTCAAATAATTTTAAATACTGCCCAATACCATCATCAGACAATAAATCAGAATTAAAGCGCAGATAATTAAAATCTGGCTGGGGCCAATTTTGAGATAATAATTCCTCGCTGTTGGTGATAATAATATTATTATTAGCCAGTGACTTATAAATTAATTTAAATTGATTGTCGGGCGAATAAAGATAATTGGCGCCATTCTTGGCCAAAAAATTCCAGCGCTTGATATCCGGCAGGAACTCAGTCACCTTGGTGCCATCAGACAAATAAATATTCTGAGATGACGGATAGCGATTGGCCATTAAAACTTTTAAAATTTCTTCCACCTTAGCCGGATAAGCTTTTTCTATTGAGAGATAAAAATCATAATCACTGACTAGCCAATTGGAATTGTTCTGGTTTTTTTTCACTGACAATAAAATCCGGCCTGCCTGCGCAGACAGGCCGGTTTCACCCGGCAGATAAGTATTTAAATAAATGCCCCACTTGCCGCCGGCAAAAATATCGTAATCACTAGCCGAAATATTTTTTAAATTGACCTGCCAGCTGTCTAAAGCCGATTGTAAATCGGTAGTAACCAAAACCAGATCACCGTCAATTTTTTCCTTGGGTGTTTTGGCTGGAAATCTGTCTAAGGAACTGACGGCCGATGATAAACCACCAGTCAAAACTTTCAAACCGTCGCGCTGGACCTTCAAATTCAAAACTAAATCGCCGCTGTCATTTTTCAACAAACCAAAAATAAAATTAAGAAATAAATCATCGCTGTTGGACCTGAAAAATTCCGGCGAGGCGTAAAGAGTAATGGAACTTAAAGGATAAAATCTTTTTCGGGCAGTTGATTTAACTAAATTGCCGCGATTTTTTTGATAATCATCAAGTCGATCTTTATCCGCAATAACAATTTTATTGTAAGCTAAGAACTTATAAGCCAAGCCGGCTGAAGTTAAAACTTTTTTAGCTTTAGACGGTCGATCGGTTTTTATAATTAAACCATAACTAATCCGCCCTTCTTGAGACAGACCTACCTGCCCTGCCTGAGTAGGTAGAATAGGCAGGCCTGCCTGCGCCGGCAAGCCGACAATCGCCATTTCTCGGTTGATATTTAAAGCCGCTAAATCAGTTAAGCCATAATCAGCCGCCATTTTAGCTAATAACCCGTCAAACTGGGGTAAATTATTAATCTTGGGCCGGCTTAAATGCGCATAAAAGACCGCCTCATCAGGCACATAATTAATCAAGCTATCAACAAAATTCCTTTGCCAGATAGAGAGCAGAGACAAAAAAACAAAAACACCTCCAACAACTGAAAGAGCTATCACTCTTCCGCGCTTGGAGATGTTTTTGAGTTTAAAGTAATTGACAAGCATTGTAATTAATTTTCAATTTCTAATTTAATATCATTGCGAGGAGTCGCAGACGACGAAGCAATCCCATGGGATTACCACGCTTCACTTCGTTTCGCTCGCAATGACACTACTTCTTATCTCTTCCTAAAACCGAAGCCTCTTTTTTCGCCGCGGTCCCGATTACCCCCGCGATCATTTCTAAAACCTCGATCTCGGCTGGGACCGCCGCTCTTAAAGCGGCTATGGTCATCGCGATAGTCGCGTTGAATCGGTTTGTAATTGGGGTCAGCTTGTTTGACCGATAAATTAATTCGGCCTTGACTGTCAATTTCTATTACTTTGACTTTTAAGGGCTGGCCGATTTTAGCCACATCGGTAATTTTATCCACCCGCTCATTGGAAAATTCAGAAATATGGACTAAGCCGTCCTTGCCCGGCAAGATTTCCACGAAAGCGCCAAAATCCATCAGCCGGACTACCTGGCCGTCATAAATTTCTCCGACCTCGACTTCTTTGGTTAATTTCTCCACCCAATCCTTGGCTTTCAAAATGCCTTCATCACCGACACCGGTAATGCTAACCGTGCCGTCATCATCAATATCAACTTGCACGCCGCAAACCTCAATGATCTCATTGATAATTTTGCCGCCGGTGCCGATGACTGCGCCGATTTTCTCCGGATCAATCTTAATGGCAATAATACGCGGAGCGTATTGAGATAATTCGGCTCGCGGCTGGGCAATGGTCTTAACCATATTCTCTAAAATTTCCAAACGAGCAGCTTTGGCTTGAGCCAAAGTCGCTTGGCAGATGGCTAAAGTCAAGCCGGCAGTTTTGGTGTCCATTTGAATGGCAGTAATGCCATCTTTAGTGCCAGTCACTTTAAAGTCCATGCCGCCAGCTCCGTCTTCTAAATCCTGTAAATCGGTTAAAATTTTATATTTATCGCCTTGAGAAGCCAAGCCCATAGCAATACCAGCTACCGGTTTTTTTAGCGGCACGCCAGCATCCATTAAAGCCAAGGTGGAACCGCAAGTGGAAGCCATAGAAGACGAGCCATTAGAACCCATAACTTCCGAAACAGTGACAATCGTGTAGGGAAAATCCTCTTTGGCTGGCAAAACCGGCAACAAGGCCTTTTCAGCTAAGGCACCGTGGCCGATTTCCCGACGGCCAGCACCTCGAAATGGTCCGGTCTCGCCGAAAGAATAAGACGGGCAATTATAAAAATGCATGTATCTTTTTTTGGTTTCATCTTCGGTCATCTCATCTTGCAGCATTACCTCGCCTGGCGCGCCTAAGGTCACCGTCGTTAAAACTTGGGTCTCGCCGCGACTAAACAAGCCGCTGCCATGAGTGCGGGGGAGTAAGCTGACTTCACTGGCCAGCGGCCGGATTTGCTCCAAGCGGCGGCCATCAATTCTTAAGCTTTTTTCTAAAATCGCTGCCGCCACCACTTCTTCCAGATAAGCTTCAAAATTATCTTTAACGTATTTGATGATTTCTTCATGTTTGACTTGTTCTTCCAGTTGCCAGACGAATTCATCCAAGACCACTTGGGCCGCAGCTTTTCTCTCACGCTTAGTGCCAATTGGCCGATTAAATAAATATTTATCAAGTTTGCCAATAAAAAATTCTTTGGCTTCGGCCCAAGTCGCTTGCTTTTCACTTAGCGGAATTTCCAAGCCGGCATAAGAATCCTCAATTAATTTATTGGCATCTTGTTTGACCAGTCCGACTTCGCTTCTTATTTTTTCTATAAAAGCTAAAAGCGGCCGAGTTTGCTCCAGGCCAAAAGCGATAGCTTTAACTAAATCATCTTCGGAAACCTCTTGGCCGTCAGCGTCAATCATGACCACTTTATTATTAGCTACCGAAATAACTAAATTCAAGTCGGATTGATTTTTCTGGATCTCGGTCGGGTTCACCACAAATTCACCGCCAATCCGGCCGACATTAATGCCGACCAATGGTCCCTGCCAAGGAATATCAGAGATATGCAGAGCAATAGAAGCAGCGGTTATTGACAACAGATCAAAGGAATTCTCCTTGTCATAAGAAAGCGAGGTCAAAACTACCTGCACTTCATTCCTGATAGCTTGATTAAATAAGGGCCGCAGGCCGCGATCAACCATCCGACCGGCTAAAATAGCCGTGTCGGTCGGTCGGCCTTCGCCTTTGATGAATTTTGAACCCTTGATCTTGCCAGCAGCGTACATTTTTTCCCGGACTTCAATTTGGAGCGGAAAAAAATCAATGCCAACTCTTACATCCTGGCTCATCACCGCAGTCGCTAAAACCACGGTCTCGCCGTATTTAACCACACAGGCAGCGTTGACCTGCTTGGCTAATTTGCCAACTTCAACCGAAAGTTGGCGGCCAGCAAAATCCAATTCAAAACTTTTTTGTTTTAACATGTCTTTCCTTTCTTTTAGGAAAGAGTGTGAGACCTTATTTGAAGATAATCAAGCTCTTATACTTGGTAAAAGCTTATTTACTTTCAAATAAACTGTCTCTGACACTATTTCCTTATATTAATTAAATTATTTAGTAATCGGTAATTAGTAATTTTAATTTCTAATTTCATAATTCAAAATTATAAATTATTAATCTTGAATCGGTAATCTACAAGCCGGAATCATTAACCTAAAAAGAGGAGACCACCTCCCCTTTTGTCAGTTTAAGTTTCAATATTTTCAGTTTCTTCTTCAGCCAGGGTCTCAATTTCGGCTTCTAAAATATCTTTTTGTTCTTCAGTTTTTTTGAAGGTTTTGAGTTTTAATTTTTTAACCAACTCTTCAAAACTTTCCGAATTTTCCCTTTGCAGATATTTAAGCAACTTTCTTCTTTCAGAGACCTTACGCAATAATCCTCGGCGGGAAGAAAAATCTTTTTTATGGGTTTTTAAGTGCCCAGTCAGATTCTTAATCTCTTCCGTTAAAAGCGCAATCTGCACTTCAGAAGAGCCAGTATCACTTTCATGGGTGGCAAATTTTTTGATGATTTGCGCCTTTTTTTTCTTATCAATCATTGATGATATACCTGTCACGAAATTCCCAGTCCTTGGGGTATGGCAACCCGTTCAACCAAGAAAATCGCCTTAATTATTAACACTCGTCTATCTTAGGATAGATCAGTTATTTTGTCAATAAAGCTACCGACATTAACAAAGCTGTTAATATCAACCGATTTTTGATAAGCGTTCAAAACCCAGAGCCAACAAACTGCTGAAAATAAAATCAAAATTCCCAGCATTACCCAGTCCTTGGGCTTCATCACTTGCTGTAAAATCGTTCTCTTTTTCACTTCCGGTAATTTATTAGAACCAACCACTTTTGAGTCCGCCATAATAGTTTCTTATTATTAGTAAATAATACCTTAGTTTGAGTCCAGAATCTAACGCAACAGATTTGGCGCGAAGCGCTAATAATGCTACATTAGATTTCTATGGTTAATTATAAGAGATTAAGTGATTTAGAGCGAGAGGAAATAAGTCGGTTGCTCTCGC
>Ga0209542_10011087_pt1 | contig 16072 bp, 11 predicted proteins | sample RifCSPhighO2_01_FD_184028 | JGI IMG/M metagenome (GOLD analysis project Ga0209542, IMG submission 184028) | Soil microbial communities from Rifle, Colorado - Rifle CSP2_plank highO2_0.1 (SPAdes) (version 2) | ecosystem: Environmental > Terrestrial > Deep subsurface > Rock core/Sediment ... | reverse complement strand
ACGGCAGCAGCGACAACCGCGGGGGAATGATTTTGGCCAGCCCGTATTCGGTGTGCAGGCGCAAGTAGATTGCCTCGACCACCTTGCGGATTTCATCGGCCTCCTGGCTGACTCTTTCCATCCGTGCTCGTGTTCCCTCAAAAAATGCTTCCATGCCGGTCTTAAGACCGCGGGTCGTCCACGTTTCGTTCATGTCATGGCGCGCTTTCTGTATCAGTCCGTCCAGTATCTTCATGCTCAGGTGACCCAGAAGGGTCTGGGCCTGCCGGGACAGCGCCGCACGCGTCAACTGAAAACCTTCGATCTCCTTGTCGTATTTCTGCTTTTCCTGGCGCATGCGCGCCACCATTTTCTGAATCGCATCCAGATTCTTGCCGCTCAGGGCCTTGAGATCGGACAACTGCCGGTTGACGCCGGCGAGCTTGGATTCCAGCAGCGCGCGGCTGCTTTCCACCCGCCCGCTGATTTCGTGCACGATGCGGTTGCGGATGAGCATGTGCCGGGAAGGGATCATATCTTTCGATAGTTTGTCCTCGAGCACCGGCAGCCCGCTTTTTTCGGTTAGCGCCTGATCGCCCCTGATTTTGGCAACGAGGCCCTTCTGCGCGGATACCGGAAAGATCGATTTCCGGTCCACATGCAGCACGCGCGCGGTCTCCTCGATCTGCCGGGCGATACTTTTGGCCACGGCGGCCTCGTCGTGCAATTCGTCCCAGAGAATATCTATCTTGTTGAGGGCTATGAGGTGCGAATTGCCCTTCACTGTATTCACATGGTTGGTCCAGACCTCGAGATCCGTCTTGGTGACACCGGTGTCGGCTGCCAGCACGAAAAGGATGGCCTGTGCATTGGCCAGCGTGTTCAGCGTCAGCTCGGGTTCCACGCCCAAGGCGTTCAGTCCGGGCGTGTCCAGCACCACCAGTCCCTGCTTGAGCAGCGGATGCGGAAAATTGACGATGGCGTGGCGCCATACCGGTACTTCGATCATCTCATTGGGCGCCGGTTTTTGAGCCTGCGTCCGGGAATCATACAGACCCAGTTCCTGCGCTTCGCGGATGCTGACCTTTTTCGTTTTGGTAATTTCGGACAAAGCCTCGCGCACTTCCTCGGCGGAACTCAGCTTCAGAATATGCTGTGTCGTCCAGTGCACCGGCGTGCGCTTGTACTCGGAAATGGTGAGCGCGGTCTTGCGCGACTCGATGGGCAGCAGCTTGACGCAGGGCCCGTCTTTCTCGTCCCACCGCAATTCGGTCGGGCACATGGTCGTGTGACCGGCCGAGGAGGGCAGGAGACGCTGCTTGTAATCGGAAAAGAAAATCGCGTTCAGCAGTTCCGTCTTGCCGCGGGAGAATTCCGCCACCAACGCCACAGTCAGCTTGTCGGATTGGAGCGTCTCGATGAGTTCATACACGCGCAAATCCTGCTCACCGTCCGTGAGGCCCTGTCCTTCGACCCAGGATTGATAATCGGCAATCGCCTGGGCGAGATCGTCACGCCACCGCTTGAAGTGGGCCAACTGCTCGGAAAAGCCGCCGAGTATGGCCTTGGCGTTGCGCGACTGCACAAAATCCTCGAGCGCCACCACATTACTGGTGCCGGGTAGGAGACTCTCCTGCGCGGGTGACAAGCCGGTTTTCGGGTTCAAGGACGCCCTCCCTGGAAACATCGTTAAATAAAGTATTTAGTCGATAATGGTGCAAAAGTCAGGCCAGAGGCTGAAATTCAAGGTGAAACAAAGGTGTTTGAGGGTCTATTTCCTGCCCAAGGACAGGTCTTCAGGCGATATCACCCCTCCCGGAGGCGGCAGGATATCCGGCCGAAAGGCCCGACCCAGGACCACGCGAGGGGGAACCCGGTGCTGGCGGAAAAATTCCGCATGATGCGACCCTGCTTGCATTTTTTACCTTAGAATCGCCGCACATGACTCTATTCCCCGACAAACCTCCCTTGCGCACGCAGTTGACCCTCTATCTCCCCGGCATACTCAACGCCCGCGGAAATGACCACAAGGCGTTTGGTGCATGCCGCGCCCTGGAAACCTTGCTCGCACGGGCCGAGCAAAAGTCGCAAGCCGGAGGGCCAACCGGACACGAACATGGCCTGTTCAGGCTCTTTGGCCTTGAGCAGGAGGAAAATACCGATCTTCCGGTTGCCGCTGTCAGCCGCATGCACGACATGGGTGTGATCGACAACGATTGGTGGCTGCGCGCCGACCCCGTACATCTGAGCCTGGAACAGGACCGCCTGATTCTGGCCGATGCTCGGAGACTGGACATCACACAGGATGAGGCAAACCGTATGGTGGCGGAGATCATGGAGGTGTTTACCGCGGACGGATGGCTGCTCAAGGCGCCGCGACCGGATCGCTGGTATCTCAAGCCGGCAAGCGCGCCGAAGATAACCACCACTTTGCTGGCGCAGGCGATCGGCCAGGACGTGCATCCTTTTCTGCCGTGCGGTCCTGACGGCAAGGCCTGGCATACGACCCTGAATGAAATCCAGATTCTGCTGCACACGATGACCGTGAATGCCGAACGCGAGAAAAACGGCAAACTCCCCATCAACAGCCTGTGGTTCTGGGGAGGCGGTCGTCTGCCGCGCATCAAGCCGGTATCCTGGACGCAGATCTGGGGCAGAGAACCGGTAAGTTTGTCCTTAGCAAGGTTGTCCGGCACGCCAGGTGAAAACACGCCTGACCGATTTGAAGACTGGCACAAACTGGCGGACCGGCCCGGCGAGTATCTGGTGGTGCTGGACGATGCTCAGCACGCGGCGTTATATGGTGATATGCCGGAATGGAATAACGCCGTGCAGCGACTGGAGCGAGACTGGATGATACCGCTATTACGGGCATTGAAATCGAACGCCATCTCGAACGCAACATTGATTACGGATAAGGGAATGAGCTTCTCGCTCACATCCCGCCAGGCACGCCGCTGGTGGCGGTTCCGCCGCCCCTTGGCGACCTACCTGGCGGCGTCTCCTTGACACTTCTTATTATGTCAAGACGAACGAGCGTAGCGAGTAGGGCTACATTATCGTCAAGACGAACAAAGTAGGGCTACTGCTCTTATGACAGGACGAACGAAGTAGGGCTACCTTTATGTCATCCGACAGAAAAATCATCAGTCGCCGTCCGCCGGGTGAATCCGGAAATCTTCCGGCCGATCTGCATCCGGTGCTACGGCGCATCTACCTGGCGCGTCATGTCACCTCGGCACAGGAACTGGAACAGTCGCTCGATCAGCTTATTCCACCGGCCCAACTGAAGGGAATCGATCAGGCCACCGCATTGTTGGCCGACGCCCTGCAGCGGCAGCGGCGCATACTGATCGTGGCGGATTTCGATGCCGATGGTGCGACCAGTTGCGCCCTGGCACAGCGGGCGCTGAACAACCTGGGCGCGCGGGACGTGCGCTATCTCGTGCCGAACCGGTTCGAGTACGGTTACGGGCTCACCCCCGAAATCGTTGCGCTGGCCTCACAGCAATCTCCGGAACTGATCATCACGGTCGATAACGGCATCTCAAGCCTGGAAGGCGTGGCCGAGGCCCGCCGCCACGGCATCGATGTGCTGGTCACCGATCATCATCTCCCCGGCGCGGCGCTGCCGATGGCGACGGTGATCGTCAACCCCAACCAGCCGGACGACAATTTCCCGAGCAAAAACCTGGCCGGTATCGGGGTGATTTTTTACGTCATGCTGGCGCTGCGTGCGCACCTGCGGGAAAGCGGGTGGTTCGCGCAACAGAATATTCCCGAACCCAACCTCGCCCGGTTGCTGGATCTCGTGGCGCTTGGCACCATCGCCGACGTGGTGCCGCTCGATTACAACAACCGAATCCTGGTCGCCCAGGGACTGAAGCGCATTAATCTGGGTAATCCCTGTGCGGGTATCGCGGCGCTGTTGCGTGTGGCGGGGCGCTCACCGCAACGCGTGACGGCCATGGACCTGGGATACGTCGTCGGACCGCGCCTCAATGCCGCCGGCCGGCTCACGGATATGTCGCTTGGCATCGAATGCCTGCTGACCGACGATCCCGCGTCGGCGCAGGCCATGGCCGGGAAGCTCGACGCCTTGAACCGCGAGCGGCGCACAATCGAGGCCACGATGCAAAAGCAGGCGCTTGCGGCGATAGCGAGCCTGCATCTGGACATGGCGACGTTGCCGCGCGGCCTGTGCCTGTTCGACGAATCCTGGCACCAGGGCGTGATCGGCCTGGTGGCCTCGCGCATCAAGGAACACACCCATCGCCCGGTAATCGCGTTTGCGCCGGTTAGCGACAGCGAGATCAAGGGCTCTGCGCGGTCGGTACCCGGATTGCATATCCGCGATGCGCTCGATGCCGTCGCCGCGCGCCATCCGCATTTGTTGAGCCGCTTCGGCGGCCATGCGATGGCGGCCGGGTTGACCCTGCTACGCGCGCACCTGGAGGCCTTCCGGGAGGCTTTCGATGAGGAAGTCAGCCGCCATCTTTCCGACAGCGATTTGCAGGGAAAGATCATCAGCGACGGCGAACTCACGGGCGAGGAGTTGTCGCTGCCGGTCGCCGAGCTGTTGCGCGCGGCCGGCCCGTGGGGACAGGGATTCCCGGAACCCGTCTTCGACGGTTGCTTTGACGTGGTCAGCCAGCGGGTAGTGGGCGAGAAGCACCTCAAGCTGACCTTGCGCGCGCCGCATCACGCCAAGGCGCTGGAGGCGATCGCGTTCAACAGCGTACGAGAGGGACAAGCCGTCACCTATTCCCGTATCCGCACCGCCTACAAACTGGACGTGAACGAATACCAGGGCTATCGCTCGTTACAGCTGATTATCGAACACCTGGAGCACGCCGACATCGGGATAGGCGCGACGGAGCCGGCAACCGTGCTCTGATATTTTTGTAGGGTGCGTCCCACGCACCATTATCTACGTTGAACCGTGGATCGGTGCGCAGGGCACACCCTACGACATTAGTGTGATCAGCCAAGTCGATTTACAGCCGCGCGCAGGTTAATATTCGTCCATGAAACGTCTCGAAGATTTCGTCGGCGACACGCCGCTGGTGCAGTTGCAGCGCCTGCCGGGCAAGACCACGAACGTCATCCTGGCCAAGCTCGAGGGCAACAACCCGGCCGGTTCGGTCAAGGACCGGCCGGCGTTTTCCATGATCAAACACGCCGAGGCGCGCGGCGAGATCAAACCCGGCGACACGCTGATCGAGGCCACGAGCGGCAACACCGGCATCGCCCTCGCCATGACCGCAGCGATGAAGGGCTACAAGATGGTCCTGATCATGCCGGAGCACATGAGCAAGGAACGGCGCGCCGTGATGAAGGCCTTCGGCGCGGAAATCATCCAGGTATCGCAGGCGGCCGGCATGGAAGGCGCGCGCGACCTGGCCCATCAGCTGCAGACGCAGCTCAAGGGCAAGGTGCTCGATCAGTTCGCCAATCCCGACAATCCGCTGGCCCACTATGAGGGCACCGGCCCCGAAATCTGGCGCGACACCCAAGGTCGAATCACCCATTTCGTAAGCTCCATGGGCACCACCGGTACTATCATGGGCGTGTCACGTTTTCTGAAAGAAAAAAATCCGGCGATTCAGATTATCGGCGTACAACCGTCTGAAGGTTCCAGCATTCCCGGCATCCGCGCCTGGCAGAAAGAGTATCTGCCAAAAATCTACGACGCCAAACGCGTGGATCGTGTCATGGAAGTCACCCAGCAGGAGGCCGAGAACATGACACGCCTGCTGGCGCGCGAGGAGGGCATCTTCTGCGGCATCTCCTCCGGCGGCGCCACGCTCGCGGCGCTGAGGTTGTCCCGGGAAGTCAATAACGCCGTGATCGTGACCATCATCTGCGATCGCGGAGACCGTTATTTATCGTCGGGTGTTTTCCCGGAATAAAAAATTGGAACCACAGATGAACACGGATAAACACGGATGTAGTATAAAAATCCAAACAGTTGCATTTTATCTGTGTCCATCTGTGTTCATCCGTGGTTAAAAAATAATATGAACATACTGGCATTCGACATCGAAACTATTCCGGACGTCGAGACCGGCCGCAAACTGCACGGACTGGACGGGCTGAGCGACAAGGACGTGGCGGAGGTCATGTTCGCCAAGCGTCGCGAACAGACCGGCGAATCCGATTTTCTGCGCCATCACCTGCATCGCGTGGCGGCGATCTCGGCGGTATTGCGCACCGGCGACAGCTTGCGCGCGTGGTCGCTGGGCGAGCCGGATTCCTCCGAGGCCGAGCTGATCCGGCGCTTTTTCGATGGCATCGAGAAATACACGCCGGTGCTGGTGAGCTGGAATGGCGGCGGCTTCGATCTCCCGGTGTTGCATTATCGCTCCCTCAAACACGGTGTGGCGGCGCCGCGCTACTGGGACACCGGCGACGACGACCGCGACTTCAAATGGAACAATTACCTCAGCCGCTACCACGCGCGCCACACCGACCTGATGGATGTATTGTCGGGCTATCAGCCGCGCGCCACGGCGCCGCTCGACGAGATCGCGCAACTGCTGGGGTTTCCGGGCAAGCTCGGCCGGCACGGGAGCGAGGTCTGGGGCCAGTTCCTGGCCGGCAAGATCGGCGAGATCCGCGACTATTGCGAAACCGACGCGCTCAATACTTATCTTATATATCTGCGCTTCGAACTGATACGCGGCAATCTCGATGAGTCCGGGTGGAAGCGCGAAACCGATCTGGTGCGCAAAACCTTGCGCGACGCCGGTAAACCCCACCTCCATGCGTTTCTCGATGCCTGGAAGTGAAGCATCCGATTTCATGGCAACGCCGGCGATGAAATTATCCCGCCCCCAAAGCGACGTCCGCCCCTCCAGCGGTGACAGCGCCATGGCCACGGTGGAATCCCTGGGCTACGACGGCCGCGGCGTCGCGCGCGTGGACGGAAAAACGGTATTCATCGAGGGCGCACTGCCGGGCGAGCGGGTGCGGTTCCGCTATTTCAACAAGCACAGGAATTACGACAGCGGCGGGTTGGTCGAGCTGCTGGAGGCCAGCCCGAACCGCGTGACGCCGCCATGTCCGCATTTCGGTACCTGCGGCGGTTGTGACTTGCAGCACCTGCGCCCCGAGATGCAGACCCAGGCCAAGCAGCGGATTCTGGCGGAACAATTCGCGCGCATCGGCAAGGTGCAGCCGGAGACCTGGCTCGAACCCATCGCGGGACCCGCCTTGGGCTACCGACGACGCGCGCGGCTGGGTGCGCGGCTCGTGCCCGAACGGGGCGGGATGCATATCGGATTCCGCGAGCGGCGCAAAAGTTTTCTCGCCAATCTGGACACCTGCCTGGTACTGGAACCCAAGATCGCCGGGCTCCTGCCCGAGCTGCGTACCCTGGTCGGCAGTCTTTCCTGCGCCCATCGTATTCCCCAGGTTGAAGTAGCGTCGGGCGATCGATCCTCCGCGCTGGTGTTCCGGCATCTCCTTCCGCTGGTGGAGCACGACGAGGAACTCCTGCGCGATTTTGGCAAGCGGCATAATATTCAAATCCACCTTCAAGCGCATGGTCCGGATTCCAGCGTGGCGCTCTGGCCTGACGAACCGGAGGAACTTTATTACCGTCTTTCCGAATTCAATGTGGAAATCCGTTTCCGGCCGACGGACTTCGTGCAGATTAACAGCGCCGTCAATCAGAAGATGGTCAGCCAGGCGATCAGGCTGCTGGAGCTCAAGGGCGATGAACAGGTGCTGGATCTTTTTTGCGGGCTCGGCAACTTCACGTTGCCGCTGGCGCGACACGCCGGGCGCGTGCTGGGTGTGGAGGCCGATACGACATTGATCGAAGGCGCCAAGCGCAATGCGCGGCTGAACGACATCGCCAATGCCGAATTCATGGTAGCCAACCTTTACCAGGAAGGCGGCCCGGCGCCGTGGACGGATTTCCGTGTCGACCGCTTGCTGCTCGATCCGCCGCGCGGCGGGGCCATCGAGGCACTCAAGCGCCTTATCGAACCGCTGCCGTCACGGATTGTCTACGTGTCCTGTCACCCCGCGACCCTGGCGCGCGACAGCGAATATCTCGTGCACGCGCTCGGCTACCGTCTGGCCGCGGCCGGCGCCATGGACATGTTTCCCCAAACCAGCCATGTGGAATCCATGGCCATGTTTACAAGATGAAAAGTGTGAACGGCAGAATTCACCCAGCATGGCAAGGAGCCAAAAGGCCTTGCTGTCGCGTCACAGTCCTATTCCAACTCCCCAATCGAAATAAAGACGCTTACCGACTTCCCCTCTCCCTCCGGGAGAGGGGAAAGGGTGAGGGGATATACCCCCCTCATCCCCACCCCTTCTCCCGCAAGGGGAGAAGGGGGCGAGCCGTGGCGCGCTACGCGCGCGCTTTTTCTTCTCGGGAGAGGGTGGCAAATCATGCGCTACGATATTTGAAGGGAAACCTTCAATGACGCAGCCGCCACCGGTGATCGAAATCGACGTGCCCACCCAGTCCCTGATTCTGAAGGACGCCCAGGGACGGATACTCATGCAAGCTCGGATTTCCACGGCGCGCAACGGCGTAGGCGAGGAGAACGGGAGCGAAAAGACCCCGCGCGGTGCGCACTATATCCGCGCCAGGATCGGGGCCGGCCTGCCGGCTGACACGGTGCTGGTATCGCGCCGGCCGACCGGCGAAATCTACTCGCCGCCGTTGCGCGCGGCCTTCCCCAACCGCGACTGGATTCTCACCCGCATTCTCTGGCTCTGCGGCCTGGAGCCCGGCAAAAACCGCTTGGGCAAGGTGGACACCATGCGCCGCTACATTTATATCCACGGCTGCCCGGACGAGGACCCCATGGGTGTGCCCGGCTCGCGCGGCTGCGTCAAGATGCGCAACCGCGAGATCATCGAACTCTTCGACCGCGTCGTCGTTGGCACGCGCGTGCATATCCGGGGCTGATCATGTCGCTCGGTCCCGTGATGCTGGACGTGGAAGGACTGGCGCTGAGCGCCGTCGAACGCAAGCGGCTCAGGCACCCGCTGGTCGGCGGCGTGATCCTGTTTGCGCGCAATTACCAATCCCCGGAACAGATCGAAACCCTGGCACGGGAAATCCACGGCCTGCGCGAGCCGCAGTTGCTGGTGGCGGTGGACCACGAAGGTGGGCGAGTGCAGCGTTTCCGCGACGGCTTTACCGGCCTTCCGGCACTCCGGCATCTGGGTCATATCTACGACGAGAATCCCAAGCGCGCGCGGCGGCTGGCGGAGACCAGCGGCTGGCTCATGGCCACGGAACTGCGCGCTGTGGGCGTGGATTTCAGCTTTGCGCCGGTGCTCGACCTCGACCGCGGCGTCAGCCAGATCATCGGCGACCGGGCGTTTCATTCCCGCCCCGAAGCCGTGGCCGATCTGGCCCATGCCTACATGCGCGGGATGCACCAGGCCGGCATGGCCGCCACCGGCAAGCATTTCCCCGGCCACGGGGCGGTGGCGGCCGACTCGCATGTGGCCCTGCCGGTGGACGAGCGTGAACTCGTCGACATTATGGCCGAAGACGTGGTGCCCTTCGAACGCATGATCCACTACGGCCTCGAGGGCATCATGCCGGCGCACGTAATCTTCCCCCGCGTGGACGCCCAGCCCGCCGGATTTTCCCGCACCTGGATCAGGAAGATTCTGCGCGGTCAGCTTGAATTTCAGGGCGTCGTCTTCAGCGACGACCTGTCCATGGAGGGCGCCAAAGGGGTGGGTGACGTGGTGGCGCGAGCAAAACTGGCGCTTTCCGCCGGTTGCGACATGGTGCTGGTGTGCAACGATCCGGCGGCGGCTGATCAGGTGCTGGCCGGACTGGGTCATTACGACGATCCGGTCTCGCACCTGCGCCTGGTACGCATGCACGGCAGGGAAAATCCGACGCGCGAACAGCTGGCGCAGGATCAGGCGTATCGCGACGCGGTGCGCGCCGTCACCGGCATTGCATGAGCGCAAAAAAATATTGATTCGCGCCAAAGATGTCCGATAATAAGCGGTAAGCCATTATGATTGTTCGCCTGCAGGGGGTATTGGGAATTGGATCTGTTTCGTCCGCTTAGGAAACTGAAGCTCGAGAGCTTCAACAACCTCACCAAAACGCTGAGCTTCAATATTTACGACATCTGCTACGCCCCCAGCGAGCAGGCGCAGAATGAATACCTTGCGTACATCGACGAGGCCTACAATGCCGAGCGTCTGACCGCCATCCTGAGCGAGGTGGCCAGCATCATCGGCGCCAATGTGCTCAATATCGCGCATCAGGACTACGACCCGCAGGGCGCGAGCGTTACCATGCTCATCTCCGAGCTGCCGATTCAGGAAGAGCCGCTTAACCCCGAAGCCCCCGGCCCGCTGCCGGACGCGGCGCATAACCGTCAGACTCGCAGCGTGCAGGCCAGCCTGGCGCTCGATGCCGAGAGGCCGGTCAAGGAGTCCGTGGTGGCGCATCTCGACAAGAGCCACATCACGGTGCACACCTATCCGGAATCGCACCCGGACAACGGCATCGCCACGTTCCGCGCCGACATCGACGTGTCCACCTGCGGCAAGATCTCGCCGCTGCGCGCGTTGAACTACCTGCTCCACAGCTTCGAGTCGGACATCGTGATTATCGACTATCGGGTGAGAGGCTTTACCCGCGACGTCAAGGGCACCAAGCACTACATCGACCACAAGATCAACTCGGTCCAGAACTTCGTCGACAAGAACACGCTCACCCGTTATCAGGCCATGGACGTGAACGTCTACCAGGAAAACATCTTTCATACCAAGATGATGCTGAAGGACTCCAAGCTGGATAACTACCTCTTCGGCGTGAAAGAAGCGGACCTGTCGCCACAGGAAAACAAGATTGTCACGCAGCGCCTCACGCACGAGATGGCCGAGATCTTCTACGGCACCAACATGGTGCGCGTGAACTGAACACTCGACACCGGGCGCGCTCCACGCACTTTTCCCTTAAATGTAGGTTGGGCTGAACGCAGTGAAGCCCAACATCACGCATATTTATTTGTTGGGCTTCGCAAGGCTCAGCCCAACCTACGCAAACTTCCGTCTGTCGTTCCCGCATGAAGTCCGCTAGTACCGTTCCAACTTTTTTGCTGTTACCCGGGTGATAGTCGATCCGCCGCAGCATGAGCGTGCGAAACGGTAGAGTTATCATAAGCCGTTGGAACGGTGCTAGGATGGCGGAAATCGTATTCATTCGTTCATCCCATGCCTGACTTCGACCGCCATTGCCTGGCCTGTCCGCGACTGGCGAGCCATCTGTCCCGCATCCGCGACATGTATCCGCGTTATTTCGCGCGCCCCGTGCCGCCGTTCGGCGACCCGAAGGCGCGGCTGTTGGTCGTCGGGCTGGCGCCCGGCATGCACGGGGCGAATCGCACCGGCCGGCCGTTCACCGGCGATCACGCCGGCATACTGTTGTACGAAACGCTGCACCAACATGGCTTTGCCGACCGTCCGGTGTCGGTATCGGCGCGCGACGGCCTGGCGCTGAAAAACTGCCGCATCACCAATGCCGTCAAATGCCTGCCGCCGGGCAACAAGCCGCTGCCGGCGGAAATCGCCACCTGCAATCTGTATCTGCAAACTGAACTCACGAATCTCAAGCCGGAGAGCATCATTCTGGCGCTCGGAACCGTCGCGCATGACGCCGTGCTCAAGGCGTTCAAACTGAAGCGCAAGGACTATCCGTTCGGACATGGCCACCATCATCGGCTCCCACCACGATTGCATCTGCTGGATTCGTATCATTGCAGCCGCTACAACACCCAGACCAAACGGCTTACCGCGGAGATGTTTGATCGCATAATGCAAAAGGCCAAAGCGCTGCTCTCGAATTAAGCCATGCCGGTGCCGGATGCCAAAAATCTGATCAGGAATCTGCCGACTTTGCCCGGCATCTATCGCATGCTGGGAGGAAAGAATGAAGTGCTTTACGTCGGCAAAGCGCGCAACCTGCGCAAGCGGGTGCAAAGCTATTTTCGCGAAAGCGGATTGCCGGCGCGCGTGACGGCGTTGATGCAACAGGTGAAGGATGTCGAGATTACCGTCACGCACACGGAAAATGAAGCGCTGCTGCTGGAAATCAACCTCATTAAATCGCTGCATCCGCGCTATAATATTCTGCTGCGCGATGACAAGAGTTATCCCCATATATTCGTTTCTGACAGTCAGGAGTATCCGCGTATCGGCTTCCACCGCGGAGCCAAGCGCGAGAAAGGCCGGTATTTCGGTCCGTATCCGTCGAGCTACGCCGTGCACGAGGCGCTCAACCTGCTGCAGAAGATATTCCGCGTGCGTCAATGCCATGACAGCTTTTTTCGCAACCGTTCGCGCCCGTGCCTGCAGTACCAGATCAAGCGCTGTTCGGCACCCTGCGTCGGCCTGATCGACGCCGAGCGCTACCGGCATGACGTGCAGCAGGCGGTGATGTTCATGGAAGGCCGCAGCCAAAGTATTGTCCGTGAAAGCATTAAAGAGATGGAGCAGGCCTCCGAAGGCCAGGACTACGAAACCGCGGCCATCTTGCGTGATCGTATTGCCATGCTCAAACGCATTCAGGAAAGGCAATACATCAGCGGCGAGGGAGGGGATGCCGATGTGCTGGCGGTCGCCGCCACTTCCGAATCGGCCTGTGTCGTGGTCACGTTCATACGCGCAGGACAGAATCTTGGCAGCAAATCGTTCTTCCCGCGCATTGGCGCGGAGTCCGGGTCCGGCGAGATTCTTTCGGCGTTTCTGTCGCAGTATTATCTTTCCACGGCGAACGCGGGAGGCCGGACCATCCCATCCCATATCTACCTGAGCGATCCCATTACAGACAGAGTCCTGTTGGAGTGTGTCTTTTCGCAGCAGGCCGGAAAAAAGATTTCCATTTCCATCGGCCATCGCGGCGCTCCCCGCCGTTGGATTCAGATGGCGCGGGTCAACGCGGCCGAGGCGCTACGCCGCGATCTCACCGGAAAAATCGACATGCGTGCCCGTTTCGAGGCCTTGCGCGACGCATTAGCGCTCGAAGCCAGCCCGGAACGCATTGAATGTTTCGATGTCAGTCACACCATGGGCGAGGCAGCGGTGGCCTCGTGCGTCGTATTCGACAACAACGGCCCGGTCAAATCGGATTACCGTCGTTTCAATATCGCCGGCATCGAGCCGGGCGACGATTACGGCGCCATGACCCAGGCCCTGACCCGCCGCTACCGGCGCGTGAAGGAAGGGGAGGGCAAGCTGCCGGATCTGCTGCTCATCGATGGTGGCAAGGGACAGCTGTCCGCCGCCGAGGCGGTACTGCAGGAACTGCAGCTGGAAGACGTGAAACTTGTTGCCGTCGCCAAGGGACGCGAACGCAAGCCGGGCAAGGAGCAACTTTTCTTGTCCGGCTCCCGGCGGCCCACTATACTGCCCGCGGACTCCGCCGGATTACACTTGATTCAGCAGGTGCGGGACGAGGCCCATCGCTTTGCCATTGCGGGACACCGGCTGCGCCTTGGGCGAGCACGCACCACATCGACGATCGAACGGATTCCGGGCATCGGCGGCAAGCGCCGCCAGGCTTTACTCAAGAATTTCGGTGGCCTGCGGGAGGTCGCGCGCGCGGGGGTAGAGGACTTGACGCGGGTGCCGGGCATCAGCCAGGAACTGGCGCAGAAAATTTATGACGCCTTTCACGGCGTGGAATGATTATTATTGTTCGCCGTCTTAGCTTAAGAACAATATTACCGGGTCAATAACCATGCTGTTCAATACCCCGAATCTGCTGACGTTCCTGCGCATCGCCCTGATTCCGGCGTTTATCGTGGCTTATTACCTCGCCCAGCCGTGGGCACATGTGCTCGCCACCGGACTTTTTATTCTGGCGGCGCTCACCGACTGGCTGGACGGCTACCTCGCGCGCCGACTGGAACAGACGTCCCCCTTCGGGGCGTTTCTCGACCCGGTAGCCGACAAGCTGATGATCGCCGCGGCGCTGGTCTTGTTGGTGGCCGACCCGGGCGTACAAGCCCATGTCATGGATACAAGGCTGTTCGCCGTGGTTATCCTGGTCATTCTGGGCCGTGAAATCGCCGTCTCGGCCCTGCGCGAATGGATGTCCGAGGTTGGAAAACGCTCACACGTGGCTGTGTCCTTCATTGGCAAGGCCAAAACCTCCGCCCAGATGATCGCTATCCCGTTTCTTCTGTGGCGCGACCCGTTCTGGGGGCTGCCGATTTTCCAGATCGGGGAGATCCTGCTTTACGTTGCCGCCGCGCTGACCTTGTGGTCCATGTTCAGCTACATCAAGGCCGCATGGCCCAATCTGATCGCTCCACGTCAAATCAAGTAATACTTTTCCGAATGAATTCAGGGTGATTCTGAATTTCGTTCAATGGAATTATGAATAAAAAATACTCTCTTCTCTCCAGGTAGAGGGAAGATCTGAGTGGGTGTGAGTAGATGTAGCCCGGATGGAGCGCAGCGCAATCCGGGATAAGTTTATGAATTCCCGTTGTTGCCCAGGGTGCAAGGAAATCACTTGCACCCGTTCGGCGGCGTGAATGTTCGCTGAACATTCACGAAAACACCGCCTCACCCGACCCTTAGGGCCTTCACCCGGGCTACAATTAACTTTGTTCGACGCGCCCACTGAACACAACCCTACAAAACTTCGCCTCGGCGCCCTAGGCGAGAGTAAATAAACCGATACGGCCTTGGCCAATTCTGCGCCAAGTAGCTAAACTACAAGGAAATATCGTGCTTTGGCTTGACAGTCTGTGCCCGGTCCTTACAATGTCGGTCCTCTGCGGGAATAGCTCAGTTGGTAGAGCGTAACCTTGCCAAGGTTAAGGTCGCGAGTTCGAACCTCGTTTCCCGCTCCAGATCATAAAGGGGAGGGCGCCGTCCTCCCCTTTTTTTATCAGGCTACGGCTGGGTAGCAGAGTGGTTATGCAGCGGCCTGCAAAGCCGTGTACGCCGGTTCGAATCCGACCCCAGCCTCCATTTTCTTCCTTTAACCACATCATCCCTTCCTCTACACTCGACCCTGAGCCCGGGTGGCGGAATTGGTAGACGCAACGGACTTAAAATCCGTTGGAGGGCAACTTCCGTGCCGGTTCGAGTCCGGCCCTGGGCACCATAAGTTTCCCAAGAAGTATCAGTAAGATAATTTGAGTTCTTGCTAAACCCCTGTAACATTAAAAACTCACAAGGGGGAGGAGCGTTGGCCCCAGAGCCAGAAAAAGAAGCCAGGGAGACGATAGACAAGCTGCTCGCTCAAGCTGGCTGGTTGGTTTGCGACGCCTCTCAAGTGAACATTCATGCCGCGCGTGGCGTGGCGATCCGGGAATTCCCGTTACCCGGCCACGGTTTTGCCGATTACCTTTTATATATCGACGGAAAGGCGGCTGGCGTCATCGAAGCTAAGAAAGAGGGTGCGACGCTGACTGGCGTTGAGATTCAAGCGGATAAATACACAAAGGGATTGCCGAAGAATCTTCCCAGTTGGCACAACCCGCTGCCGTTTACCTACCAGTCCACCGGCGTCGAGACCCGCTTCACCAACAATCTCGACCCCGCACCGCGTTCGCGTCCGGTGTTCGCATTCCACAAACCCGAAGCCCTGTCTCGTTGGCTCGATGAAGCCCGGGCATTCGAGGCCACCAAACCGCTTGTAACAGGCAAGCCGGACTTTGCGTTGGCTGCTGATGTCGTCGCTGAACAACGCGGCGGCACCTTTCTGGAACGCATGCAGCACATGCCAGCGCTCAAAGAAGCCGGCCTCTGGCCCGCCCAGATCACGGCCATCCACAACCTCGAACAATCGCTCAAGGACAATCGCCCCCGCGCCCTGATCCAGATGGCCACGGGCTCTGGGAAAACCTTCACCGCAATTTCGTTCCTCTACCGGCTCATCAAATTCACCGGCGCCCGGCGCGTTCTGTTCCTGGTCGACCGTGGCAATCTCGGCGACCAGACCCTCAAGGAATTCCAGCAATACGCCTCGCCCTACAACAACTTCAAGTTCACCGAGGAGTACATCGTCCAGCGCCTGTCGAGCAACACCCTCGACACCACCGCGCGGGTCTGCATCTGCACCATCCAG
>Ga0209542_10011085_pt1 | contig 16074 bp, 22 predicted proteins | sample RifCSPhighO2_01_FD_184028 | JGI IMG/M metagenome (GOLD analysis project Ga0209542, IMG submission 184028) | Soil microbial communities from Rifle, Colorado - Rifle CSP2_plank highO2_0.1 (SPAdes) (version 2) | ecosystem: Environmental > Terrestrial > Deep subsurface > Rock core/Sediment ... | reverse complement strand
GCATTCCGATTAGTATTCCATATTTATTATTCTCATAAATAACTCTTTCTAGACGAATATTTTTGTTACCAAATTTTATATTTAGACTATCTCCAATTTTACATTCGCCTTTATCGTAAATTTTACTTTCTAATATTTTTATATCTATTCCTTCCATCAATGTCATATTTTAATATAATTTTTATTATTTATATAATTTTCTAGATATCAACTATAATTTTAGCATACCATTTATTTTTTCTTTTTTCTATTATAAATTCATGCTTTGTAACTGCTTTTGCATCATCATTTAATTCATGCTTTTCTTTGTTTATAATTTCCCCTTCGCATTTTGCCAATAATTCAAATTTTTTATTTTTATGCAAAATTACAATATTAAATTTTCTAAATAAATAGCCATCTGTATCCTTTATAAAAATTAATTCTGACAAAAAATCATACAATAAATTTTCAATTGAGTCAGAAGTTAAAGCTATTTCGTAATGTTCTGAAATCTTTACAGTATCTAAATTAACCATAATTTCTTCTGTAGCCAATGCACAATTTTCGAATAGTTCCTCAACTGTATCTCCGTGTGCTTCAAACATTGTATCTGCAGTGTGGTCTAAAAATTTATATTTTTTCATCTTTGTTTATTATAATGTTTATTTGTAATGTACATCCTTCTTTATCTTCTTTAATGGAAATGTTTCTATCTGTCAACATTTTTAATTTATTTTTTATTTTATGCTCTGGAGTTAATTTTTCTCCTGCTATTACTGCAGTTAATAAATAATCTTTATTTATTGTTTCTATGGTTAAATTATTTACTTTATGCAATAAAATTGTTTCTGTTAAGGCTAAATCGTATACTTTCTTTAGATATTGATATAATAATGATTTTAGATTTTTTTCTCTTATTATTATTGTTTTTGTTAATTTTGGTTTTATTTCATCTGGATTGGAAATATATGAAAATAAATTTGAAGCTAAATTTGAGAAACTTTGTTCCATTGTTTTTCCCTGAGATACTAAACTTATTTCTTCAACTTTATCCATGCATATTGGTTAAATTAAAGATTTATAAAAATATGCATTTAGAATATAAACTAGAAAGATTTATAATCAATTTTATTAGGTCTAAATCTTAATGGGCTCGTAGCTTAGCTTGGTTGAGCAGCTGACTCTTAATTTTGGCGATATCAGCAGGTCGAGGGTTCAAAAATCAGAACCGAGGTTCCGATATCTCCTGAATTTGAAAGTCCCTTCGAGCCCGTTAAATTTAAATATTTTTCTTGCTGATTTATTTTGTGATAAATAAAAACCAAATAGATATTATAATAAAACTTAGAAGAAGGGGATGTTCATATAAAAATATAGGAAAAAACTTTTTTTGAGTTCTGCTACTATTTATAAATATGCTAATAAGATAAAATTGCCCTCAAATGCACGTAAAATATTGAAAAATAATGAGTTAAAAAATCAGGCTAATTTTGTAAGAAAGTTTAGCAGACCAAAAGAAATTAAAACCCCTATAATTAGCCCTCCATTTATTCGAATTATAAGCCATTGTCTATTTGATGGCTGTGTAATCAATAAAAATGGAGATTATCAAATTAAGTATACAAATTCTTCTAAAAAAGAAGTTGAGCAATTTATGTCGGATTTTATAAATGTATTTGGAATTAAACCTCAATCATTTACTTATAATAAAGGGAAGGATTGCGATTGGTATGAATGTAGGTTTATTGCAAAAAAAGCTGTTAATAAACTAAATAATTATATCATTAATTATTCTACTTCAAGTCCTTATTGTTCAATAAATAAAAATATTATCATCTCTAACTATTTAAAAAAAATATTTTTAAGATGCTTTTGGGCAGATGAAGGCTGTATTGATATTAATAATAAAATACATGGCAAAAGTAAAAGCCTTAAAATAATAAAACAACTACAAAGATTACATTTCTCTTTGGGTATTAAAACGAGTATATGGAAAGATAACACTTCTAATAATTATGCATTATATGTTCTTAGATCTAAAAATAACTTAAATAAATTTGCAGAAATTGGCTTTGGAAATGGGATTATCACAAGAGGTTTCTATATTGGTCTTGAAAAACAGAAAGTATTTGAAAATATGCTTAGAGATAGTTTTTAATTTTTTAATCGCCCAAATTGATGAAAAATTTGTCAAAATACACTTTTAAATTTCTAGCAATTTAATTTTACAGTTTTCACATATGCCTGTAACATTAACTTCAAAATGACATATCTCAGATTTAATTTTATTTTTTATAAAGCTTATATCTGAAATATTAAAATGAGTAACTTTGGAACATTTTTCACATGTAAAATGACTATGATTTGTTTTGGATTTGGAATAAATTTTTCTTCTATCGCAATTATAAGAATGGATAAGGCCTAATTTTTCTAAATTATTTAAATATCTATATACAGTAGCTATTCCTACTCTTTTTTCAACTAGTCTTTTATGCAATTCTTCTGCTGAAAAAAATAAACTTATTTTATTAATCTCTAATTGAATTAATTCTTTTTGCTGTGTTAGTCTGGATTTTGACATTTTCTTATTGATAACTGGAATCAATAATATATATAAACCTATAGTTTACTTTTAGATTATGGCAAATATATGGCTCTATACCATTTTGAGTGTATTTTTTATTAGTTTAGTTTCCTTTGTTGGAGTATTAACATTAAGTATTAGCCAAAAAAAATTAAAAAATATTTTATTATATTTAGTTAGTTTTTCTGCTGGTGCTTTATTTGGTGATGCATTTATACACTTATTGCCTGAATCTGTTGAAACTTTAGGTTTTAAATTAGAGTTATCAATTGCAATTTTATTAGGAATAATTTTCTTTTTTATTGTAGAGAAGTTTGTGCATTGGAGGCATTGTCATGTCATGAATGAAAAAGAACATCGTCATCCTTTTGCTTTTATGAATTTGTTAGGTGATGGATTACATAATTTTATTGATGGTTTAATAATTGCAGCAAGCTATTTAATCAGCGTTCCTGTTGGAATAGCTACTACTGTTGCTGTTGTGTTACATGAAATACCTCAAGAAATTGGAGATTTTGGAGTTTTATTACATGGCGGATTTTCAAAAAACAAAGCTTTGCTACTGAATTTTTTAGTTGCGATGTGTTCTGTTTTAGGTGCTATTGTTGGATTAATAATAAGTTTAAGAATTGAAAATTTGGTTAACTATTTGGTGCCTTTTGCTGCAGGTGGATTTATTTATATTGCTGGAAGTGATTTAATACCTGAACTTCATAAAGAAGTTAAAATTGAAAAGTCCATAATACAATTATTAATGTTTTTAATTGGAATTTTAATAATGGTGGCTTTAATATTTTTAGAGTAAGTTTTATAAAATATTCTTAGATCATTTATTCGTGCCCTGGATGCATGGCATTTTAATTTTTGCTTATTTCTTATCTTAAGGCTTTAATTTTCAATTTTATTATTAGCTTTGCATTGATGCAACCACTGCATACACTTTATCTTCTCAACCTTAGCTATAATTAATAATATGCAAAGAAATATTTAAGCTATTACATATTTTTGTAGAATCTGTGCAATAGCTAATTATAATTTCCCTATTGCTTTCAATATTTTTTCATGGCCTTTTACTAACTTTTTAAAGTGCTGTATCTCTTGTATAGATACTTTATGTTTTTTACCTTGTAAATTTTTTGATTTTACCATTTTGTATCCATTCCTTTATTTCTTGATCTGAATAATAATTCTCTCTTATTCCCAATAATACCTTAGCATAGTGTGGATCATCTTCTATTTTAAACTTTTCATTATTGCTTAATAAAAATTCTTTCGTTACTACGAAAGCTGTTCTTCTATTTCCGCTTGCGAATGGATGTTTTTGAACTAATCCTTTTAAGAGTACAACGGCTTTATCATAAATATCTCCTTTCAATTTTTGACATTCATCTAAAACTTCTTTTATTTTAGTGACGCTTAAAACTTTTGGAGAATCTGCTTTTTTTACTTTGATCAAATCCAAAACTAAAAGGTTATATTCGATTATCTTTTCAATGCTAGGATAAATAATTTCGTGCATGATATTAGTTTATAGTATTTACAATTTAATTTTATTTAATTTCTTTGCTAAATCTCTTAATTTTTGTTCATCAGCCTTAGGGCCATCATTTGATGCAATATAACCTTTATATTTTTCAAAATAAAGATCAACGCCACTATGGACTTGTTTCCAAGTTCCATCTCTTAAATCTTCAGTTCCATGCATTGGAAAAAGTTTAATATGTGCATGATCTATGCCTGTTCCCTCCATAATTAATCCAACCCTACCCACATCTTTAAAATATTTTAGTAAGATCTTGGAAACTCTTTTTGTAATTGTAATAAACTCTTTTAATTTTTTATCAGGCATTGCTAAAACATCACTACTGTAATGTTTTCTTGGAATTATAACTGTAAATCCCTCAGTATTTGGCCAGCCAGATAAAAATGCAATATAATCTTTATTTTTCCAGAAAGTTCCATTAAATTGCACATTCCCTTTAGCTAATTGACAGAAGACACATTTACCCTCTTTTGTTTTCGAACTATACTCTGCCATTATAAATTTTAAGACTTTATATATTTAAACATTTTTATTTATTTCTGCGAAAATAAGTCTCTGAAAGTATTCTGTAGAATCAGCACCTTTTTGAGAAGTTTTTTTCTTCTCAAATCCATGTATTTAACCTTGTATTGCTCGTCTATTTGCATGTTTATCCTCCTTGAACTAAGGTTCAGAAATAGATAAGTCTTGTAATTGTGCATCAATTACAATCGCTAGCTTTTTAAATAAACATCAATTTTTATGCCATAGATGCCCTGGTCGTCTAGCCCGGTCAAGGATGAAGCCCTCTCGAAGAAACTTTTTAGAAAGTAATGGTGAAAGGCTTCGACGCGAGTTCAAAAATCAGAACCGAGGTTCCTATACCTCCTGAAATGAAAGTCTCGCCTAGGGCAGTTTAATTCTTTAAGAATGCACCTTTAATTTTGTCCTGCAAAAGTGTGCAGTGCTGTGCATTGTCTGGCTTAAGTTTAAGTTAGTGTAAACTATATCAAATGGAGTGATAAATATGACAGAAAACGATATTTACAATAGCAAAGAAAAATATGAAAAATTTAAGGTTAACTTAGAATTATTTGCTTTGAAACCAGAATTTAGAAAACAAGACAGAGGCAAGAAATTAAAATACTATTGCAAAAATCCTAAGAATTTGGAATATTTCAAAAAGTTATTTGATTATTTTGAAGCTAGAGACTTAAGTTATATAAGAAGAAATAGAACTATTGATTGTCTTAAATTAATATGTTTTGCAATAGATAAAGATTTGAAAGAATGTGAAAGAGAAGACATTAACAAAATAATTGCTTTCATGCATAGTGTTTACAAAAGCTCTGAAAGTAAAATAGATTTAATTAAGAATATAAAAAGAAATTTCAAAAGGTAGAAATACTGAAATAGAAACCTATATAAACTAGCAGTTTACATATGTAAACTAGTGATTTACATGAAACATATAACTGATAACGAAATGAAATTAATGTTAACTATTTTTAAAAACCCAAGAATTGAATATAATTCCAATAATATATCTAAAGTTTTAGGTATAAGTAGAATGGGTTGCCTAAAAATTGCCAAAAAGCTTGAACGAGAAAGAATAATAATTTTAAAGCAGATGGGCAAAGCAAAATTTTTTAGTTTAGACTTAAGTAAAGATTATGTAAAGAATTATGTGTCCTTTTTATTAAAAAGAGAAGCAGAACAATCAACATCTTATGTAAGAGTATGGGTTAATGAGCTAAGAAATAAAATAACAAAAGCAAAAATAATTATCTTATTCGGTTCAGTATTAAAAAAAGAGAAAGAAGCTAATGATATAGATGTAATGTTTGTAACAACTCAAAAAAATTTTGAAAAATTAAAAAAAGAAGTAGAATCTATCAATTTAATAAGTTATAAAAGAATACATCCTTTATATCAAGGATTACAAGACCTGAAAGATAATTTAAGGAAAAATGATCCAGTAATATTAAATGTAATAAATGGGATAATAGTATCAGGAGCAGAAGAGTTAGTGGAGCTGATCAAAGATGAGTCAAACAAAAAATAAAGTTGAATGGTGTTTAGGAAAAGCAGAAAAAGAAATTCAAGAAGGAAAAGTGCATAGAGGGCTTGTAAGGGTAAAACCAGATATTAAAAGAGCAGAAGACCATATCAAAAAATCTGAGCATTATTTAGCAGCAACAGATTATCTGAAAAAAGGCAACTTTTCAGATATAAGTGCAAGTACAGTATTCTATTCTATGTATCAATGTTTACTAGCCATAGCAATAAAATATGGGTACGAATCAAGAAACCAAGAATGTACGTTTGCATTAATAAGCAGTTTAATAGATGAGAATAATATAAAATTCAAAAAAGAAATACTAAACAAAATATATTCAATAAATACAGAAGATAAAGATGATACAGCAGCAGGAGTAAGAGAACATTATCAATATGGAGTAGATATAAATTTAAAAGAATCATTATATAAAGAGATGACTAATTTAGCGAAAGAAATAATAGAAATGACAAAAGAAATTTTGGAGGAAATATGAAAGAAGATTATGAAATTAAATTCTGGAAAGACTGGCTTGAAGGAAATTTACTGAAAAGAGAAAAACTCGTTAAGAATTTATTAATAGTAAGAAATTATTCAGAATTAAGCAGGCTTCCTAAAGAAATTAGAGAAACAGCATTAGTTTCAATGCTAAATGGTTTTTTTGAAGACTTAGAATCTGCAGTTTATACTAAAATAAGACTAGAAAAATTAAGAAAATAAGAAAATTTTGGGATTCGAATAAATGCCATCAAATAAAACATCAGATGTGGACTTTAATTATAAAGAAAGAGAAGCCTTATATCAAATAATTGTAGAATATCAAGAAAATTTACCTAATGAAGAAGAATATTGGGGTTATGAGGAATTAGAAGAAAAAATAGATAGAAAGATTACTTCTTCAATATTAAAGAAGATTAGCAAGAATCTCCCAAAAAAATCCAAAATCAAAATAGACAAAGATTTCTTAAGAATAAAGTATCATACATTTAATGACCTAATAAATGAAAGAGTTTATTCTATTATTGAGGATGCATTTGATCAACTGAAAACCGTTGAGATAAATTACTTTAATATGGATAGTGCTGAATTTAAAAAACGTAAATTAGATATTTACTATAAGTCAAAAAAGCACATAATAGGATATTGCCATCTTCGTAAAGCAATCAGAAAGTTCAGAGTAAGCAGAATTGAGAAAGCAAAACTATTAGAAGAAAATTATAAAATACCAAATAATTTCGACAAGAAGGATTACTAATAATGCCAAATCCATCTTCTAGAACATAATAATTTATATAAATAAGTTTGACTATAAAATATAAAACTTAAATCGTAGTCAGGCAAAGCAAGACAAATCTGCATTCTTTAAGAAAACTCATCCACGCCTAGGGCATTAAACAAAAAAAGGAGTTTTGTTATAATAATCTCTAATTTCAGGATTATTTTTAATTAATTCTTTTTCTTCTTTTTTACACACCCTAATATAATTATAAATTAAAATTGGTGACATAATTAAAGTTAAAATTGTAGGCCATCCAATAAACCAACCTAAAATAATTAAAATAAATCCTAAATATTGTGGATGTCTTGAATATTTGTAAATTCCAGATGTAACAAATCTATTTTTTTTAATGCCTAAATACAATGTAATCCAGGAAACAGTAATTAATATAATTCCCAAGGTAATAATAAATGCGGCATAAAACATTGCCCAATCCATTCCAAATCCAACACCAAATAAATTAAATTCTATAATGTTGTTTGGATTAATAAAATTTGAATCATAAAAATATTTTGATGCAAATAAAATTGTTAATGGTATTCCATACATTTCTATAAATAAAGATATGAAAAAGGCTGAAACTAAACCGTATTCCACCCAATTTGCTTTTTTTCTATAAGATAAAGGTATTAAAAATAATAAGAATAATATTATGCTTATAATAACTATTTTCCAATTCCCTATAATTACATTGTTAATGACATTTCCACTTAAGTAAGCATAGAAATGCTCGTAGAATTCTCTAAATTTTATTAATGGAAATACAATGAGTGAAAATAATATCACTCTTGGAATCAGATTTTTCATAGGAATAAATAATATGTTTTATTAAAATAGTTAACTAAAAATTTTCATAAATAATAACATCAAAATGCCTGAAATTAGAAAATATGAACCAACTATTATTCTAAGGAAATTTGGAAATATTAATATTAATAATTCAACGATAAGATTTATGATTGCTATTATTAATGTTCCAGACACTATAATTAGTTAAATCATCCTTTCATTTAAAAAGACTCGTTAAAAGTTTTTATATATTATATACAACTAATACCTCGTTTTTAAATCTCTTTTTGGGAATCTAGGTTTAACAACTTAAATGCGGGGTGTAAAATTATGATACAGAAAACTATCTTGATTTCGATATTTACCTTAATGTTGAGTGCGCTATATGTATCTGCCGCAGATATTGGAAAATGGGAATTTGACTTCAATAGTAATAATACTGCTTATGATAGTATTGGAAATAATGATGGTAATTTAGTTGGTGCAGAATTTGCAAGCGATAGTAGGATGAATTCATATGTAAAATTTGATGGACTTAAAGATTATGTGAAAATAAATGACTCTGACGAACTTGATGGATTTACAAAATTTACTTGGAATATGTGGGTTAAACAAACAGATTATAAAGATGGTGCTGTTTTACTTGGAAAGTATGCAGCTTTAACTGGATATAGATCATATTATATTAAGACTTCTTTAACAGATAGTATTTCGATAGTAATTTCGAATGAAACTAAAATAGAATCATTTACATCTAGCTCAATAAAAGATTGCGGTGTAAGAAATAATAATGAGTGGACAATGATTACTGTGACTTATGATGGATCTAGAATTATTTATTATAGAAATGGTGTGAAGTGTGATGAAGATTTTACAAGCATTAAAAAAATAGCTAATTCAAAATCTAATTTGAACTTTGGAACAGGAAATAATATTTATTTTAATGGTTCAATGGATGATGTGGCTGTTTATAATTCTGTTTTAGATTCTGAACAAGTTATGAATCTATATAATCCTGATTCTGAAAAATCTGTATCTGTAAAGCTAGCTGATAAGGGAGATCAAGTTAAAGTTGTAGATTCAGACGCTTTCAAAGGATATAAACAAGCAACATGGAATATGTGGGTTAAACAAGATGAATATGTAGATAGGGCTGGTTTGTTTGGGAAATATAAAGCTCTACCGGGCTATAGGTCTTTTTTATTAAGAACAGTATTAGGTAATGGTGTATCTGTTGTAATTTCGAATGGAACACATACAGGATTAGAAACTTCAACATCATACAAAAAATGCGGTATAAGAAATAATAATGAGTGGACAATGATTACTGTGACTTATGATGGATCTAGAATTGAATATTATAGAAATGGTGTAAAATGCGATGAAGATTTTACAAATGTAAATAGGATTGGAGATTCGAAATCTGAATTAACTTTTGGAACTGGAAATAGTGTTTCTTTCCAAGGTAATATTGATGATTACAAAATTTATAATAAAAAATTAACTGCTGAACAAGTAAAAAGATTATATGATGAAAGTTCACATGGAAAATATTTAGGACAATCTATTACTAGTTTATTGTATCATCAAGTGACTGAAAATGCAGATGCTAGAGATAAAGTTGATGTTGATAATTTTGAAAAACAAATGGCTTATCTTAAATCTGCAGGCTTTACACCAATAAGTGCGAAAGATTATAATAATTGGAAGAATAATAATTTTGATTTACCTAAAAAACCTATAATGGTAACTTTCGACGATGGTTGGGGATCTGTTTATAACAAAGCATATCCTATTATGACAAAATATAATATGAAAGGAACTGTTTTCATTAATTCAGCTTATGCTGATCAAAGTGAAGGTGCACCTAGTTATATGACTTGGGAAGAATTGAAAACATTACATAATAATGGATGGGATATGCAATCTCATGGTATAAATCATGTAAATATGTTAACATTAAATGAAGATCAGTTTAGGAGACAATTAGTTAATTCAAAAACTGAAATATCTTCTAATTTAGGTGTTACACCTACTTCATTTGTATTCCCATTCCACAGTGCAGATCAGGAATATACAACAATGTGTGGAGAATATTATGATTTATGCTGGACTAGGGGGACAGAAGCTGATAAACCAATTTACAACTATAAATTATCTAATGGAAAATTGTATAATAGTTTAAGAAGAATAACTGTTGCTTCTTATACTACCCTCGATACTTTTAAAAATTTATTAGGTAGGGATACAGATATTAAAGGTGAATGGCAAATGAATGAAGGTGGGGGAGAAGTAACACAAGATAGCTCTGGAAATGATAATGATGGCACTTTAGTTGGTGCAACTTGGAGCAGTTGAATATTTTTCAATTTATTTTTTTAAAGTTTAATTAATGATAAAATATTTTCTAGAACAAAAATCAAGAAAGATTTAAAAGTTTAACTAAAAAGCTAATATTTATGGTAAGTGTTTATATTGAAAATTATGGGTGTACTGCAAATTATGATGACGGTGCTATAATGGCTGGCTTACTTTTAGAAGCAAATCATAACATTGTAAAAGATGTAGATGAAGCTGACGTTATTGTTATTAATTCTTGTGCGGTGAAAAATGTTACGGTTAATAGAATTAGTACTCAGATAGAAAAATTAAATTATAAAAAAATGATCATTACTGGGTGTATGCCTGTTTCTGAAAATGAAAGATTGAATAAAATTGCTCCTAATGCTTCTTTGGTAAGCAGTCAAAATATTGTTGATATAGTTGATGTTGTGAATAAAGTTTTTGAAGGTGAACAAATTGTTTTAACTAATAAAAATAAAAAATCTAAAGTTGGATTACCTAAATATACTGAAGATAAATTTGCTTCAATACAAATTTCTCAAGGTTGTAAATCTTTTTGCAGGTTTTGTAGTACTAAATTGGCTAAAGGAGATTTAGTTTCTTATTCTAAAGAAGAAATTGTAAATGAGGTTAAAAAATATTTTAATTTAGGGTATAAAAGAATTAATTTAACTAGTACTGATAATGGATGTTACGGTTTTGAATTGGGCTATAATTTAGCTGATTTATTAAATGAAATTGTTAAAATTAATGGAGAATTTACAATTAGAGTTGGGATGGCTAATCCACAACATCTAAAATTTTTTACTGATAAATTAGTTGAATGTTATAAAAATAATAAAATTATGAAATTTTTACACATTCCTGTTCAAGCTGGAAGCAATAAAGTTTTGAAAGAAATGAGAAGAGATTATACTATTGAAGAGTTTAAAGAAATTGTTAATAAGTTTAGAAAAGAAATTCCCGGTATTACAATAAGTACAGATATAATTGTTGGGTATCCAACTGAAACTGAAGAAGATTTTAATGAAACTGTTAAATTAGTTGAAGAATTAAAATTTGAAGTCATGAATATTTCAAAATTTGCTTTAAGACCTGGAACTTATGCTTCTAAATTAAAACAATTACCTACACAGGAAATTAAAAAAAGAAGTACTATTTTAACTGAAGTTTATAATGGAATTAAAAATAATTTATCTGTATATTAAACCTAAAGAATAAATATTATCTGAAGTTCCTTCTATTATCACTTGATTTTCTTTTAATGGAAAAGAGCCATAATGTGCTAAAACATTTGCTGCTTTACCTAAATTTTCTAAATCATATCCTGAAACAATTAGAACTGAAGTTTTTCCAGGTAATAATTTTAATAATCCCTGGTTAGGTTTTAAGTTTAATGTGCATGAATTTGTTTTTAGGAATGTGGAAATTAATTCATTTGTACATGCGTCACCTATTAATATTAGATTTGCTTTAGATTTTAATTGTGATGGTTTTATTATTTGTGGAGGTAATGGTTTTGTTAATTGTAAAGATTTTGCAATATTATTTGCTGCTTCAATTTCAGTTAATGTTGGATTTTCAGGAACAACAATAAATAAAGAATTATAACCTGAATTTTTTATAAATGGATATGGATAGTGGCTTAGATCTGTGTACTGAGGATCATAAATTGCATAACCAACAATACCGTTTCCAATAGTTGCTAAAAATAATACTGCTAATAATAAAAATAAAACTGTAACCACTTTTTGCATAAAATAAATTGGAAGAGATTATATATAAAGTTTTTGGAAGAATTACTCTTCCTTTAGTTTCTTTGATGCAGGTTCCAGATCTTTCCATGCCATATTAAACATATTTTCCAAAGAACTTGCAAAAAATGGTGTGTTAACCCAAATTCCTACATCATATGTTGGATGAACTTCCTCATCATGCATTAACATGAAAAGCAAATCTTTTCCATCAACAATGCAGAATCTTGAATTTAAATTCCCAGAGTCTTTAATTTCTGCAACATTTTTTAAATCTTTCAAAACATTTTCAGCTTCTTTAGAAATCGGAGCTGCAATTCTTATGCTTACTCCTTTTTTATTTAATTTTTGAAGTACTGGTTTTAATGCTTCAACTTTTCTAATTAAACCTTTTTGTGTTGTACAAATTGTCACAGATTTTTCTGCATTTTTCACTAATGATTCTAAATGTGTATATAAATTATGTTTTCCTTTTATTGCACCTGACAAATCAGTTACATCTATAAATTCTATTCCTTGATTATGTAAAGTATTTAGTTCTTTCAAAATTTCTGAATTGTTTAATTCTTTTAATTTTAGAATATTAGTTTCTGCCTGCTGCTGAATTAATTTTTTTACTCTTTCTACAACTTCTACAGGTTCGACAGCAATATATTTTATAGGTTTGCCTAATTTCATTATTACAAAACCTTTTTTTTCTAAACTTTCCAAAACATCGTATGCTCTTGACCTAGGAACATGACCAATATCAGATAATTCTCCTGCAGTTGAAACCCCTCTAGAAAGAAGCGCTGTCCAGATACTCACTTCGTATAAATTTAAATTGAAATATCTTCTTAATTTACTTAAAAACTCTTCTTTTACAATCATTTAAACCCCTCCCTGTCACCTGTTTTTTAATAAATTCTTTGTAGTTACTATTAGTAGTGAATGGTTGTATATAAACTTTTTTGTTACTCTTTGGTTTGCACGAAAATTAAATAGATTTTATCTATTTTACAAAATATATTCTACAGTTAAAATGCACGCGACAAGCATATCAATAGAATTGTTGGATAAAAGATTATTTGTGCAAAGCTTGTTAGTCTCGTCAATTTCACTATTTTCACATAATTCAATGAATATTTCTTGATCTCTGTTTTTCATATATAATTTTTATATCATCTAATAGATTTATGTCTGATAATTTTTTATCTATTCTTAATCTTAGAATTCTCGGGAATCTTAATGCATAACCAGATGAATATTCTGTACTTTTTTGTATTTCTTCATATTCAACTTCAATAATTAATTGTGGCTTAATATTGACTGTTTTGCCGTTTTGATCTATAATTAATGGTTTTAATAATTTTGTAATTTCTTCATAAGTTGTTTCTCCTTCTTGTTCAATTTCTTTCATACCTGTACTTACTTTTCCAACTTCTAAAAGAGTTTTATCTTTATCATAACATGCAACTGTAAATGAAGTTAACCACCCTGTTCTTTTTCCTTCACCATAATCTGCTTTTACAATTACTAAATCTAAAGTTTCTAGTACTGGTTTAACTTTTACGCCATAACCAACTCTTGATCCTGGTTTATAAATCGATGATAAATTTTTTACCATTATTCCTTCATTTCCTAATTCTAAAGCTTTTTTGTAAAATTTTCCTGCTTCTTCCATATTGTCCGTAATAATTTGATTTGCTGGTTGTAGTCTTAGTGGTATTATTTCAATCATTTTTTCTATCATCTGTCTTCTTTTGAGAAATGAGGTATTTAACAAACTATCATTACCATATTGAATAATATCGAAAACATTAATCATAACTGGAATTTTCTTTGCTAACTCTTCAATATTGTATTTTCTTTTTATTCTTTGAGATATTGATTGGAATGAAAGCCACTTTTTTGTTTTAGGATCTATACCTATAACTTCTGCATCTAGAATATAATTCTTTGATTTAATTCCTTTCTGCAATGATTCGATAACATCTGGAAATTGGTTTGTTACATTTTCCAAGTTTCTTGTGTATAATATAATTTTTCCATTAAGATTATGGCATTGTAATCTAAAACCATCATATTTAAATTCAATTGCAGCTGGAGTTCCTACGATTTTAAATGCTTCTTCAAGATTTTCAGCTTTCTGAAATAGCATTACATTAATTGGCTTTCCAATTTTTAATTTTGTTTTTTCTAAACTTTTAATTCCTTCTTCTTTGATTATTCTGAATACTTCTGCATAATCATTTGTTAAATCATATCCGTGCTGCACTATATCTAAAAATTGGTCATATTCTGCTTTGGTTTCTTTAGGAATATCTAGTTCATTAGTTTCTTTATTATATTTTAATTTTAATTTATCTGTGAAAAAACACCAAACTATTGCATCTCTTATTGTTCCTTCAGCTGCTCCAACCCTTAATTGCTCTAAAATAGTTCTTATTATGAATCTGGCTTCTAATGGTGTGGATGAGGTTAATAATTCTGAAATCAATCCTACTTTCCTATTTACTGTTCCTTGGCCTTCTAATTCTGCTAAAGCTCTAATCTTATTAAAGACAAACTCAATTGTAAGTTCTTTTTTATTTAATGTTGTTTGTTTTGTGTTTTTTGTTAATTCTTCGGCTACTAAACCTAAGTCGCCTGTTTTTGTAAATAATTTTTCTACTTTTTCCAGTGAGTTTCCTGTTGATAGTGATAATGCTTTTATAACTAATTTTTCCGATACACCTATTTTTCTTTCTTCCCAATCTGGAAATACTTTTCCTCTTAGAAGATTTAATGCAGGTTCTGGATTTGATTCTTTTTTCAACTCTCTTAATAACCTAGAAATAATTTCTGTTTTTTCTAATCTTTTAGTTGTGGATTCTAATTGTTTATAATATTCAGTCAGCTTTAAATAATCCATATTTCGTATACTTTTCAGGAAGTTAAAAAAGGTTTTGAAATTCAAATTTTATATTCAAATATTTCTAAACGCGTTAAGTATATAAATAAAAAGAATATAATTAAATCATTAGTATCTGAGCTATATGCTTAGAATGAAGAGATAAGCACGTGTTGGGTTTGTAACCCAATTAAATTGTGCAAAGCTATTGTTATGGAACTGGATAAAGTTATAAAAGAGAGAAGAAGTGTAAGAAAGTTTAAAGACTTAGATGTACCTTGGCAATTTGTAGCTGAGTGTTTAGATGCTGCAAGATATGCACCTACTTCTGGAAATATTCAAAATTTCAGATTTATTGTTGTTAAAGATAAAAACAAAATATCTAATATTGCTGATTCTTGTGAAGATAGTAATTGGTTAGTTCAAGCTCCTGTTATAATTGTAGTTTGTGCTGAATTATCTAAAATAAGAAGAATGTTTAGTGTTAGAGGTGAAGCATTATATGCTGTACAAAATTGTGCTTGTGCTATACAAAATTTATTATTGAAAGCTTATGAATTGGGTCTGGGAACTTGCTGGATTGGCGCTTTTGATGAGAAAAAATTAGGTGAAATTTTAGAAATAACTGGTGATTCAAGACCACAGGCAGTAATTGCTTTAGGTTATGGAAAAGAAAATCCTGAATTAACAAGAGATCCTTTGGATGTTTTTGTATATTTTGAGAAATATGGGAATAAAACAGATCAAACTAGGAGTTTTAGCAATATTTCTAATTTTTTAAAATCTGGATTAGAAAAAGTTATAAGATATAAAACTAAGAAATGATACTATGGTAAAAAGCGGACCTATTTCTTTTGATATGAAAGCACTTGAAAGAGAACAAAAAGAAA
>Ga0209542_10011084_pt1 | contig 16074 bp, 17 predicted proteins | sample RifCSPhighO2_01_FD_184028 | JGI IMG/M metagenome (GOLD analysis project Ga0209542, IMG submission 184028) | Soil microbial communities from Rifle, Colorado - Rifle CSP2_plank highO2_0.1 (SPAdes) (version 2) | ecosystem: Environmental > Terrestrial > Deep subsurface > Rock core/Sediment ... | reverse complement strand
TACGACGCTTCGTCTCGAATATATCGTATATTTAATACGTTATATTCTCCGACTCGCGTCTCGCTCGCAGGATGACTGGCTCGTTACGCAGACCCTATTGGGATAGGCTCTTAATAAAAAAGGCCTAAGACATGCTGGCAACCACGGCCTTTCCTCTTCTTCCACACGCCGAATGCCAGAGATGAGACGAGGGGGAAAAATGAACCAGTCTTCTCTTGTATCGTTTCTCCACGTCAAGAGAAAAAATTTCTAAAAACCACTTCCCTCTCTAATACTTGCTCTATCCGAGATTATGTTGTATAATATTTTTATGACAAAAAGAAAAACCCTCGTGAGAGGGTTTTTCTTGGGTTAGACCATTCCTCCACCCATTCCGCTACCGCCGGCCATGCAGTTCTTGCAGTACGTTTTGTGCGTTGCCGCAAGGTAGACCGCCGAAAGGCCGACGAGGACATAGACCAGCCACTCAACCGCCGGCCACGAGCCGAGGATCATGGATACTACATTCCAGTCTCCTCCGGCAAAGCCGCCGATGCCTACAAGGCCCCAGTTGATTCCTCCGATGAAAAGGAGGATGTAGGCGACTATATGAAGGTATTTCATAGTATTACCTAAAAATTTCTTAAAAACTAATAAAGAACATCGACATCACCATTGAACACCAAAATTGACCTTCTGGAGAATGGGGTGTGGATTATCTCGCCCAGGTTCAGTGGTGTTAAATTTCTACGATCGTATAAAATTAACACCATCACAGGTACGACATCGGATTCAAATATCCTTCTGTAGGGGCGATAGGGATGGTTGTTTGAGCACATTTCGATGTAGGCCTTACGTCGCCGTAGTGCGTAAGTTTAACTGCATCGGTGGCAAACACGCTCAAGTGGAGATGCGGCCCCGTCGCATAGCCGGTCTTTCCGGTGTAGCCGAGGAGCGCCCCTGTAGGCACCACATCTCCCGGGATGACACTTACCAAGGACATATGCCCGTAAACGGTAGAAAGGCCATTTGCGTGCTGTACGAGGACCCATTTTCCATAGGAATAACATCCGCGGTAGATATCGGTATTTCCGGTTCCCACCACCACGCCGGAAAGCGCCGCAACGACTTTCGTTCCCTCCGGCGTGCCAAAGTCAACGCCGTTGTGGCCCTTGCCGTTATAGGCGCCGCTTTTGGCAAACGGCGTATTGCCAAAATACTGGGTGATGCAGTAGATGTTGCCGAAGGTGGACTGTCGGCTTTTACAGCGCACCATGAATGTGGGATCCAATGGAAACCTGAGAATTCCCGACCCGGCCGCGGGGATTTTCGAAGGGTCTAGTGTGTATTGGAGCGCCGCTTCAAAGTCATGGAGTTCCTGTTCAAACGCCGCCTTCGCTGACTGTTTTTCCTGAAGTATTTTCTGATATTCAGATTCCTTATTCTTGGTTTGAGACAAAAGAAGCGCCTGTTCCTTCCTGTTCTGATCAAGGAGCATTTTCTGTCCTGACAATTCGCGTTTATACAACACGAGCTTTGCTTGCCTATCCTGCACGGCATGGTAGTCAATTGTCAGCGCTTCTTTCACGTTCTCTAATTCGGCGATTTCAAACCGTATGCTCGTATCAAGCTGGCGAAGTTTGTCCTGTTCTTGCCACGCTTCCGTTAAACCGTCCGCGGTCAATAATTGCTCCACGAGCGTGGTATCTCCGAGCTCATACAAATCCCGTAACGATTTTCCTATCGCCGCTTTGCCGTTTTTGATACGCGATTGTTTGTCGCCAATCGCGCCGTCCAATTCTTCAAGTTCCAATTCGGCGGCTTGGATGCGATTTTCGGTAACGGAAATATCCGCTCCTATCTTTTTTCGGGAAAGATCAAGCCGCGCCACTTCCCCTTCAAGAGTTTTTTTCTGTGATCCGATTTTTGTAAGGCTATTCTCGTATGCGGCAATGTCTTTTTCAAGCTCCGCTATTTTTGCGTTCCTGTCGGCTATCTTCTGCTGAAGTTCTTCCGCGGTATCACCCTCGGCAATGACAGGCAGAATAAACACTGCCCCGAGGATACACAGGGCGAGAAGCGCATACAGAGCGACTTTATTGTGCGTCCAGTTCGGAAATAGCACGCCGGGTGCGCGTAATGGTTTCATCTCTCCCTATAATACCTGCAATAGTGAAGGGGTCTGGGGACTTTCCCCTCCCCGAAAGAGCGTAGCGCAAAGGCCACAATACCTGTCCCCTGCCCTCCGCTTCCGCATACGGCCACAGGGCGTCTTTTATGGCTTGTGATGTCCACCCGTCATCAGGGATCGCTTCCAACAGCGTCTGCGTGTGTTTCAGGCGTTTGCGGGTAGCTTCAGACGATTCTCCTTTCCAGGCTAGCTTCTGGGGGTCGTAGGCAGGCAGGTGAGCAAAATAGGCAAATTCCTCTTCCCTATCCATTTCAGCTAATTCGCCGAATGTCTGTATTCTCTCGCGCATGACCGGAACGAGCGCGTCAAAAAGATTTTTTTCTTTGAGAGCCGCGAGTGTTTCCTTTGAGAGAAATTTTTCCGCCTCCCTTTGGAACGCCCCCGGAGTCATGCGGAGCATGTGCTCGCGGTTCACCCATTTGAGTTTCGTCTCATCAAAAATCGCACCGCTCTTCTGTACTTGGTCAAGACTGAAATGTTCAATGAGCTCTTTTTTGGTGAATATTTCTTGCTCGCCTCCGGGATGCCAACCGAGAAATGCCACGTAATTCAACATCCCCTCGGGTAAGTATCCGCGCTTGCGATACTCCGTCAAGGGTAATGCGCCTTTTCGTTTTGAAAGCTTGGAACGATCGACTCCCAAAACAAGCGGCAGGTGCGCATATAGGGGAAGTGGTGCCCCGAGCGCTTCATAGATAAGAATTTGGCGTGGAGTGTTCGAAATATGATCATCGCCGCGAATAACATGCGTCACCCCCTGCCTCGCATCATCCGCAACCACGACAAAATGGAATAGCGGTTCGGTAAAACTTTTCGCGATGGCGAAGTCCTTGAGCTCGGTCGTGTCGAACGTTATGTCACCACGCACTGCATCATTGAAAGTCACCAAGCGATTTGGATTTTTAAACCTGATAAGTTCCCGTTCTTCTCCCGCTTCGTTCTTTTCTTTTGAAACATAGGCGGCGCCTTTCTCCACCAACTGCCTCAACTGGCGTTCATGCTCCCCTACCCACTCGCTCTGGCGGTGCATCTCGTCATACTCAAGGTTAAGCCATTGAAGCGCATCAAGAATATTGTCTTCATATTCTTTTTTTGAACGCGCCCGGTCAGTATCTTCAATGCGCAGGATAAATTTTCCCCCATGATGGCGAGCAAACAGGTATGCAAAGATGGCGGTTCTATAACTGCCGGCATGGAAAAGCCCTGTCGGGCTTGGCGCAAAACGGGTAACAATCATACGCGCGCCCTGTTTTTCACTCTGCGTAAGATCACGGTAGCCTCATTCGAAGGAAGTCTGTGAATTTTGATGCTCTCGTACAAATACTTTTTTCCTGCATCGTTACTTCCCATGACAAGTGTCTCCAGATGCGTTTCACTACAGCGTCCAAAACGGCATACTACATGTCCAACTGTAGGAAAATAGTTGTTTTTAACCACGATAACCGACCCCTTTCGCAAGCGATCTCTCTTGATAGATGCAAAGACTGCGGCTTTGGCCCGAAGAGTTTTTTTATGGATTGCGGCGAGAGCCTTCTTGCGTACCTTGTCGGAAACTGTGACAGAATCATCGAAAAGGTCTGAGAAATCTGCATACTCGCGGCCGTTTTTCTTTTCCTGGGTCATTGTGAAATTTTAATCCTCATGCTCAAGTGCGGTATCAAGAATGGCCTGCGCCAGCACTTTTGCCGCGTCGGGCTTTGCAAATTTTTTCGCGGCTTCGGCCATGTCGTTTCTTGCTTTTGGATTAGTGAACAGACGGTCTATTTCCGCAACCAGAAGGTGCGGCGTCAGGTTGTTTTGCTCAATAACTTCCGCGGCCCCTGTGCGAGCATAGGCGAAGGCGTTTTCACGCTGATCGCGGGAAACCTTTTCTGGAATCGGAATGATGATGGACGCCCTTCCCCAAGAGGCGATTTCGGAGATAGTGCCGGAGCCTGCGCGCGATATAACCACGTCCGCCGCGCCCGCTCCCATCTTTAATTCCAATGGCGAAAGATACCCAATGGGTTTGTAGCGATATCTCCGCTCATTCTTGTCCAGAATGACCCCGACGGTTTTGGTGATGCTCTCTATGTTGGCTTGCCCGGTCTGATGGAGCACCTGATAGCGGTTCACCAAATCCGGCAATGCTTCCAAGACAACGTTGTTAATCTGCTCGGCTCCCAAAGAACCGCCGAGAATGAGCAGAATCGGAACACTCGGCTCCAGTTCAAAGAAATCCTGCGTCCCTTGTGTTGCGGGCGTTGCCACTTCGCGTCGCACAGGGTTTCCCGTCATTGCCGTTTTCCCGCGAATCCACTCTGGCAGGCGCGGCATGGCCTCGTCGTATGAGATGGCGATTTTCTTGGCGAAACGCGCGGCGTATAAAGTTGCGCGTCCCGGTACGGCATCCGAGTCGTGCGCGATGACGGGGATGCCGAGCACACGTGCGGCTATCAAGGTCGGCATGCTTCCGTATCCGCCTTTGGAAAATATGATGTCAGGAAAAAGACGATAGAGCGAGAGAAGGGTCTCTACGGTCCCCCACCCCGTCTTGAAAAAATCAAAAAAATTCGCCAGAGAAAAGTACTTCCGCATCTTTCCTGCCGGCGTCGCGACATAGGTAATGCCGTTTTCATAGAGCGCCCGCTCGTCAAACATTGCGGGTCCGTAGAAATATAATTCAGGCTCCAAGAGCTTCCGCTCTTTTATAAGGATGTGCAGAGCTTCCACAACCGCGATAATGGGATAGAAATGCCCTCCTGTCCCGCCTCCTGTGAACACGATTTTCATTACAATCAGTATATTACGAAATGAAAAAATTAGGAGTTTTCAAGAGGAAGGCGTTCGAGTTCCATCCATTCCTTCAGTTTGGTGTCAAACCGATAGCGTCTCAAGGAAATATCCCCAAAAAGGTCGTGCACCCCGTATGCATTTTCTTTTTGCTTCCGCAATTCAGGATTTACAAGATACTCCAAGGTTCCTTTATGGGCTGCCCCGTGATACGAAAAAACAGGCTGGCTACCTTTTGAGCCAAAACGTTTTAATGCCATATCCACTCCTTTTGCGGTGATAACGTCTCTCCAATCTATGACGGTGACGCCAAGGGCATTTGCTTCATTTTCACGTGAAGGCGAAGGAGGCTCGGTGTTCCCTCTGAGATCTTTTCGCAATCCTCGTGTTCCTCCTTCACTCATCCAACGAGCGATGGAAGGTATAGCAAGCAAACTCTGCATAAAAGCGCGCCGAGTAGTCAAATTACCGGCGTCACGGTCCACCACCATCTTCATTGCAAGGCCTATGGGCAGTCCCCATAACAAAAAAGAATCAAAAGCTTCTGCCGCAACGGTGTCCGGATTGACAACCACAATGTCCTTTTTAAATTTTGCGCAAACACTCGCAATGCCAGCAAAATATTGACTTGCTTGAAATAAAAGCGAGGTCATTTGGTCGGTTGATTCTCCCGCATGAGCGTACTGTGCAATATTCTTGTCAAAATACTCAAGAATGACAAATTCAGAATTTGCGACCTGTTTTTCTATCTCGGCTTCATGACCCCGAAAAGTGCCTAAAGTATGTACCGCTCCTACCCAATGCAAATCTTTCCCGTGCAGTTTTATGACTGCTTGCTCTTTAAAGAAATAGCTACGGCGCTCTAATACGTCATGGGATAAACCGCCGGTATAGCCAATTGCAGTAAAAGCCGCAGTGCCAGCCATCGCATAACCAAGCCCTGCCATGGCAGCCATAAATTCGCGTCGGTTTTTATCTTTCTTTCTGTATCTCGAATATTCAGAAGCTGACTCTGAGTTCCAGCCTCGAGGATATTTCATCTTTTTATTATAACAAAATTAGCTTCGCACCGCGCGAGAAACTGAAAGAAGTATCCCCGTGGCACCAAGCGCCACCGCCAAGGCAGAGCCGCCGTGAGAGACAAAAACGAGGGGAAGCCCCGAGAGCGGAATTAAACCCAGCATCGCGGCCATATTCATGAACGACTGCACGATGACGACAACGACGATGCCTATCGCGACAAGTCCGCCGAACATATCCGGCGAACGTGCGGCAACCCACAACCCGCGAAGCGCGAAGGTGAGAAAGGCGACAATGAGCGCGAGAGCCCCCGCGAAGCCGAACTCTTCGGCAAAGACGGAGAAAATGGAATCGGAGATCGGTTCGGGCAGTTTTCCGAATTTCTGAATGCTTTGGCCGAATCCGCGCCCGAACACCTCTCCTGCCCCAATCGCAAGAAGAGATTGCTGTATCTGGTAGCTTGACCCGCGCGGGTCCGAAGCCGGATTCAAGAAGGTTGCCACGCGCTCGGCAAGATACGGCCTCATGTACACCAAAACGGCCAGCCCTATTGCACCCGCGAGAATGATGACGGCGATATCACGAGCGCGGGCGCCAGCGGAAAAAAACATGGCGCTACCCGCCGCGGCGATAACCACAAACGTATCGGTATCGGGCTGGGAGAGAAGTACCGCGCCCACAACTCCCGTAATAAGCAAAAACGGCACCAAGCCGTGAAGCGGGTTCCCCACTGTGCGTTTTACGCCGGAGAGCCACGATGCAAGGAAAAGCACATACGCAACTTTGAGAAGTTCCGCTGGTTGAAAAGTGAACGAACCTATATGTATCCATCGGTGGGCGCCATTCAACTCAAGACCAAAATTTGGAGTGAACACTGCGAGCGTCAAAAGAACCGACACGATAAAAAGAAAGAAAGCAAGGCGGCGCCAGATTCTGTGCGGCATGGATACGCCGAGGATAAAGGCGAGGAATCCCACGCCGAGCCCCAAGACTATCTGTCCCAACGCGACATCAGAAAATTTCGTACTCCCCTCGGTTGCGAATAATCCGAGACTTGCCGAGAGGAATATCAAGAGTCCTCCGAACACCAACACCGCAATAGAAAGGAGGAGGATGCGGTCAACGGACGCAAGGCGAAACATCCTCACAGTATAGAGTATCCAGTATTGGGTATATAAAAAACTCCTACAGTAACTTTACGCTATAGCATAAAGTTACTGTATGCCATGCTTAATGGTGGGTTAATGTTAATGGTGCTTCGACTATTCGTACACAATGTGATGATTGTGTATTGTTAGTGTTTTCTACGGAGCATGGCTGACCCCATTAACTCCTGACCCCATTAACTCCATTAACTTAACTGACCCCATTAACCGTGGTGGCTTGGAACTGCATCGTACGCTCCGATTGAGTGCCAGTGCTGAACCCCGCCACGCGCGGAGTACCGCGCGTCCCGCCCTCTCGCCTTTGCCGCTCCTCTCCATGCTGATTTTTTGCGGGGGGGGGATTTGAAAAAAGGAATGGGCGGCAAAGGCGAGGGGCGGCTTCCGCTATTCACATCTGTAAATTGCATGAAGAACGTGGTATTGTAACGGTGTTGGGCTTGGGCCTTTTAATAAAATTGCTAAAACTCACAATACATATACGTTATTTACTCGCCTCGTTCGTCGCGGTTGTCTTGCTTGGCGCAGGGTTCATAACGATTCCAACACAAGCGCACGCGGCTTCGCTCACCTCCCAACAAATTTCCGCAATCATCGGGCTTTTGCAATCCTTTGGCGCTGACCAAAGCGTTATCAATAATGTTAGTATCGCGCTCGGCGGTTCTTCAAGCGCGCTGTCATGCAGCACGTTTGCCGATCTTACTTACGGCAATTTTGACACTAACCCCGGCGGCCGGGTATCACAGCTCCAGACATGGCTTGGCATTCCTTTGAACACTTTTGGCTTTGGCACGTATGGTCCCAGAACGCGAGCCCTGTGGAACAGCAGATGCGGCGGGGCACAGATAACGCCCTCGACCACTTACACTGCGCCAACAAATACACAGACAGCTCCTAAAATACAATCGATAACCAAAACCTTAACCAACCTCACCGTCTCACCGACATCTGGTCTCGCGCCGCTAACGGTAACGTTTTCCGTATGGGAGGGATACACTGGCTCTGCTAACCAAACTGATGCGAGCGTATATAACCTTGATTTTGGAGATGGACAGAATATCAAACCAATATTGTGTGATGTGCAAGACTACAGGTGTGTTAATCCGGGTAAGAACACACACACCTACAGTTCAGCTGGAACATACATAGTAAAATTAACTGCGCTTAACATTGGCGAAAAAACTACAGTCGGCACAGTAAGTGTTAACGTGAGCGTGCAAGCAAACACAGGTTCTCCCGTATCGACGGGCACAGTGCCTGCAAGCAACGGCGGGGTTGTTTGTGCAGATATGCCGGTAATGTGTTTTTCTGCCAATAATGTTGCGGTGGAAACATGCAATCCGGCACTTATGAGTTGTACAGGAGCCACAGTGCAATGCGGTCTAAGAGGAAAAGAGTTTGCCAGTCGATCTGCCGCAGAAGCTTCAGGTGGCATATATAAGCATGATGGACAGTGCACCTGTGCTGATACAGGCAGTTGCCCCCTGTACTGAGATCTAACTTAAATCAGGTTCTTGGGGATAAGTTCGTTGATTGGTTTTAAATCCTCCTTCACCACCATCTTATCTTTAATGAATCTGACTATTTCCGTGAGTTCCTTGACATCGTCCATCTGTCAATTTTAGTATACCTTTAACAAACTTCCACGATTTGCTCAAAATCATACATATTTTTCTACCCCGCAAGAGCTATAGAAACCCCGAGGATGGCAAAGATGATGGAGAGTATCCAGTAGCGCATCGTCACTTTGTATCCCGGCCAGCCGATAGCTTCAAAATGGTGATGCAAAGGCGCGATTCGAAAAAGCCTTTTCCTGAAAAACTTTTTCCAAAACATTTGGAGAAGGTTTGAAACCACGGTAGCAACAAGAAGGAATGCGACAATCGGCAGAATAAGAACACCCTTCCCTCCCCCCAAAGTGTCGGTCATGAATGCTACGGCCGCGATAGTAATGGTGAGCCCCATGGAGCCGGTTTCCGTCATCCAGAAACGCGCGGGCGGTACGTTGAACCATAAGAAAGCCAAAAGCGCTCCCACCACCGTCGCACAGAATGCGGCAAGGTCTATCTGCTGTTGGTTGTATGCGATGAAAGCGTAGGCGGTGAAAATGGAAGCGAACACGCCCCCTGAAAGCCCGTCTATGCCGTCAATGACTCCGGACGCGTAGAGAGAAACCGATACCAAAATAAAGAACGGGATGATGAGCCATCCGATCTCCCATTCCCCATTGAACGGGATGCCGAGCGCGGTCACATCCAGCTTGTCGTAAAACCACCATCCGATGAAAAGCGCCAACAAGGATACGAAGACGAGACGCGCGGAAAGCCGAATGCCGCGCTCCCCGCTCTCCGAGGTGACGTCAAGGATATCGTTCACGAGCCCCACTAGGCCGCCCAAAAGAAGCGTGGTCAATGGTATCCATGTTTGAGTCCGTGAGAGAAAATCAAATTTTGCGGCTCCCGTATCCGGCCACACGTGTGCAAGGGCCCACATGACCCCGGTTGTCGCCGCAACCGATGCCCAGATGATGATACCGCCCATGCGCGGCGTTTTCGTTTCCGTCTCTTCGCGAAGTTTTGCGAACTCCTGTGCCTCCGTGCCGTCAAGCGCGATTTTACCGGCTTTTTTCTTCCACGCTTTGTAGCGGTAGAGATAGTAGGTCAGAACCGGCGTCATAACGATTCCCAGCCAAAAGGCCGTGATGGAAGGGAGAAAGACTTTTAGAAGATCAAAGACCATATGCTCAAACGGAACCGCAGTAGAGAGTTAATCAGATTCCAGAGTTGCAAAGTATCCGGCGCTTTAAGTCGTCCGCCGCGGCAAACACCAGAAGCTCCATGTCTGTTTCTCGCGCTTCCTCGGTTGAACCCAAGACTACCGCCGCAACGGGATGCCCCAAGAGGGGTTCAAAAACAAGCGCGAGATTGCCGCCCGCAAGTTTGGTTGATCCGGTTTTTGAGATGATGACCTTTGGCGCGATGCTTCCGATCACGCTGGTGTTCGTTGCGTGGTGCGTAAAGTTGCTTGCCGACACGAACGTATGCTCCGGCAATGTGGATCCGGCAAACGCGTCCGAGTGCCGTGTAAAGATATGACGAAGAAGAAAACCAATATCGCGCGCGGAACCCATGGCGCCGGGCGTTGACGAGGCGACATCAAGCCCGGTGTCGTTCAAGAAAACGCTTTGCGCCATATTCAATGATTTTGCAGTTTCGTTCATAAGAAAAATAAACCCTCCTTCCGACAAACCGCGCTTCGCACCGGCTAGAAGCGCCAGCGCGTGCGCGCCGTCATTTGCCGAACTCATGAGCGTAAAATCAACCAAGTCGCGTATGAGCCATATCTCATGAGCGTAGAGGCCCGCGTCCCCTTCCGGCTTGAGAGCTTCCAGCGGAATCTCAATGTAGTCGTTCGATACCAACGAATCCAAGGCCACATAGACCGTCATGAGTTTCGTCAAGGATGCCAAGGGCAGTTGCGCTTCGGCATTTTTCTCAAATAAGACTTTGTTGGTGGACAAATCTTCAACATACGCCGCGCGCGCGGTTATCTCCGGCCACCCGTACCCCTCGGCGCAATACGGTGAAGCGAGTATGCCGGAGACGCCCTCAAGAGGCGGTATCGCGGCAAAGGAACCAACCGTGAAAGCCATAAGAGCGACAAAAGCGGCAAGCACGATGTTGAATGCGGCGTTTTCAGACATATGCGCTTGCGTTATTATAACTCATGCTCGGGTGTTTCCCTCACCTCCGCGTGCGCTTCCTCTCTGCTTTTGAATATTTTCTCAATCCCCTGCCGCATTTCGGCATACTCGGGGATGTCGGCGAGCTGTCCCACACCAAGGTGCGCCGGCAACTCTGCGGTAGCACGGTAGAGAAAGCTTCGTTTATCAGAGGGATGTTCCACGCGCTCGATGAGTCCGCGTATCAGAAGCGAACGGAGGATGGAGGAGCAGTTGACCCCGCGTACATACTCGATGTTCGCCCGCGACAAAGGTCCCCGAAATACAATGATGGCCAGAGTTTCCAAACCCGCCTTGCCGAGAGGTCCTTCAAGCTCTTCCCGCCGCATCGTCTCTATCATCTCGTTTGTGTCGGCAGAAGTGGCGAGTGCGAGCATGTCCCGTTCGCGCACGAGGCGTATTCCCCTCCCTTCCAAGGACCGAGCGAGAGAGGCGGCGGAAGCCGCCGCCTCTTCTTTTGACAGACCGGTTGCACTGGCGATTTCCGCGATGGAGCAGGCGCCTCCCTTGAAAAAGAGTGCGGCTTCGATCAAGACTTCGGGAGGCGTACGCATAGGATTATAGAACCTATCTCAAAAATAATCGCGTTGCGAAGCCGCCAAAATCCGTAGCGAGAATCCGAGCAAGCGAGGGAGGCGTGTCAGCGACACGCTGACTGAGCGCGCGAAGGTTCGGAGTAGGATTTTGGCGGCTGTAGTAGCGAAATGAATAGTGGCTTGTTGTCATGGTTATTTTTGAGATAGGTTCTAATATTTTGGCGCTCTGATTTCTCCGTTGTAGCTCATCGTAATTTCTTCAAAAATACCCTCCTGTTTCACCATAAGAAGTCCACGCTTCACCAATTCCAGCATCGCGAGGAAACTGACAACCGTCTCCTCTGTACCCGCGTTTCTGCCTCTCGAAAAATCGCGGAAGGTCATTTGTATCGCTTTCTCTATGCGCTCGGAAAGATGCGTAATCATCTCTTCGAGTGTGATAACGCGCGCGACTTTCACCGTCGGCGCAAAAGTTATCTGCGGCGCGGCGGAGAGCGCGCGCCGCGCCGCTTCGGCCAAGGAAGCCGCGGACAAATCCGGCGAGGGAGCGAACAAGGGTTCGCCGCGCGAAACGCCATTTCCGAAAAACATCCGGCCGCTCAAGGCGGAGAGCTTCCGCGCGATGTTTCTGAAGACCTGATACACAGAGAGACGGAATTCCAAGTCCTTCACATCTCCCTCCTCCTCGTCAGAGAGGGAGAGCAGTGGAAGAAGCGCGCGAGATTTTATGAGAAGCAATGTGGCGGCAACCAAGACGAAATGCGCCGCCTGCCCCATTGGGAAGGTTTCTCTGGTTTCTATGTAGGCGAGAAAATCTTCCGCAACTTGAGAAAGCGAGATGTCGGAAATCAGGAGTTTTCTCTCCTCAATGAGATCAAGAAGAAGCTCCAAAGGCCCTTCGAATTGGGGAATCTTTATGGCAAACGTTGAAGTCACAAAAAATATCATACCACGAAGATTTTGAAATTTGGCTTTATTCAGGTATAATTTTTCCATGGATATACGTTTTTCGGGAGGTATAGGAACCCGCATAGAACTCATTGCCGGCGAGATTACCAGAGTCGTGGAGGACGCAAAAGGCGCCGTGGCCATCAAGCTCGGCATCGGCAAAGTGGAAGAGACGGACGGGAGAAAGCTCGTATCTCTGGCGCGCAAAGTCGTGCGGACGGCCAGAGAGCACAAGCTCAAGGAAATCGCGCTCTCGCTCAAAGACTTTTCCTTCCCCCAAAACCGTATCTCCGACCGCGAACTCGGCCGCATACTCGGCGAGAACTTTGAAATGGCAGGCTACGAGTTTACGAGATATAAGACAAAGAAAGAGCCTGAAGTAGAAACCATATTCGTCTCCAAGGCAAGCACGGAGGCAGAAGTGGGATTCAAGGAAGGCCAGCTCATCGGCCGCGAGATAAATTATGCGCGGGACTTGGCGAACACTCCCGGGGGCGACATGACGCCCTCCATCCTTGCGGAAGCCGCAAAACGCCAGTTCAAAGGTACTTCAGTAAAAGTAGAAGTTCTGAATCTCTCCGCCTTGAAAAAGCTCAAGATGGGCCTTGTCCTCGGCGTCGCCAAGGGCTCCGCCGAGGAGCCAAAATTCATCATCGCGGAATACTGGGGCACTGGTAAACCCCGACGCTTCGGTCGGGGTCCCGACTCAAAGACGTCGGGAGAAAAGCCGATTGTTCTCGTTGGCAAAGGCATCACGTTTGATACGGGCGGCATAAACTTGAAGCCCACAGATTCCTTGATGGGAATGAACCAAGACATGACCGGAGGCGCAACCGTCCTCGCTACCGTTGCCATCGCCGCAAAATTAAAACTTAAGAAAAATATTATTGCGCTAGTGCCCACAGTTGAAAATGCAGTATCCGGCTCCGCCTACCGCCCCGGGGATGTGTTGACTGCGATGAATGGCACTACGGTGGAAGTTTTGAATACGGATGCCGAAGGACGTTTGATCTTAGCTGATGCGTTGACGTACGCAAAGCGATATAATCCCCGCCTCGTGGTTGATGTGGCGACACTCACGGGCGCCGCGATAACTGTTGTCGGTAAACGCGCGTCCGTCATCATGACACGCGATCAAAACTTGGAAAATACGCTTCGGGACCTTGGCGAGAAATCCGGCGATTATGTGTGGCCATTGCCTTTGTGGAAAGAATACGAAGCTGACCTCAAAAGCAATGTTGCCGACATCGCGAATGTTTCCGGTGGCGCATCGGCCAAGTCCGGCGCGGGCGCGATACAGGGAGGCATGTTTTTGCTTCCCTTTGCCTCTACATTTCCCCTCTGGGCGCATATAGACATCGCTCCCCGCATGGAATCCATCCCTGAAGATATGCTCGCCCGCGGCGCAACTGGCACCCCCGTACGGCTTTTAGTACGCCTGATAGAAAGTTTTTAACCCTGCAATTGAGCCACGTTTTCTGTACGAGGGTGACCCTCGTACAGTGGTTATCGGGCGATTTTTCCTATCGTGTCTAAACCAACACCAAGCTCTTCTGCAATAGAGCGCTGACTTTTGCCGGCCGCCAGTCTGTCTTTAATGAGCACGCGCCTCCCCAACATAAGGCGCTCACTTTCAGTTAAAAGACTATTAAAAAATCGTTTCGCTTCACTTTTGCCTTTTATAGAGCCCGCGGCGGCGTACAGTGCATCCAATATTTCTATCCTTTGCTTATCCGTGAGATTTTTTGCTTGCACCTTCATACATCTCGAAAATGTTATATGAGTAAAATGATACGTGTGTTAATTTAGTACGGCCGTACTAAATTAACACACGTAATTTTTCTCCATATGATATATCATATCACCTTCCTTCTAATCTTCTGAAAGCAGAGTGTCAATGCGGTTCATGTCGCGCGGGAATGGCACGGCTTCTTTGACGTTTGCGAGCTCTAACATCCGAGCAGTAATGCGCTCTAAACCCGTCGAACATCCGCCGTGGGGCGGCATGCCGTATTTAAAGGCCTGCAAATAGAATTCGAATTTCTTTGGATCCAAACCAACGAATTCCATTTTCTTTACCATTTCGTGATAGTCGTGGATGCGCTGGCTTCCGCTGTTTATCTCAAGGCCCCGAAACAGAAGATCAAAACTTTTGCTGAACACCGGGTCTTTCTCATCCGCCATCGTATAGAAGGCGCGTTTTGCGGTCGGAAAGTGCGTGATGAATACGAAATCCGACCCGTGCTCTTTTTTCGCCCACTCGGCTATTCCCCTTTCATGCTCGGGCTCCATGTCGGGCTCCTCTGAAACTCCCAGAATCTTCTGTGCTTCGCGCAAGGTGAGAATGGGGAAAGCACTTCCGAGCGACGGCACTTCTACCTTGAAACGTGCAAAAATGTCCGCGTGTTTTTCCGAAACTTCACTGACGACGTCCCGAATCACTTGTTCCAAGACGGCCATGACGTCCAAGTGGCTCTGGATAAAGCCCATCTCAAAATCCATCTGGGTTATTTCAGAAAGATGCCGCGTGGTAGCGCTTTTTTCCGCACGAAATATTTTCGCGATAGTAAAGACACGTTCAAAAGCACCGACCATTATCTGCTTGTAGAGCTGGGGACTCGTGGCGAGGAACGCCGTCTTTTCATAAAAATATTTGACGTTGAACACCGCCGCTCCCCCTTCCGCATCGCCGCCTACCAAGGCGGGCGCCTGGAATTCCGTGAAGTCCTGCCGCAAGAGTGACTTTTCGTAGGCATCGAGAATTGAGGCCTGCATGGTGAGAATGTCGCGGCTCCGCTCGCTTCGGAGGGTCAAGGGGCGGTAATCAAGGAGCGTATCTAAATTTACTTCAGTGTCTTTTTCAAACGGCAATTCTTCTGCGCGAGAAAGAACAATGATTTCTAAAACCTCAAGTTCAATATCGCCGGAAGGAAAATCTTTGTTCACCATCTTCTCGGGCCTCGCTTTCACGAGTCCCCGCATTGAAACAACCCACTCGGCGCGCAGTATGCCGGCAATGTCCGCCACGCCGTTTTGAGGAATAGATACTGTTTGAAGTTTTCCCGAACGGTCACGCAGGTCTATAAAAATCAATTTCCCGTGGTCGCGCCGCACATCCACCCACCCCATGACGGTGGCTTCCTTCCCGATATGGTCATGCAGGTCGCGTATTAATGTTCTTGGCATTTTATTTAAAGCTGAAAGCTGAAAGCTTTTATAATGTAACACCTACCTTCTTACGTACGTCTTTCATTTTCGCTTCCGCAATGGTCCGTGCTTTTTCGGAACCTTCCGCAAGAATGCGCTTTACCTCGTCCGGATTCTTTGCATAAGTGTCGCGCCTTCCACGCATCGGAGCCACGAATGCCTCCAAATCCTCTATAAGCGCTTCTTTAATAGCTTTGTAATTGTTTAGATTTTTTTGATACAGGTAAAATAATTCATCCTTAGATTTAAGAAGATTATGAATGCGAAAAAGGTTAATGGGCAGGAGAAAACTTCCAGACTGTATTCCTGTCGCGGCCAAATTTTGTATTTCTTCTTCGGGAGTTGTATTAGTAACGATTTTCATTACCGCTTTTGCAATCTCATCTTTGGTGCCAAACAGAGGAATCGTATTGCCGTAGCTTTTGCTCATTTTCTGGCCGTCGGTACCCGGCACCGCGCCGACAGACTCCATAATGACTTCTTTCGGTTCTTTGAACGTGTCCCCAAAAGCTTTAT
>Ga0209542_10011083_pt1 | contig 16075 bp, 16 predicted proteins | sample RifCSPhighO2_01_FD_184028 | JGI IMG/M metagenome (GOLD analysis project Ga0209542, IMG submission 184028) | Soil microbial communities from Rifle, Colorado - Rifle CSP2_plank highO2_0.1 (SPAdes) (version 2) | ecosystem: Environmental > Terrestrial > Deep subsurface > Rock core/Sediment ... | reverse complement strand
AGCTGATAGAAGCAAGCAGAAACATCTCAAGAAAAAGAGAAGAAGAAAGAAGCATAATGCTTGACACAACATTATAAATCAGGCATTATCTTTTCTTTTTTATTATTTTGCATTTAAAATCAACAAAAAAAATGGGCCCACGAGGAATTGAACCTCGGTCAGTCGGTTTCTCCACTCTTCTATCCAAGGAGAATCGTAGTTTTCTCTGATTTCCTGGGAAACTCTCTTTATCTAAAAGAGAGTAAGCCATCCGAAGCCGACTATTCTATCCACTAAACTATGGGCCCAAAACTATCAAATATCCTGATTTTTTAATCTTATTGATTAAGAACAATTTACAAAATCCTTGACATAATAAAATCTTTCAAAAATCACTTAGCAAACGTCTCGGCAACTAAAAGAGGAAATAAAATTGTCGCATCCCCAAATACCTTAACAGATTCTCCATCTGGAATAATCTTGCCCCACGAAACAGCCTCGTCAGGCAATGCTCCAGCATCGCTTCCATCAAATTCCTGCGCATTGTTAATATAAACAGCATAGTCCGCCCCATTTCTAAGCATATTTGCATTTAGAATGTGGTGCTTTATAACTCCAGAACCTAAAATTATCAACCCGGATTTTTTAAGGCTGATTGTTGTGTCGTTTAATTTCTTTGCATCTTCTGCAATATCAACAATAAAGTCAGGATGCTTGAACTTGAAGAAATATATATTGTCTCCAATTGCCCCATCTGTAAGTGCAGGGCAATAAATTCTTATTCTGTTTTTCCATGCCCAATAGCAGATGCTCTTCTCATCATTTATTTTCTCTCCTAATTTCCATGCAATATCAGAAGGAGTAACAATTGTCATAGTTTTCTTCTGTTCATTGTAAAGTTCTTCCAAGATGGGCTGAAAAAATTTCTCAAATTTTATATAAAGGGAATTAGAAGCAAATATATTTCCTATTCTGTTTATTCCCCTCCCCCTAAGCTCTTTCCCTGAAGCCCTAAAATCCCCAAGAACAAAATTGCCAAGGCACTTGATTATATCCTCCTCAATCCCCCCAGCAGTTGTCACAATAACATTAACTCTCTTATTTTTAACAAGATACCTGAATATATCCCTCAATCCAGAGCTTACCATATTAGAAGTATACCCAAGATAGATAAACGCCTTGTCAGCAATCATCTTTTTGGTTATCTCTATCGCCTTTGAAAGATGACTTGCCTGATATCCGCTGGAAGAAAAACTCTTGACAATCTCGGAATAATTAATCCCTTTATCAAAATCATACCCCTCTATCGAAGTTCCTCTTATCTCTTTCCCTTCCCTAAGAAGATTCTCTCTAGCTGTTTTCTCATTGCGGTCATTTATTTTATCTGATTTAATTTTTACCATATTATTAATAAGAAATTTAATAGAACATTGCAACTAAGTTTAAAGAACAGGTATTGCTAAGCTTCTAAGCAAATTTTCCAGTTGCATATAAAACAAAAAATTGCAACCTATTTAAACTATCTGTTTGTTAAATCAATGTTTCTAAAATGCTCTGGAATCTGTCTAAACCTTCAAGATGCTGTCTAATACAAATTTTATCTCTTTAATCTTCTTCCCATTCAACTTGCCTATCTTTTTTATTATTAAACTCTTTTCTAATTTTAGAATATTCTCAACTTTAATATTGCACAAACTAAATAACCTTCCCTCTTCAAGTTCGTTATTTGACAAGCTTAGTGTATACTTGCTTTTAGAAAGATTAGAAGTAATTCCGACAACAATTACGTCATCTGCATAATCGTTGAATTTGCTATTGCTTACGACCACAACTGGCCTAACTTTTCTTCCAGACTGGTCAGAAAAAGGAAAAGGAACTAGCAGCAAATCTCCTTGCGCAATCATAGATATTTACTCCAAACCTCTCCGTCTTTTTTATTTGCCCACATTTTTTCTAACGATTTCTCAGCTAAAATCATCCATCCGTATTTTTCTTTTTTACTTGTTTCAAGCTTTTCCATTATAAGGTTCCTTATAAACTCAGATTTTGATGGATAATTCTTTTTGCTTATAAAGAGTTCAAGCTCTTTTGCCTCATTCTCTGGCAATTTTACAGTTATCGTTTTCATAGTAATCCCTAGAGATTACTAATTTAAATATGTTTCGGTAGATGGTTTATTTTTATTTTATCTCTTCTTCAAAAATCTCGCTGAATTTATCCAAATCTTCCGTTCTTATTCTTGCTCCGACAGCATCATTATGTCCGCCTCCAGTCGCATTTTCAATCTTGCTCAAAATCTTTTTAAGAATCTTCTTGACATTCTTTCCTCGCATTGAAATATTTGTTATAGTCCCTTTTTTATAAGCAACAAGAATGTACTTGTCAGGATAATTATAAGACAATTCGTTTGATAAATCAGAGCTTATGCTCAAATCTCCAGAATAAATAAGATGAACAATCTTGCCACTTTCAGACTCTTTCGCCTCTTTTAGCAGTAAGAGATATTTCTTATTCACTTCCGCATATTTTTCCCTGAACGCTTTATTAAGTTCCATTTCGAGAAAAACATCGCTTGGCCCTTTGCATGAAATAAGAAAATTCTGCATCTCAACAACATGGTTTATTGAATCTTTTAATCCAAAATTCAAAGCCCTTGCTATTCTTCCTATTTCAGTCTTATAATAAACATCAAATGGTTCTTTAACCCCCTTCCCCCAAAATTCAGGATATCTCTTTCCAAACTCTTCTGAAAAATCAGGCATATAATGGTCTGCAATGCACCCCATTAAAGCAATCCATAAATCTTCCTTTCTTCCAGAAACTTGATAAGCAATATAGCTTGTTGGCTCACAGCTCTTTTTCTTTCCGCGATTTAAAGCAGGATTGTACAGATAAAAATTATTTGATTTTGACAAACTTTCCGGAACTTCAGAGGCATTCATATCATGGTGGTCAATCCAAACAACAGAAATCTGCATAGAATCAACTTCAGCAATAAACTCTTTTGAAATCACCGGCTTGTCCAAGATGAATATATAATCTGCCTTAAGCTGCTCGGCTTTTCTCAAATATTGCTCATTCAAATCAGGATAACTTCTTATTGCAACCCCATATCCTCTTCCAATAAACCTCCGAAGCAGAAGAAAAGCGCATAATCCATCAGCATCGTTATCATAATAAAAAACAGGGTTCTGTGCCTTTTCCAAATGTGTTCTAATTTCTTCAAGTTGTTTCTTAGCCAGCATAAATTAAACCACACAAATCACAATTAAAAACCTTCTTAAAATTAAATTAACAAATATCCTGTTCTCGCTCTCCACACTTTAGCAGTCCAGCCATTACAATAATCATTGCTGTCCCCATTATTGCAAGTGTTACTATCTGGATGGCAGCTATAAGCATCCGGACTACCCCATTGCACTAGCCCGTCACTTACAGTCTTATCCCTAAGCACTATGCCGCCGTTGGAATTCGACTCTGTTATTGTTAAGACGGTTCCAGTTGCCACAGGAGTTCCCACAGCCATATCATTCCCATAAACGTAAGGCGTATTAGCAAATCTGCAATAAGCACTGTCTCTTACATAGTCCCTATGCTCCTGAGTAAGAACATAATATATGACAGGAATTTTATTCACAATGCCAGAAACACTCAAATTACCATTGAGAGCTACATTATTTGCACTCAAATCTCCAAGAATTGTCGCGCTTCCAGAAGCAATCAAACCTCCCTCGGAAACAATCTCCCCACGAATCCTTGCAGCGCCATTAACATCTAATCTCGCCACAGGAGAAGAAATCCCTATTCCTACATTTCCACCACTATAATAAATGTTATTTCCAAATGTGGTCCACTGCGAGGCGCCTGCACCACCAGAAGAATCTCCGCTTATATTCTCCCACGAAGATATGCAAACATCATTAAGGCATAATTGATTGATAGACTGGCTCCAGTCAATCTCGTTAACTGAATGCCCGAAAACAGCAGGGTTTCCAGGAGAAGAATTATAGGCAATAACCCCAACAACCCCAATAATAACTAATCCAATTATGATAAAAGAAAAAAAGTATTTCTTATTGACGTTCACCTCTAATTTCATGAAATTCAGAGACAAAATACCTATATAAATATTGTTAGATTTTAGAGCAGGCATTATCTTCTTTACCGAGAGAAAATTAATAGCGAATACTACAAATATTTACAATCACCATAATATTTAAATAACCAAATAAAATTAATGGCATATGAATAAGTGGGGAGAAATCATTCTCGGTTTGGTATTAATAGTTGCATCAGTCCTTATAGCATCATATTTCCCAAGCTGGCTTTCTTCTGCACTTGTCGTCTTAAAAGGGGCAGTTCTATGGGGGGTCCTTGGAATCGGTCTTATCCTGCTTCTTCTCGGCATCTCTGAACTAAAAGGATAATTGCCATTCTGATTAAACAAGTCTTAGCTTTCTTACATATTCCATCTAACAAGGCATCTGCGCTTACATCGCCAGCCAATATATAAAATACAAACCCTTCTATTTAACAACATTTAAATACTATATTTAACTATAGACTAATATAGATATGATAACAACAATACAAATAGATAATAGATTGAAAGAGAAGCTGGATGCCTTAAAAATTCATCATAGAGAGACATATAATGAATTAATTATAAGAATGATAAATAATCTCTCTCCGAATAATGTAACTAAAGAAAGTCTAATAGAAACTATAGAAACAATGGCTAATCCAGAAATGATGCATGATATAGCAGAAGCAATAGAAGAATACAAAAGAAAAAGAGGAAAAACCCTTGAGCAAATAGAAGAAGAAATAGGGCTGAAATAAAGTGTACGAGATAATTCTCCAGAGCAAAGCTGAAAAATTTCTTAAAAAATTAGATAAAACTAATCAGCAAAGAGTGATAAATAAACTAAAATGTCTTAAAGAAAATCCTAAACTGGGCGTGCCATTAACAGCAAATTTAGCCGGGCTTTGGAAATTGAGAATTGGTGATTATAGAGCCATCTACCAAATATTGAATCAAGAGTTGACTATCTTAATACTGAAAATAGGTAAAAGAGATAATGTTTACGACTAGCACTATTTCTCTTTCTTGCTTACAGCTTTAACATTCTTGTTTAGCTGCACCATTGCCTCTTCAAGCTGCTGCTTGTTTTTTGTTCCAGTACAAACCAATTTTCCGTTGGAAAACAATAAGAAAGTAGCAGTTGGATCAACAAGCTTGTAAACAAGTCCTGGAAATTGCTCCGGCTCATATTCTGTATTCCCAAGCTCTAAAGCAAGATAATTCAGATTTAGATTTAATTTTATGCTTCCAGAAGCAACTATATTTTGCACTGTTATTTTTGGCTTGTCAGTTATTTTGACCCCTATTTTTGCTATCTGTTTTATAACCTGTTCTATTACTTCCTTTACCTGTGCCACGCTCTTTGTCCCCGTGCATACCAAATTTCCCGACGAGAACACAAGAACAGCAGATTTTGGCTCTTTTACTCTAAGCACAAGCCCTGGAAATTGCTCTGGATTATATTCTGTATTATTTTGTGTCTTAGCAAGCTGTGTCAGAGAAACTGGCTTTCCGAGAGAAGTGGTTGCAACAATATTTTGAACTTTTAGGTTTGACTTTTCAGCCATTGTAATTATTAATCTCGACTTTATAAATAAAGTGTCTTTATAAACCTTGGCTTTCTCTCGTCGAGAAAAAAGTTGATAGACCAATATATAAATTATTTCTCAATATACTTAAAATAAAAAGTTCACCTCTTCCCTTTCTTTGCAGCCTTTTTTATATCTTCAAAAGTTGCAATATCGTCAATTCTTCTGTCAGGGCGGTAATGGGTTATTCTTGGAAATCTAAGAGCATATCCCGAGCTATAAGATGGACTCTCCTGAATATTCTGATAGTTTACAGAAACAATAATTTTTGGTTTTACTCTTACAAAATTCTCTTTCTCCTCGATAATAATCTTCTTTAAAATATTAGTCATCTCCTCGTAAGTTGTTCCCTCGCGGTAAACTTCTTTAGAAGTTCTACTGGACAGAGAACTTTTGTTCTCTGTATTTTCTTTCTCCTTCAAGCCAGAGGAGACTTTTCCAACTTCAAGAAGGTTTTCTCCATCCTTGCACGAAACAATGTAACTTGTCAGCCATCCTCCTCTTTTTCCTGTTCCATATTCTGCTCCAGTTACAACCAAATCAAGGTCTTTTAAAACAGGCTTTAATTTTGCCATATAACCAACTCTCCTGCCCTGCTTGTAAGGAGCGTCCAGTTTCTTTATCATAATCCCCTCTTCGCCAATTCTAAGAGCCTCCTGATAAAATTTATCTGCCTCATGCTCATCCCCAGTTATTATCTGCACTGCCGGACGAATCAGAAGCTTCTTCTCATTTACTATTTCTTCAACAACTTTCCTTCTTTCCCTGAATGATTTGTTAATAAAACCCTCCCCATTATAATAGATAACATCAAATATGTTTACTTCAACAGGCAGTTCCTTTACAAGCTTATCTATATCATATTTTCTTTTTATCCTCCGGGATATTGCCTCAAATGGCATATATTTTTCAGTTTTTGGATTATACCCCACAATTTCAGAATCAAGAATAAAATTATCTCCTTTGATATTTTTTCTTACAGCATCAACAACGTCTGGAAACTGCAAGGTTACATTCTCCAGTCTTCTCGTAAACAGAGTAATCTCATTGTTTTTCTTGTTAATCAAGACTCTAAAACCATCATATTTTTGCTCTATCGCTGCTGGCTTTCCGCACACTTCAAACGCTTCCTCAATACTTGAAACTTTTACAGCAAGCATTACATTTATCGGCCTGCCAGGCTCTAGCCCTATTTTCTTTATCTCCCTCAACCCCTTTGAAGCTGCCTCGAAGATTATTGCAAAATCATTTGAAAGGTCGTAAGATTCCTGAATTTTTTCAGCAACATCTCCAGAGTTCTCAAAGAAAGCAACTGCAATGGCATCAATAATCGTCGGAGCAGCAATCCCTATCTTTAAATCACTTAAAATGGTTCTTGCAATATATTTTGCTTCCTTTCCAGAAGCGCTTCCAAGCAGTTCTGCAACAAGATTAACTTTCTTCTCAACAGCCCCCTTTCCTTCTATGAACATTAGTTTTCTCAAGTTTTCAAAAACTTTTTCAACACTCAGTTTTTTTCTCACAAGTGTCGTTTGTTTCCTTTTACTAGCAATTTCCTCTGCAACTTTTCCAATATCGCCAATCTTGTTCAATTTATCAATAATAATCCCTTCCTCAATTCCAAAAGAGTGAGCTATCGCTTTTATAACAAGCTGCCTTGACATTCCAATCTCTTTTGTATCGTAGTCAGGCGCAACATCCCCGTTTAAAAGATATATCCACTCGATTTTTCCTTCTTTTCTCAAAACTTTCAGGAATTTTGCAATTATAGAAACCTTTTCAAGCCTCTTGCTTGTGGAAGAAAGCTCTTCATAAACCACAACAAAATCAAGATAGTCCATCTGTTCACCTTTTGATAATTATTAAATTTCTTATATAAAGATTTGCTATTTAGGAACAAAACATCACAAAATCCTTGTGTTAACCATGGGCTGAAGCCCATGGTTTGCTCAGATTTATCTGAAAGGATTTTGGGAGACAGAGACAAACTATACAATCATCTATGACTTAAAAGTCATAGTTTGTGCTCTGTATAAGAAATTAAAGATTTAAATACCATATTGTATTATAGCTAGTTATAGGTAACTGCAAGATGTCAACAACAATACAAATTTCAGATAGTGTAAAATTAATTTTAGATAGAATGAAGATGATGGAAAGAGAAACGTATAATGATATAATTGAAAGAATGATAGAAGATGATTTAGAGATTAACGAAAAGACCAAAAAAGAAATAAATGAAGCAAAAAGAGGGAAGAGCGTTTCCCATGCAGAAGTTAAAAAAAGATTTGGTTTATAATGTTTCAAATAGACTGGAAAGAGAACGCAATTGAAAATTTGGATAAACTCGAGCCGTCAATTTCTAAGAGAATTGTTAAAAAAGTCGATGAGCTAATAAATAATCCTTTTTCAAAGGACATAAAACGATTGAAAGGTTCTGATTGCTTTCGTTTGAGGGTGGGAGATTACAGAATAATTTTTTCTATTGAGAAGAATCTAATAAATATTTTAAAGGTAGGGCATAGAAAGAATATTTATGAAAGCTGAATAAAAACTATGTAAGCTTGAACCCGACATTCCTTTCTCTTGTCAAAATCTTATCAGTTATGAATATGCCTTTCTTTGAGATTATTTTCATCTCAACAATCTTCTTCTTGAAAGCAGAGCCCCGCATCTTTAATATTTCAATAGCAGAACTTCTTAATCCAGAATCATAAATTACATTATAAATATCAACAATCCCGTCGGAAAGGAACGAAACCGCTTCTCCCTCTTCCTTATACGTTGCTCCGATATGTGTTGGGGCTGAAACCTCTCTTACAAGAAAAGTAGTCATGTTATTCTTTTCAAGATATCTGAAAAGCTGCTCCATATATATTCTGAACCTTGATTCCTGCCCTGAAAATGCAGATGCTATCGAGGTCAAAGAATCTAAAACAACAAAATCCGGCTTAAAATCTCTAGGAAACAGCACAGGATCAACCTCTATTAAAAGCTCTTTTTTAGCAGCACTCAAAAGCGCTTCAACGCTTCTCGAAATATCAAGAGCATCAAATCTTGTTATTCTCAAAAGCCCTTTCTTAATATACTCGTCAACAGGCCAGCCCAAAAGATGCATGTGCTCAATAAGGCGATCTTCAGGCTCCTCAAAGCTCATATAAAGGCACTTCGCCCCTTTCTTGCAAAGTTCTGCTTCAGTTGCAAGACAAAAAATGGTTTTCCCGCTTCCAGGTCCTCCTTCTATAAGAACAGAAGAGCCTCTTGGAATTCCATATCCCTCTTCAAATAATTTATCAAATCCTTTTAATCCTGTTTTGACAAATTTGTCTGCTTCCTGAAATTGTTTTTTTCTCAATTTCCTCTCCTTACCCCTGGTTTTATCTGATTTCCTAGACTTGCCCTTGTGTGCTTTATGCCTCTTATTTACGCTTTTTTTCATTCTCTTTTTCACACCCATACATTAGTTTTTAGCTATTTAAACTTTTTATTTTTTGAAACCTTTCGCCCAATATGTCTCTTAGTCCTAGATATTCTCAGCTTTTTTCTTCTTAAAATAGTTCTCACTTTTGTTACACTCTCTGTTTTCTCTCTATCTTTTATAACATTGTCCTTGGAAGGCTTAAGCTTCTCAACTCTTACCATCTCCTCCTTAACAAGCGGAATCTGTCTTTCCACATCAAGCATCATTTCTTTATAGCGTTTCAGCTTCGTCTCAAACTCAAATTCTGAAATCTTTCCCTGCTCAAAATATTTCTTTTGAATTTCTTTTATAAGAGAATTGAGTGCTTCTCTCTGTGCAAAAAGATTATTCATTTTTCTCTTTAAAATAGTTCTCCTAATTGCTCTCCATGAAGCATTTAAAACAACAAGAGTTACAACAACAATTATCAAGATATACTTCCAATTGCCAATCACAAAATTTTTTAAAGTTCTTGCCTGCTCCTTATAAAAGACATTCAGCGCACTCTGTCGTGCTTGTATATCCAGCATCTCCTTATAGCCATCATCTATAAGCGAAATTGTCTCCTCAAATCTCTCTCCATTGAACGAAGCAATAATTTTATTATACGTTCCGTCAAATTCAGAGAGATTTGTTGTTTGGCTAATCTCGTTGTAAGAGTCTATAAAAACTTTTAATTCGTCGCTTGCTTTCAGGGCATCATCTCTTATTGTGCAAACTTCAATAAGATATTCGTTTATCTTTGTATAATCAGATATTCCTTTTACAACATAAGATTGTTTTGCGTCATAAAGCTGAACCCCTGAAACATAAGACTCGTTTGCCCTAACAACAGATATGTTCTTTGATATCATCTCATCAAGGCACACCTCTGCTTTTGCTATATTCTCCTTTGCTTGTATCGACTCATTGCTTACAACAGAGGCAGAAGCCCCCGGAAAAGTAGATATAGTTATAACTGATGCAGCTAGCATAGAGAAGATAACTGCAAATAAAATCAGCTTATTCTCCATTTTTCACCTCTTGTTTTATCATTACTAATACGCCATTTCTCTGAATAAGCCCGCTTATTTTCTTAACAATTTCTTCAGCAGTCTTTATTAAAAAGTGGGGTGCGCTGCGGCTGGGAATCGAACCCAGAGTTCTTCTTGAGAGAAGATCCAGTTCATCAGACTGGCGCCTTACCATTGAGGCTACCGCAGCATCATCCCCCGCTAAATAATTATAAGAAAGATTTAAATATGTGCTGTCATTAGACAGATTATCATCTTGAGAGAAGAATCTTACCCTTGAGGCTGCATCAAAAGCCTCTTTATTATTTTTATTAACATTTGTCATCCTTGTCGCCATCGTCTTATTCTCAATCTTCATCTCTGCCTCCCTGAATCAGCAGCCATTTCCACATAGGAACAAACTCAATGCCTTTTTCTTTTTTCTCAACATTCTTAGTTATAATGATTAATTTTTCAACTTTTTTACCGAATTTATCCTTAAATTCTCCAAGTCCTGAAATCTCCCTTTCAGCTATCTCGTCTGAATAACTAACATTTATACCTATCAGTTTGTCTCTGTTTTTAACAACAAAATCTACCTCACCACGACCCTCCCAATAATAAACATTATCCATCTTTCTTTTCAACTCGACAGAGACAATATTCTCCGCCAGCTTTCCAGAATCTTTTGAAAATTTAAAACTAACTGCGTTCCTTAACCCATTATCAATGCAATATATCTTTGACGATTTTGCTTTCTGTTCTTTTAACGAGAATGAAAAATGTCCATTCAGAAAAAATATATACGACTCAATATAAAAAGAAATGTAATCTTTAATGCTGTCATAAGATATTCCTAGAGAATTTCTCAAATTTCTAGATGAAATCTTGCTAGTAAAATTAGTTATTATAAACAAGGCTAAATCTCGGACCTTCTCACTGTTTATGTTATGCCTGCTTATAATGTCTTTATATAATATGTCATCAAAATACTGCTTCAATATCTTGAACTTAAATTCCTCTCTCGCAAAGAAAATTTCTGGAAATCCGCCTTTCTCAAAATATTCGTTCAGTGCGCCAAAAATCTGGTATTTTATTTTTTCACTAATAACTCCTTTTCTAATCAGTTCCCTATTTACTAAAATGCCTTTGAATGCTACATACTCGCTAAAACTTAAAGGAAATACCTCAAAAGTGAGGTTTCTGCCAGTTAAAAGAGTTGAATATTCTCTCCTTAGAAGGTAAGAGCAAGAGCCAGAAACTACAAACTTGCAATTTTCTCTTAAGTCATATTTTTTTCTTATCCATGATTCCCAATTTTCTTTCTTGTGTATTTCATCAATAAAAACGTACGCCTTTTCTTCTGGATTGAGCAAGCTCCTATAAGTAGAATAAATATCTTCCAAAGAATCTTCATTAAATTTAGGGTCATCAAGATTTACAAACAACACCTGTCGCGAATTAACCCCTTTAGAGAATAAGGCATCAATCATCTGGTACATTAATGTGCTTTTCCCAGACCGCCTTACTCCTAATACAACAGTTACCTCCCTTATATTTATTGAATTTATCAGAGATTGGTACTTTTTCCTTGGCTTGCCACTTAGCTCTCTAATTAACTCCATATTCTCCCACCATGGGTTCCATTCAGATAATTTACTTAGTTCCATATTACGTTATAACGTAGCATTTGGTATATAAATGCTACGTTCCAGTGTAACCTCATTTTCTCTAAATAATCAATCTTCATCTTTCCCTCTTTCTTTTTTATGATTTGAAGCTCCTTTAAGAGCGGCTTCTGCTTCCAAAGTAGCAAGCTTTTCTTCAATCTCACCTATTCTTCTGCTGTAGCTCTCAAGGCGTATTCCGTATGAGCGAGTCTCTATTCTCTTCTTGTCAAAGTATGCTGACTGCAATTGCTTCATCATCTCCATTATTCTCTCTTTTTCTTCTCTCAATGCTTTCTCCTTTCCTCCAAACTTAAGAGCATGTAATCTCTTGCTCTCAAGCATTACTATTTCCCCTATTACTTCAGACAATCTCTTTTCATACTGCTGCATTGATGTGCTGTACTCTCCCATACTCATTGTTTTCTTCTCAAAAGTTTCTCTCTGGACAAGCTTCATTAATTCAGACAAAACAATTTCTTCTTCTCTTAAACTCTTTATTCTGCTTCTGATTAGCTGAAGTTCTGTTATCTTGTATGCTGCAAGAGCAGACAATAATATAAACAACACACTCAACGAAATTCTTTCAGGATATACTTTTATGTAATAAAGCAGGCTTCCAAATTCTCCCTTTGTTTCAGCAGTATAAGCGACTTGCGCATCTTTAGCCCTTAAAAATGCAGATTCAAACTCTTCCCTCTCCAATGCAAGAATTGAAAGTTTCATTAACCTCTCTGAATTTGCTACATCAATTCTCTTTTCTTTAGCCAATGCAATAAGCCCTTCAAGCTCTTCTATTATCTTCTTTGTATCAATTGCCTCTTTAACTCCCTTGTTAATCACATTATAATTCTCCTGAACTTTCTCAAAGTCAAAAAGATTTATTTTCTCTTTTGATTCGCTTAAAAGAGAATCAAAATAAGAGGATGAGATATTTGCCCTCTCAAGCTTATCAACTAATTTTATTGTTTTATTCAAAAGCACTTTTGCTTCGTCCCAGCTAATCTCGTGCACTTGCAGAGCTATCTTCTTTGTTTCATGATATGTGTCGCTTCCTACACTTGCATCTATGTCAAGAATTATTGTCTGGAGCCCTATTTTAATATATGTTGGAGAAGTTATCTTTAATGTAATATTCGTGCTTCCCAAAGGCCCGAGCTCTGCAATTGACGGATTGACTATTTGTATATATTTTGCAATATCCCCTGATACGCTAATCGCTATCTTTTTCAAGCTCATATTAACATTTGGATTTCTGAAAGGTATTATCAGCTCGCTCTCTCTTCCCCTTACAAGCTGCATATCAACAGAGCTTGCCAATGTCTGCGCTCCTCCAGCTGAACTCCCGCCACCGCCAGAAGAAGTAGTAGACGTTGAAGATGCAGAAGATGCAACATAATCCCCATCAAGACTTCCGCATCCGCTTACATAAACTCCATCAGACGTGCTATAGCAGTTAAATGTAACATTAACAGCTTGAGAAAGCAGAGAATTACCAGCAGCATCCAGCACAAATCCTGCAGAGAGATTATATCCAAACACATAAAGAGTGAATGTTTTTACTCCAGGAGTCATACTAGCAAGATTGCTGAACGTTATATTTGTATTTGCATAATAAAAGTCGCTGTCATTCATGTTTGAAACAGATACATTTTTTCCTCCAGATACATTTGTAAATCCAGAAGGCAATACCCAATATGCACTTACATTAAATGCACTATTGTTCTCGTTATATGTGCTTGAACCCATCAAGTTTCTTGCATATCCATATAAGCTGAAGTTTCCTGCACTCAAGCTGACCGCACTAGGATAGCTCATTATTCTGTCTATCAGATAAGGTCCGTTCTGGTTGCTGACTATCACCGCAGTTGTGTTCCTGTATCTCGTTGTACTTCTTGCCCTAAATTCATCAAGAGTCACAACAACATTTTCTTCCTTTATCTCGTTGTTCAAGAATGTCGCATTAATCAAAATAGTCCTATTGCCCTTCGCAGAAACACTATAATAATTAAGATTCTTTACATATTCTCCGTCGTAATATATCCTTCCCTCTCCAAGATTATAAGTTACTCTGAAATCAAGAGAGCAGTTCGCAGTTGTGTATGCAGGATCTCCAGTATTATTAATTGTTATATTCCCTATATTCTTGTTCTGGTCCCATCCAGCTGTTGTTCCCAAATCAATCGTTGAATTCCACGTGCAGTCCCAGAAGTTCTCCAATGTATAGTTGCTGCTTAGAGTACTTGACCCTACAATATCAGTTGCCATAACCCTGAAAGTTATATTGTTCTCGTAAGAGGTAAGAACAAAGCTCGCATTGAGTATGTTGTTCGTATATCCTTGTGAAGTTATGTTATTCATTGTTACATTATTTCTTCCAAACCAGCTATCGCTTGCATTCTTCCATTGCAATGTCGCATTCCCGGCAAAATTATTGTCCAAATCGCTTATGTTTGCAGTTATAGTCACATTAACATAAGGGTCAATCTCCCCAAGATTAGTTGGGCTATAACTTACAGCATCAATCGCAGGAGCTATATTCCCAAACACAATTCTCGTTTCAGTATAATTGGAGTTTCCAGCAAAGTCAACAATGCTTACATTATAGTTATAATTAACCCCTGTAGACAAGCCTGTCTGATTATATGTGAAAGTATAATTTCCATTCCCAAGATTTGTTATTGAACTATTGCTAGAGTTAAACACTAAAGTAGTTCCATTCCAATTCAAAGTCACATTCGCAAGATTAATGTCAAAAATGCTAACATTTATAATAAAGTTGCCGCTCTTGCCTGTGTTGTTTGCAGGAGTCGGCTCAACAAAGCTTAAAGTTGGATATGTCAAATCAACAGTCACCCCTCTTGTTTCAGTATTATTCTTATTGTTAACAACATCTACAGCGGTGGCATTGAAATAATATATTCCATCACTAATATTATTAGTTATATTAACATAATTAGGCGAACTAGCACTAGTAGTTGAATTAATCAACACATTCGTTGAGTTATACAAATAAATAGTAACATTGGCAAAGTTCGTATCAGAAGAAGTTACATTAATCAATGTCCAATTTCTATTCACATAGCTTCCATTTGTCTCCGTCGGATTAGTAAAGTTAATAGCGGGATTTGTAGTATCCACAGTCGCAGTTCTCGTCTCAGTCTGATTCTTATTCCCCGCAGCGTCAACTGCATACCCTGTAAAGTTATGCGAGCCATCAGCAAGAGATGTAAAGTTATTGTAATATTTGTTAGCCGTTGAGTTGTATAAAGATGCAATTTCTGAAGTAGACAATGAACGATTGAAGATAAGAACTTCATCCAATGAACCATTGAAACTAGCAGTACCACCAGAATATCCCCTCCCAATGTAAATCAAACCAAGACCCGCATCTGCCACTCCAGAACTAGAACCACAAGAAACACCATCTTTAAAACCTGATATTGTTCCGTTACCATAATAAACCCAAGTTACATATAACCATGAATTTGCTGGTATTACAGAACCTGAACAAACTGTACGGAATGCAGCACCCCCATCTTGGCTACGGAAGGTTAATGCATTTCCCCCATAATTTAATGTGAAAGAGCCATATTGACCATTACCAAGATAGTAAGAAGCTGAACTACTAGCTGGATTTACCCAACTGCTAACAGACCAGTTGCTAAAGTTAGACAAAGTTACACTAGAAAAAGAGATATAATCATTCGCTCCATCAAAGCTAAAGCTCTTCCCAAACTTCCCGCTTACATTTTGCACAGCACCATTAATTGCTGTTCCATTATTACCATATCCAGATAAATCAGTCACTCCAGTTCCAGTCGCATTCACATCATCCATTCTCCACCATCCAACAAGAGAATTATCAAAGTTAACAAATGAGTAATGCTCATTTGTATCTGAAGAAGTCATATTGACAAAAATAGAGTTTGTTGATTGATTTGTCGCATTTGCAGGCGTCTGTCCAGTGAAATTTATTGTTGGATAAGTTGTATCAACAGTCACCCCTCTCGTTTCACTAGAATTTCTATTTCCAGCAACATCAACTGCATATCCAGTAAAGTTATGCGAGCCATCGGCAAGCCCTGTAAAGTTGTTATAATACTTGCTGGCGGTTGAATTATATAATGATAAAACTTCGCTTGCATTTAGAGACCTACTAAATATTAACACTTCATCTATACTACCATTAAAGTAACTATTACCCCTGTCTCCTATTTTGTTAGTATATGCAATACTAAAATTCCCAGCAAAAGTGTTTGTTTTTCTGCTTACACCATCAATATATACATCTGAACCTTCCG
>Ga0209542_10011082_pt1 | contig 16075 bp, 11 predicted proteins | sample RifCSPhighO2_01_FD_184028 | JGI IMG/M metagenome (GOLD analysis project Ga0209542, IMG submission 184028) | Soil microbial communities from Rifle, Colorado - Rifle CSP2_plank highO2_0.1 (SPAdes) (version 2) | ecosystem: Environmental > Terrestrial > Deep subsurface > Rock core/Sediment ... | reverse complement strand
TGGGATTCTAGGTAAACATTCTGTAAATTTCCCAAAATGATGGTTTGTTTCAGAGAGTCGTCGTTGGATAAAGCGATAGAACGATGGTAAAGCTCCAGCTTTTTTAAAAGCGCTAGAATTTTTTGATGGATATCAGACCACTGGCTGGGCACTTCGGTTTCTTTTAGGTCGTCGTAGGCGCTTTGAAATCTGACGGCGTATTTTAGAAATTTTGTTTTAATGTTTTCTTTTTGCTGGTCGTTGTAAAGCTCTCCATTCTCGGTCGCTTGGTCGGCGCTGAACAATAAGATCAGTTCTTTTGATTGGTTAAAAATCAGATCAGTGATTTCGCCGTCGATGGCATTAAAAATTTTTTCCAGGTATTTTTCTTGAGTTTCCTTGGAGTTGTCTTGGATGGCGTTGATTTCGTCCTCGGCTACTTCCACGCTTTCCAGGGCGGAGAGGGTGGAGTAAATGGTGGCGGTAGTGACCGTGTCTACCGATTGGGCGAAGGTTTTAGGATCCGCCCCCCTTTTTAGATCTCCGCTTAAAATTCCTCCCGTAATGGCTTGGGCTAAGCGTTGGGTGGAGTTAAGTCCGAGGAATTCTTTTTGTTTGGCGAGAGAGTCGTCATCGGTTTGGATGGGGTTGTGGCCGGATAAAATTTCTTCTCCGTCCAAAAAACCGTCCCCGTCCGTGTCCGGGTTATAGGGGTCGGAACCCCAAACCGCTTCTTCGGCATCTTTAAGGCCGTCATGATCGGCATCGTCCGTGTCGCCGTAGTCTATTTTTACCGGAGCGCTGATGCGAGCGGCGGTGGCCGGAGAAAAAGTTTTATTAATTAAAATTGCAACTCTGGTTACCACTAAACCGGCTATAACAAATAGCCCAACCATGATAATTTTTATTGTTTTGGTAGAGTTCATAATCTCTTTTAAGGTTTGACCATTGTCTTTTTCAAGGATCAACCTTGAATCTTTAAAAAGGTTGAGCCTTGGCAACTTCGCTTTTCCAAAAAAGCGAAACTAATAACACAGCGAAACTCGCCAACAAAATCGGCGCGTCTCCTACTTTATTATACAATGTTTTACCATCTTTTAGTACAACCGAGGCTGTTAATATCTGCGGATCGAAGTTCGAAGTTGTTTTAATCTGTTTTCCGGTATCGGAAACAACAAAAGAATAGCCGAAGTTGGAAGACTTTATTAAATACCGGCCGGACTCGGCCGCCCTTAACTTAGAAGCGGCTAAGTCTTTAGCCAGTAAGTCTTTTGGACCGTGGCCGAAAGCAAAACTTGATTGGGAAACAAGTAAATTTGGCTGAGCGGCTCCTAATTTAGTTAGGTTGGGAGAAAAAATGTCGGCGCAGACCAAGGCCATAATCCTTATTCCCTCTTCGGAGTTTATTACTGGGGGGCGTTCTCCGCCGGTTTGATATTCCGCGATGTTCTGCAATTCTGGAGAGTTAAGACCAAGCGTCTTGTCTAACTTTTTAAAAAGGAGAGGGACATATTCCGCTCCGGGAGTAATTAAATATTTATCGTAAGAACCGAGGATTCCTTTTTGGCTGTCCAGAAAAATAGTTCTGGCTTTAAATTGTCCTTTTTCACTTATTTGCGAGTTATCTAAAATTAAAACCGGCTTAGCGAAAAGGTCGGCAAAGTACCGGCTGGCTTCGGGAGCTTTTTTAAAAATGGCCAGTCTGGTAAAAAAGTTGCTTTCTTCGGGGAAAATTATCAGTTTGGCCTGAGGAGAGTTTTTACCGATCGAATCGATTAGCTCCAATTGAGTTTTAAAAATAGAGACTTCTTCGGCGGAAGTGTAGCTTGGTTTGCTTGGAGTCTTGGTCTGAATAATCGCCACCTCGATTTTCTGATTAAGGTTCGACCTTGGATCTTCAAAAAGGTCGAACCTTAAAAAATTGGGCCAGTAAAAAAAGATAAAGATGCCCAAAACAAGAAAGAGCAATTTTTTATATCGTCTTTTTTCTAAAAAAACAAACAGCCACACGCTTAAAAAAACGGTTAAAAAGACTACTCCGTAAATTCCAAACCAAGAAGCAAATTTTAAAAACAAAAAACTACCATGAAAGTTATAGGCCAAATTCCCTAAAGTCCAAAAGGGCCCGATGGGAGTTTGGTGTCCAGTCCAAACCAGGGCGATAAAAAATGACCGGACGTATTCAGACAGCGTAAAAACGGAAGGGAAAATTAAGAGAGCGGAATAAGAAACCCGGCGGTCAGTTTGGTGGAACAGCCAGACGGCCGATCCCCAGGCGAAAGCCATTGCTCCGGCGGTGATAACCCAGGTTAGAAAAATAAAAAAGAAGGCCAGGATTTTATTCTCTATTCCTAAGTTAGTGAGAGGATAAACTGCCCATAACCATTTAAAGTCAATGAGAAAATAAACCAAACCGACTAAATAACCCAAAGAAAAGGCACCCGAGCCCTTAGAAAAAAGTTTTGTTGCCAAGAAAACGAGAACAAGGCCCAAAAAAACCAAAAACCACCAACCGTAAAAAGGCTGGGAAAGAGAAAGGGTCAGGCCGATAATTGTTCCGGCCAAAATGCTTTGGTAATTCTTTCCCATTCTTCAACGCTTAAAGATTCCGGCCGGCGAGTAGGCTCAATTCCCGCCCCGGCCATTTTTTGATTTAGAAAGTCTTTGAAACTTACAGGGCTGCCCTGTACAAACAGGGCAGCCCTGTAAGTAAGGTTGTTTGTCAGACTATTTAAAATTTGTTTCCGTTTATTTTGAAAAGCAGCCTGGGCTAACTGGAAAAAGTTTTTCTGAAAAAGTTTATCGAAAGCAAATTTTTCTTTGGGAATGATTTTTACCAAAGCCGAATCTACCTTTGGTGTTGGTCGGAAATTTCCGCGAGAGATTTTTTTTACAATTTTAGCTTTGGCAAAAAACTGCACGGATAAAGCTAGCAAATTCATGCGAGGCGGTTTGGCTGTCATTCTCTGCGCCACTTCTTTTTGCACCATAAATAAAATTGATTTTGGCTTTGGCCAATCTTCCAAGGTGATTCTTAAAAGGTGCGAAGTAAGGTAGTAAGGAATGTTACCGACTAGCTTGTAGTTGAAGATCCCAAGGTTCGATCTTGGATCTGCAAAAAGGTCGAACCTTAATTTTTTCGGATCAAATTTTAAAATGTCTTCTTCTGTTATTGTAACATTTTTTTGATCTTTAAACTTTTCTTTCAAAGATGGAATCAGCCGGTGGTCTTTTTCTACGGCGATAATTCGCGCTTCGCTTTTGGCCAAATGTTCGGTCAAAACCCCCTCTCCCGGCCCCACTTCTATAATCACCTCGCCTTTTTGAGGGGCAATTTCTTGAACCATAAACTGATAAACTTTCTCATTTACCAAAAAATTCTGTCCCAGCGACTTCTTTTGTACAAGGTTCGACCTTGTATGTGGATAACTTTTAGTCATAATCTATAAAATCTTCATAATTAAAATCACGGTGCCTATCCGTCAAGGTGAGGCCTTGATGGCGGATTCTTTCTAGATATTGCGAGGGAATCTCTTTTATAAATTGAGAAGGCGGGTTGGCGTGCCAGCTTCCATACATGGTACGACTACGGCAATGGGTTAAAAACAACTTTTCTTTGGCGCGGGTAATGCCGACATAACAAAGCCTTCTCTCTTCTTCCAATTCCGCTTGGCTGCCCACCGAACGCGGATTGGGGAAAATACCCTCTTCCATTCCGGCCATGAAAACTGTCGGGAACTCCAACCCCTTGGCGGCGTGGATAGTCATTAAGGTAATCTTTTTTTCGGCCTGCGCTACGCCGGAGCCGGCTTCGGCAAGGCGAGCCGGGTTAATTTCATCGGTAACTTGTAAAAGCGCCACCTCTTCCAAAAAAGTCGGTAACGCTTCGCTGGCTTTGAGGTGGTCATATTTTTTAGTAACCGTCAGCAATTCTTTAACATTTTCCCAACGCGTTTCAGGCTCGGTTGTTTTTTCGATCAGATATTTTTGGTAGTCAATCTCACTAAGTAATTTTTTAATTATTTTGGAGAGGGAGTCTTTTTGTTTTTGCTCCTCCATTTTTTGCATTAAGCCGGAAAGAGAAGTCAAACCGGCCAGAGTTTTTTGTTGTGTTCGCCCGGTCGAATGACCGGGTGTCTCGTCGGACGACGGGTTCATTTCTTGTTTAATAATTTCTGCTATTCCCCCTTTTTCTTCCTGGTGCTTCTGCCGTAATCGGTTAAAAGTAATTTTGCCAATGCCGCGAGCCGGAATGTTGGCGATGCGTTCCAAGCTTAAAAAGTCGGCCTGGTTATAAAGCAGTTTCAGGTAAGCCAAAATGTCTTTGATTTCTTTGCGGTCGTAGAATTTCAATCCGCCGATGATTTTGTAAGGCAACCCTCTTTTTAAAAGTGCCTCTTCAATGGCTCTTGACTGGGCGTGGATGCGGTACAAAACGCAGTAATCATTTAAGGGGCGTCCCTGGCGCATTCCCTCTCTCGCTTTTTCGGCGATAAAATCGCCCTCCGCCCTTTCGTGGTCCAGTTCAACCAAAAAAATTTTTTCACCCTCCTGATTTTCCGTCCATAAATTTTTGTGTCTTTGAAATTTGTTTTTAGAGATAATGTTTTGGGCGGCGGCCAGAATATTTTGGGTGGAGCGATAATTTTGTTCCAGAAAAATAATTTTAGCTTGCGGATAATCTTTTTCAAAACTTAAAATATTTCTGATGTCGGCTTGCCGGAACGAGTAGATCCCCTGATAGTCGTCCCCGACCGCCATGATGTTTTGGTGTCTTTGGGCGAGGAGTTTTAAAAAAAGATATTGGGAGCGATTGGTGTCTTGGTATTCGTCAACCAAAATATATTTAAAACGGTCTTGGTATTTTTCAAGAATATTTTTGTGTTCTTGCCACAGACGGACAGTCAAAAAAATCAAGTCTTCGAAGTCCATGGCGTTGTTGTTTTGCAGGCTTTTTTGATAAAGCGGATAAATTTTGGCCACTATTTTTTCAAAAAATTCTTTGGCCGAGTCGGCGTATTCTTCCGGATCGGCCAAGTCGGTTTTAGCTTGAGAGATTCTGGTCAAAATAGCCCGCGGATTAAATTTTTTAGAATCAATTTCTAATTCGGCCATCACATTTTTTACTAAGCCCAATTGGTCGTCGCTGTCGTAAATGGTAAAGCTGGAATCATACCCACTTAGAAACCCTGTTTCTAAGTGGGGCAATTCGCTTCTCAAGATTTTTGCGCAAATTGAGTGGAAAGTACCAACCAAAGGAGAGGCAAGAGACAAGTGACCAGGCAACAAGTTTGGTTCGGCTGTCTTACTTGCTGCTTGCCTCTTGCTGCTTGCCTCTTGCAGTAATTTTTCAATTCTTTCTCTCATTTCCCCGGCTGCTTTGTTGGTAAATGTTACAGCCAAAATTTCTTCTGGAACAACTCCTTTCTCTATTAAGTAAGCAATACGGTTGGTTAGTACTTTGGTTTTTCCGCTTCCAGCTGCCGCAATAACTAAAACCGGGCCTTCGGTGGCCATTACCCCTTCGATCTGCTTCTCGTTTAAGCCTTCAAAAAGATTAGACATAAATCAGTTACGGAATTTTACCAGATTTTAGATCTTAAATATAGGAGCAGGCAACGTCTTATAACATGTGCGTACGAACAGTTTATAAGACTTTTATGTTTCTAGATTAAAAAACTTTCTAATGTCCTTTTCTTTAAACCCAATCGTTTCAGCATTGAGAATATCTACATACTCGCCTATCTTGAGTTCTTTGCAAGTATCTTTCAAAACTTTTTCGCAAGGATAGGGAAACACAAAAACGCTTTTTTGGAGCATGTAAAATCCAAGCGTCTTTAAAATGCGGCGAAAACGGTTTCTGTTTCGGTGCAGTTCTTGCGGGATATCGAAGATTACCAAACGCCATCTTCCGTCCCATTTCGTTTGGGGTAGTTTCCTATATCGTTTTAGAGATTGATTAAACCACTCTTTGCCCGATCGCGTAAAACGGAATCCTTGGGGACTCGTTTTTAGAATTCCTCTCTGTTCCAAGTTCTTAATGCCTTTGTATAGCTGAGAGGGACGAAAACCTTTGTAGGAAGTATGTGCCCATATCGTAAAAAGTTCTTGACCGGCTTCAAGAACTGCTTCAATAAATTTTGGAATAAAATCAGCTTTCATGGGCTTTCATAAAATCTTATAAAGTGAGCGTACGCATAAGCATAAGATTATATTATTTATAGAGTTCTGTATTGGTGCCCTCACGAAGATTCGAACTTCGATTACAGGATCCGGAATCCTGTGTCCTGTCCGTTGAACGATGAGGGCATTGCGAAATCAAATTCGGTGGACCTAGCCGGAATCGGACCGGCGTCTCCGCAATGCGAATGCGGCGCATTACCACTGTGCTATAGGCCCTTTAATTAAAGAATAATACTCCCATTTATCTCAAAAAACAAAGCCCCTTTAAAGGGGCTTTGTTTTTTGTTTGATTGATTAAGCGGTTGCCGCTTTACTTTTGCATTTCTTTTTTTCTTGCGCCAAGGCGATAATCAAGAAAATAATCCAAGCGATAAGTATCAAAATAATTAGTAGTCCGAAACTGCCAAAACCGATTGCTCCGAAAAGGAAACTTTTCTTTTCGGCAGTTTTAATTGTTTCTTTCGGTACGGTCAATTCAAATTTCTGTTCGTCGGCCGGCGCATTGGCTGCGGCTATGGTTTTACTTACATTGTTTTTGTTTGAAACGGATACTGAACCAACTGTGACTTTGGCTGCTTCTTGTTTGATCGAAACACTGATGCTGGAATAATCCGTAATTCTCACGTTATTATCCGCCCAAACTTGAACGGTGTTGGAAAGAACAATTGGATCTTTTCCGAATTGGGAAGCATTTTTTACTCGCACCTGGAACTTTACGAGTTTAGTTTCATGGATTGAAATATTTCCCACCAAGACGGGATCAAGAATTATATTGTCTGAAACCGGAGAGCCGTTGACGGTCACGCTTCCCGGGACGAAATCTAAAAAGTTATCCAGCCCCGCTTTGACTTGCACATTTCTGGACACCAAGCTCGTGTTGGTGTAAAGCATCACTGAAAGTTCCAGCAAATTTCCCGGCGCGGCTTTGATGGCTTTTTGCCAAGTGGCATCCTCTTTCGTTAAGTTTTTACTCATCAGACTGACCGCCAAATTGTTGCTTTGGTTATTGTTGGTGGAGGTGGAGGTCGGAATAGGGGTGGGAGTGGGAGTAAATCCGGTCACAGTGGTGCTGGTCTCGGATCCGCCTTTAGAGATAGAAATATACTGGCTGTCCGTATTAAAGTTTTCTCCCGCTACTAAAGCCTGGATAGCGGCGTAGCCGTTAAACAAGGCGTTAACTTTAGTTTTAAAAACAACGTCTTTTTGGGCGCTCCCGTTAATATTCCCCAAAAATAATCCGTTGGAGACATTGCCACCGGTGCGAGTGCCATCAATATAAATGGAGTTGCTGTCCAACGGGAAACCGGTGGGCAAGTACACATATAAAACCGCCCCGCGAGCTTGAACGGCAGAAGTGTTTTTGACGTTTACGGAGAACTCCAGTTCGTCACCGTCTACCGCACGGACATTTTGAGAATAGGCTGATTCGCTTTTGCTCAAATTCCGCACTCCATAACGCTGGATGTCAACGTTAGTCGAAATCTCCGCGGAAACGGAAGAAGTGAGGGCTAACCCCAAAAAAACGCTTAAAACTAAACTAAAATAGATTTTCTTCATAGTAATATTATACAATTTTAAGACCACCTCTGTCAAACTTGACAAAAGCTAATTTTGTCAGCCTGCCGAGACTTGCACTCGGGCTGCATCGACCCGAACGATGTGTGCTGCTGCTACACCACAGGCTGTTCTTCAACGGCTCACGTACGTGAGCCGTTGAAGTTACTTTACGTAATGTTTCTGCTTAATCTTTTCCACCTCTTTTTCTTCTTCTTCTCTTAATTTTAATTTGCCGGCTTGGGCCAACTCTTTTAGTTTTTCTTCTGATAATTCGTTCAGTTCTTTAACCCTTTTTTCTAAATTTTCCGCCGTATTTTTAGCGGGTTCTTCCAAAATCTCTTCCATTAGAGCGTTCATGATTAAACCAATTTTTGGACTGGGTGGCAAGTTCAAAAGTTCCATGATTTTACCGCCGTTGATTTTTAGCATTTTGGGAGAAAGCGGATCGCGGGCTACTTTGTCGATCATAAATTTCAAATGGCGAAGTTTGTAGGGAATAGCTTTGGGTACGCCGGAGCCGATGCGATCCGCCTCCCGCACTTTGAGCAAGTCCTGCACGTTTTCTTTGCTAATGTGAGCCACTAAGCGGCGCACCGAAGATTCGGTTACTTCCCCGGGGTTGTAATAAAAGAGGTGCCAACGGACCAGTTTGGTAATTTTATCTCCCTGCTCTTTGGGGAAACGGAGACGATCTACAATTTTGGCCGTCATTTTGGCCCCTGTTACTTCATGGCCGTAAAAAGTGCAGTTTCGTCCTTTTCCTCTTTTGGCGCGGGGTTTTCCCACGTCATGCAGGAGCGAGCCAAGCCTGACTTCCAAAGAGTAGGCTTGTTCCGCGGTATATTTCAAGGCCCGCAAGTTGTGTTCCCAGACGGTGTAGATGTGGTGAAGATTTTGTTCTACCCCGACTCCTTCCAGTAATTCCGAAATGACGTATTCTATCAAGCCGCTTTCGCGGAGCAGCTCTATTCCCCGATCGGCTTGGGAGGAGAGAATAATTTTAATTAGTTCATCGCGAATTCTTTCAGCGGAGATTTCTTTTAACTGTCGGCTATTTTTTTTGATGGCCTCAAAAGTATTTTGCTCGATTTCAAACCCTAGCTGGGAAGCCAGTCTAATCGCCCGCATCATTCGTAAAGCATCTTCGCCAAATCTTTCTTCCGGGTTGCCCACTGCCCGCACCGTTTTTTTCTTCAGATCTTCCTGACCGCCAAAAGAATCGCTAATTTTGCCGTTTTTATCCATGGCCATGGCGTTGATCGTGAAGTCCCTTCTCTTTAAATCGTCGTCCAATTTTTGGGCAAATTTAATTTTATCCGGATGCCGTTTGTCCGTGTATTTAGATTCAATGCGGTAAGTGGTGGTTTCAATCACGGCCAATTCTTTTTTCTCGCTTCCCGTTTTTATTCCTACCGTGCCAAATTCATTTTCATAAAAACTGTCCGGGAAAATTTTGTTGATCTCTTCCGGTGTGGCCTTGGTGGTCACGTCCCAATCTTTCGGTGTTTGCGCCATTAACAAATCCCGTACGCATCCGCCCACGATAAAAGCCTCGAAGCCGTTTTCTTCCAGTTTCTCCAAAATTGTTTTTACTTCTCTGGGTATGGTCAAGGTTTTAATAATATCGACATATTTAAATCTCGACATTTCTTCAAGCAGTGCCCTCGGAGGGAATCGGACCCCCAACTACCCCTTAGGACGGGGCTGTTATATCCATTTAACTACGAGGACTGTTAAGATCCCTCTAAATTACTGTCATTTTAGCACTTTTATGATATTTTTCAAATTTGACACAAGAATAACGTTGTAATAATATATATTACATGAGAAGTATTATTAATATTTCTTTGCCTAAAGAAATGGCAAGGAAAGTAAGCCAAAAAGTTAAAAAAGGTCGTTTTGCCAGTACCAGTGAGTATCTTCGCTATCTAATCAGGATAGACGAAGTAATGGCCGACATAGAGAATAGCCGAAGGGAATTTGCCGCGGGCAAGGGCAAGCTTTTGAAGTCACTTAAAGATTTGAGATAAAAGTGCAGATTTTTTATTCGCCCACCTTTAAGAAAAGGTACAAAAAGCTTCCAAAAGAAATAAAATTACAAGCCCAAAGAAAAGAAGGGCTGTTTAGAAAAAGTCCTTTCAATTCTTCTCTTGGAACACATAAATTACATGGTCGAATGCAAAGCTTGCATGCCTTTTGGATTAACAAAGATTACAGAATTATTTTGGAATTTATTGATGAAGATATAATAAGATTCCATACTGTCGGGAAACATGATATTTATGAATAATGGGCCTATAGTCTAACGGTACGACGGATCCATGGCATGGATCAGGCCGGGGTTCGACTCCCCGTAGGTCCACCAGACAGGAAATTGCAAGTTTTTGATTGGTAAAAACCCGCTTAGAAGCGGGTTTTTACCGAGTTCTCGGAGCGTTGAGACGGCGAAAGACTCAAGCTTAGCCGAATTTTAGCCGATATGAATATCGGAACTATATCGGAAGGCCACATCGGCCTTATAAATTAAAGGCAGCCGTGAACAATGGGAGGGGTATTTTTTAAAGAATTTATATTAAAATTTAAAAATATCAGCAAGTTTGCCGACACTTTTAAATTAAAAACATTACTAAAGATTTATAAAAAGTTTATTATGATTTAATTTTCAGACCCCCACTCTTTTGTCATTGGAATTTAGACTTAAAGGAGGCGTTGTATTTTCATACTGTTTTATGATATGATTTAACTAACCATGAAACATATTATACAGATTGCTATTCCTAAGGGCGAGAAGTACTATATTGACCAGGGAGTAGATTTGCCTATTGTTACTCAGGGTAAAACCTTGGATGAACTGGCGGGGAATGTAAAAAAAGTGTCGAAGCTGTACTTAAAAGGAGAAAATTTAAATGAGTTTAACATTGCGCCTGATCCCGCAGTTTTGATTAATTTCGAACTTCCTTTGAGACTCCATGTTTAGACTCAAGGTTTTATCCGGCAAAAACGTGATAAAAGATTCTTGTTTTTTTTAATTTTAAAATAGTTTCTCAAAAAGGAAGTCATGTTAAACTCCAACGCAAATTAAACAATATTAAGCAAATGCTCATTATTCCGGACCACGAAGAAGTTGACGGAGGAGCTCCCCGGGCTATTTTTAGTCAAGCCAGCAAGTTTATTTTGCCAATTGAACTAGAAAAATACTTTTATAACTAAGATTCAGGAGGATTAGTCTAATGGTAAGGCACTGCTTTCGAAAAGCAGCGGGCGCAAGCCCTTGCAGGTTCGAGTCCTGCATCCTCCGCTGCCAAAATTTAAGAAACTTTTAATTTAAAAGGCCTTTCGAGGCCTTTTGTAACAACTTGAATACTTTAGTACTAAGTAACTATCCCAGTTCATCATGCCAGTAAATAGCCGTAACTTTTCGCATGGGCTCGCCGTTTTGTTTTGTGCCGAAAGTCCAATGGTGTTCGAGAGGGTGGCCGGCTCTGGCGTTATTGCTGACGGCCTTAAAGTCTCCCGTATAGAACCCTAAATGACGGTGGGAAGAGTAAACGTCTCCGGCAGGATCTTCCGTGTCTTTGGCTTCCCAGAGCAAGACGGCTCCGGGACGAGGCTCCAAAATAAGATGCCATCCGAAATTTTCCATATCCCGGATTGTTCCGTCGGCAGTGGCGTGAATGTCGGAAGAAAGTTTGTAAAGGTATAAAACAGAAGAAAGAAAAACCGGACAGGACAACCCGCCATTTTTACAGATGTCCATTCTGGCGCCATCAAGCAGAGCGTATAAGTTTCTGAACAAATTAGAGCCGACACTGTTTTTGATGGCCTGAAGGTAGGAGTCGAATAAAATGATTTCTACTTTGGGCATAGATAAGTATCTCTCAAATATTTTTAAAATAATTCTGAAGTTAGATTAGCATAACTTTAAAATCAAGGTCAAGGGAAAACCTGTCAAGTAAAGAAAAGAGCAAGATTCGACCTTTTTGGAGACCCAAGGTCGAACCTTGAAACCCCCAAGATTTGACCAGGCACTTTCTGAAAAAAGTGCCTGGTCGAACCTTTTCAGATTTTTTCTCCTAACTTCTATTAAAGTTTTTTTCTTAACCTTTAGTAAGGTTTAGATAGAAAGTTTCAACCTTAAAAACCAGCTACCAATAACTAATAACTAACTACCATTTTTGGTATCGGATTAGGTAGTAATTTTAACGGCTTGATTTGAGCCGTTTTTTGGCCCTAGACTTATCCACATTTTATGGGCTGCCAATGCTATAATTTATTTATATTTTTCGGTGCTTTTTGCCACTAGCCGATACGCTAAAAGTTTCTAAAAAACTAGCCGATAAATATCGGTATAAGATATCGGGTTTAAGATTCGACCTTTTTGGAGACCCAAGGTCGAACCTTGTAAAAATATGGAGGGTAAAAATTTACAAGATTCGCAAAACTTTATTCCACTCTCAAAAGCGTGTGAAGGCACTCCTTACTCCCAGGAGTATTTAAGCTTGCTCGCCCGCCAAGGCAAAATCTTTGCTAAAAAAATAGACAATGTCTGGCACACGACCCCGGAAGCTGTCGTCGAATATACCGGCCAGCACCAGCCGAAAATTGCCAACGAAGATCCCGACTTCATTTCTTTGTCCCAAGCCTCTCTTGGCACTCCTTACTCCCAGGAGTATTTAAGCTTGCTCGCCCGCCAAGGCAAAATCTTTGCTAAAAAAATAGACAATGTCTGGCACACGACCCAAAAAACGATCGATGACTATGCCAACCAGCAGAGAAATAACTTGCTTTTGCGAAAAAGAATCAGCTTTTTGCTGGAGACTACCAAGGGTAAGATTCTTTCCGCCGGCGCCTCGGCCAGAAAGAGCATTCTTTTTTCCAAAAAATTCTGGCGAACAAACTTAGCGGCCGGTTATAAGCTTTTACTAGCTTCAGCTATCTCTTTGCTTTTTCTCTCCGCTGCTTCGGCCGGGATTAACAACCGCCGAGTTTTGGACGAGCTGAATGGGTACAAAAATTTAACCGTCGCTCAAATGGCCGCCGGAGAAGATTTTTTGGAAGCGCGCTTTTCTCCCCTCTCCTACTTCCGCCGCTTGATTGCTCGCTTCCGTCAAGAACCGAAAATCGCTTCTCTGCAGGATCAGATGGACGCTTTGCGCGAAGAATTAAAAAATGCCCGTCTGACGGTGGCGGGCAATCCCCAAGTTTTAATTACTAAAAAAACCACCGAGACTACCACCGAATCAAGCGGAACAAGAGCTCAAACTAAAGCCGGTACTGGCACGGTTAAAAAAGTGGAGACCGTCAGAGAAGTGGTGATCCGTGAAGCGGAGGATCTCTCTGTTTTCACTTCCCAGCTTTCCAGTTTGGAGCAGGGACTGAATAGTTTTAAGTTAGCCGTCGACGACCGTTTTTCCAGATACCCCACTATCCTCATTCCTCCCTCCGGCGGTTCAGGCAGCGGAGCCAATGCCGGCATTACCATTCTCAATCCGGCCACCATCGATTCCGAAAAAGTTCTTACCCAAATTCTTTCTGTTTCCGGTTCGGCCGTTTTTACGGGAGGGACCAGTTTCAGTAATAATCTTAACGTCGAAACAGGCCTTTTCTTGGTTGACTCGGAAAACGACAAAGTAGGTATTAACGCCGATACTCCCGAACAGCGGCTCGAAGTGGGCGGCAATATTTTGGCCTCCTCTTCCGGCAACGTGGAGTTGATTTTAAAATCCACCGCTGCTACTCCCACCGACGGCAACGAGGGCGCTTTTTCCCTGCGTTCTTCCGGCATCAGTGAGCGTTTTGACTTTCTTAACGACTCCAACGTAATATTTTCCGTGGCCAGTATCGGCTACTTTGGCATCGGCACTCAAAGCCCGGTAACCAAATTTGAAACGCAGGGCACCGTCTCGGCTTCTTACCTTCTCACCGGCAACACTTTGCAAGTGGGCGGGTATGCCAGTGTCGCTTACAATCGTTTCGGTACTTCGGTTACCGCTCATTCCAACTATATCAGCGGCAGTAACGATGTGCTAGTCTCCGGCGATTTGGAAGTGCGGGGTTCCACCTCCATTGGTGGTACCGCTTCCGTTTCCGGCAATCTTTTTGTCTTTGGCAATATTGGTATTGGCACCTCATCGGTCAACAACGAGTTAACGGTCTACGGCTCTGGTTCTTTTACCGGCCAGCTTAAATCTACCCATGCTCCCACCCAATCTCATACCGGCACCTGGCCCAGTTTTTCAAATGCTGATAATGCCACCCTCTATCTTAATCCCTCTTCCCCTATTGCTGACGGAAATATTATTGTTTACAGTAATGGTTCTGATACCAAATTCTTGGTTGACGCCGAAGGAGATGTTTTCGTGGCTGGAAATATAACTTTAGTGGGAACTACCACTCAATCCACCACAGCCATTACCGGAGATTTGAATGTCGAAGGCAATAGCCGACTGGGAGATGCTCAAGCCGATACTATCAAACTTTCCGGCACGATCCGACCCCGTACCCTCTCCTCTTTTCCTGTTTTAGTCCAAGCGTCTGGTTCCCAAACCGTAGATGTTTTCCGAATCTTGGATACCAGCGACAATATTCTCCTTACTTTGGACCAAGTCAGCGGCCTCCTCACCGCCTCTTCCGGTTTCAACTTTGCTCTGGGCGGTTCCACGGCGACTGTTTCTTATTCCCGTCTTGGCACTGCTACGACCACCCACAGTAACTACATTTCTAAATTCAACGACCTCCTCATCTCCGGGGATCTGGAAACCCGAGGCACCGCCTCTTTCGGAGGCAATGCTTCCATCTCCGGCAACTTCTTCACTTACGGCACGAACACCTTCTCCGGCACAGGTTCCTCTTCATTTGCCGGCTCCCTCTCTGTCGCTAAGGGACTCCTGGCCGGAGCCAACAGCGCCTTAGTGGTTCACGCCAACGCCACGGCTAACACCTTAAACATTATCGGCGGCAACGTCGGCATCGGGACGACCATCCCTCTCGCCCCTTTTCATGTAGCCGGCCAATGTGTAACCGGAGATACCAGATTGCGCCGTCGCCGCAAAAAAAGGTCGAACCTTAAATCAGGGAAAAGGTTCGACCTTGAGGACGGCTATCTTTTCGACGAAGTAGCAATAAAAGACATTCAGCCGGGGGACGACATTCTCACCTTGGATGAAACTGCCGGTCGCTTAGTGGTCAGCCGGGTTAAAGCCCTCATGGACATGGGTGTCAAACCGATCTTTAAGTTAACCACCAAAACCGGTAAAACCATTCGCACGACGGGCAACCATCCGTATTTGGCGCAAGTTAAACCCGATTTACCTCGCCAAAAACCTAAGTTGGGAATATTTGTGGACAATGCTAATTTGTTTTACTCCCAGAGAAAGGCGGGTTGGAAAGTTGACTTTTCAGCCATCATTCAAAATTTACAGCAAAATTTTGATATCCAAATCGCGAATTATTATATTGCCGTTCCGTCAAAAAATGACGCTTCGTATCAACCCACTGTTTCCTTTGTCGAAAAAATAAAAAATCTCTTTACTATCCGGACCAAACCATTGAAATACATTCGAGTTGATGGAGGATTTATTAAAAAGGGTGATGTTGACCTGGAGATTACTTTAGATGTGGCCCGAAAGATAGACGAACTGGATGCCGTGGTGATCGTAAGTGGAGACAGCGATTATATTGAGTTGAAGAACTATGTTTATGAAAAAGGCAAAAAAATAGCCTTTCTCGGATTTGATGAAACTATTTCTTGGGAAATTAGGAAAAATAAACACATTTTACTTGACAACTTCAAGAACAGCGTTAGTCTGGCAGACAAAAAACAAGCCCCAAGCTTTGAGCTTGGGGTACTGTTATTGTCTCTATTGTATTCCCGCGCGCCTTCCTTGTCAAGTGGTGGTCGGTGGATAAAGGTTCGGGATCTTCAAAAAGGGCAGAATATAGCGGTTTTTGACGGGAAAAAGGCGGTTTGGGATGAAATTACCGATATTGAAAATCTTCCTCCCGAGCAAGTCTACGATATCGAAGTGGAAGGCACTCATAACTTTATCGGCAACGACATCGTCGCTCACAACACTTTCCTTGCTTCCAACTCTGGCAACGTCGGGATTGGCACCACCTCCCCTCTCACCAAGTTTGACGTCAAAGGCGGCGCCTCTGCCTCCTATTTCAAGTCAATCGGGGTCTTAAACTTAGGTTTAACCACCACCAACGCCACCGTCTCCTACAACCGCTTCGGCACCTCCACCACCACTCAAGCCCATTACATTACCCAAGCCAACGATCTCCTTATCTCCGGCGATCTGGAGGTAGACGCCTCCCTCTCCATTGCCGGTCCGGCCTCTATTTCCAATACCCT
>Ga0209542_10011081_pt1 | contig 16076 bp, 16 predicted proteins | sample RifCSPhighO2_01_FD_184028 | JGI IMG/M metagenome (GOLD analysis project Ga0209542, IMG submission 184028) | Soil microbial communities from Rifle, Colorado - Rifle CSP2_plank highO2_0.1 (SPAdes) (version 2) | ecosystem: Environmental > Terrestrial > Deep subsurface > Rock core/Sediment ... | reverse complement strand
CTACAGGACAGTATGTGGAGTCTGCGCCGGATACCGAAGAGCGCGGGAGCATCTATTTCACCGCAAAGGATGGAACACTTGTCGCTGGTGCTGTCATGCAAACGGGGTGGCGCATAGCGATAAAGCCAGCAGAAATAGCCGATGCCCTCGCTGTACTCGATGCTCTGAATGCACATATCCCCATAGATCGCGACCGGTTCCTTGCAAGCGCGGCTAAGAAGGACGATCCGTATGAAGAGGTCGCACTCCGTGTTTCGGACGAGGCTGCCACACATATCCGCGCACTCGGACTGCGGGGTGTTCTCTTGGTGCAGGATCAGTGGCGTACATATCCGGCAGGACAGCTCGCCGCGCAGACGATCGGCTTCGTCGGTTACAAGGGCACCAAGAAAATTGGTGTCTATGGTTTGGAGCGTGAATGGCAGGAGACACTTGTAAAAAATTCATCTGGCCTCTACGTGAACCCGTTCGCCGAGATATTTACAAATGTGGGCGCGCTCATCGCCGATGACCCCGCCTCGCATGAAGGTAGCCTCATCACCTCGATCGAACCTTCCGTACAACTCGAACTTGAGAAGACCTTGGATGCGGTCATGAAAACGTATTCGCCGCGCATTGCAGGCGGCATCATTATGGAGCCGACGAGTGGCAAGATAATCGCCATGGCGGGACGACCGGCGTTTGACCCCAATACATACAACACCGTTGTTGACCAGTCTGTTTTTTCTAATCCGCTCGTCGAGGGTCGCTACGAAGTCGGTTCGATCATGAAACCGCTGACTCTCGCCATCGGCATAGATGCCGGCGCCGTGACACCGGCCACGACGTACAATGACACTGGCTGTACGATGCGCAGCGGCAAAAAGATCTGCAATTACGACTTGAAAGCACGCGACGTCGTGCCGATGCAAGAAATACTGAATCAATCGCTGAACCTCGGTGTGACATTTGTCGTGGACAAGACTGGTCACGATGTGTTTACGAGATACATGAACGCATTTGGTTTTGCGAGCGAGTCGGGGATCGATGTGCCAAACGAAGTAACCGGCGACCTTTCGCCCTTGGGCGATGGAACGGGACCGGAGGTCAACTATGCGGCCGCAGCATTCGGGCAGGGCATATCGGTAACCCCCATAGAAATGACTCGAGCTCTCTCTGTGCTCGCAAATGGAGGGAAACTGCCGAATCCACACGTGGTAACTGGTGTGCGATACGACAGCGGTATCACGCGTCCCATAGCCGCGACATCGAGTACGCAGGTACTACGGCCGGAAACAGCGCAGACGGTCACCAACATGCTGGTCAAGGTATACGACACTGCTCTTTTAGGTGGTGTCTTGAAACAGGAGCACTATTCAATCGCGGCAAAGACGGGTACCGCGCAGATGGCGAGTCCTGGCGCAGGGTATTATACGGACCGCTACCTGCACTCGTTCTTTGGATACTTGCCGGCGCATGATCCCAAATACATCGTATTCCTCTTTGCGGTGGAACCGCACGGGGTCGAATTTGCCTCTGCGTCGCTCTCGCGACCGTTTTCCGGACTCGCGGAATATCTGATACATTATTTCGATATCCCGCCTGATAGATGACCCAAGGCCCTGTGCCCATCATGTATGCAAAAGCTCCTAAAACAGATTATTGTCTCCATACTTACCCTGGAGGCTCGGCTCGTACTCCGACGCCATAAACCCCGAATTATTGCGGTCACTGGCTCGGTAGGGAAAACGACGACCAAGGACGCCATTTATGCGGCGCTTGCCAATGAGCTCAGTGTCCGAAAAAGCCAGAAGACCTTTAATTCGGAGCTCGGCGTACCGCTCACGATCCTCGGACTTGATAACGCCTGGAACAGTCCCGTCGGTTGGCTTGTGAACATCTTCCATGGGGCGTGGCGGACCGTCGCATCGGATAATTATCCCCAATGGCTGGTAATCGAAGTGGGTGCGGACAGGCCGGGTGATATCCGACAGATCGCGAAATGGTTGAAGCCCAACATCGTGGTATTCACTGGCGTGCCGGACATCCCGGTGCATGTAGAATATTTCAGCTCGCCTGAGGCACTGTTTCGTGAAAAGCGCTCATTGCTCGAATATTTGCAACCCGGCGGCAAATTGATACTGAATGGCGACGACCCTCGGTCGCGCGAATTGTATTCCGATTTTCGCGGAGCATCGGTGACGTTTGGCATGAATGAGGGGAACGAGCTCTCATCCTCGCACGGGGAAATTGTGTACCAAGACCAAGCGCCGGCCGGTATGCAATTTCGCGCGAACGGATTCGGCGCATCGCTCCCGATAGTCGTGTACGGCGCACTCGGCACCCCACGCATTTATGCGGCGCTCGCTGCGCTCGCGACGGCGCACATTGCGGGAGTGGATCTCGTGAGCGCATCTCGGAATTTGGCGACGTGGGAGCCCCCACCGGGGCGTGTACGGATACTAAAAGGTCTCAAGGGCTCGTATATAATTGACGATACATACAATTCGTCGCCCGCGGCCGCGCACACTGCCCTCGACATCTTGAAAGAGGTACATGCAAAGCGGCGTATCGCAGTGCTCGGGGATATGCTTGAATTGGGCAAGTATTCTGCGGACCAGCACCGCAAACTCGGAGAACGTGCGGCGCAGTGTGCAGACATCCTTATAACGGTCGGCTTCCGCGCCCGCGCAGCGGCGCAATCGGCGCTCGACGCCGGCATGCCCGAGGCGAATATTTTTCAATACGAAATGAACGAGGCGGTGCGGGCGGCGGATGAACTACAGGACAAACTCCAAGAAGGCGATGTGGTACTCGTAAAAGGCTCGCAATCGATTCGACTGGAGCGCACAGTGCTCGAGCTCATGGCCGAGCCGCAACACGCCTCCGAACTCTTGGTACGCATGGAACCCGAGTGGCAAACCCGCTAACCCGTTTTATGAACAGGAGAGCACTTTACAATCGCTTCTGGTGAAGATGTAAATCGTTTTGTGACCCTAACGATACAGAACTCAAAACCAATAATCCAGTTCCTCCAATCGCTCAGCGCTGTAGCTGGAAAGTTTGCTTCTCTCCAAAATCGAGGCTTAACACCAGCGGCTCAACTCCTAGAAATACTCCCCTAATGGATCTAAAACCTACGAAACTGTCTCACTGCTTAGGGCCGACAAATTTTGCTACGATCGCTTCATAGATTGTTACATCACTACTTCTTGGGATTGCTTTGGAGCTAAATACATCAGCTGCTCTTTCAAGGAACCTCTTTTTTACATCTGAAGTCTCTTCTTCGTCTGCAATGATGTACTGATAGGACTGAGCTAACGTCTTTCTATTTGCGTAATCTATTCTCAAGTTCCCAAAATGCGCATGTTGCTTGAGTGCGTATATGAAGAGTGTTAGAAAAATAATGTTCAATAGATAAAATCCCGGTTCGGTATACCATTGTTTGTCTGCAAACATATGCGGTCCGGCTATTGAAAAAAATATAGAACCTGTCAAAAGACCGGTACCCCAGAGACTCAACTTAAACCAAAGATCCTGTTGTCCTTTATACTCGGTCTCTTGCTCCGCATATGCGGACGCAAAACGACTCAATTCTTTCTTGCGTAATTGTTCTCCTAGGTCTGTGTTCTTTTGTTCAAGGCTCGCGTTTTCTTCTTGTCGCGTCCTAATCTGTTCTTCTAAAGCTTTTTTCTCCGTTTCGAGACCTGAGATTGACGTTTTATCCGAAGCAGTTTGAGTATCAAATTTATTTTGTAGATCTTCAAGTTGTTTTTGTGATTTGGAGATTTGGTCATCCTTTTGCTTGCCCAGCTTATTAGCCTCTTGATAGAGTCGCTTATACGAGGGCGCAGATCTTTTTGGTTTTATTTGGTCTTCCATACAGTGCAAACTATAACATTTTTCATGAGTTCTTACGAATTATTGTGATGTAGACTCACTATATCCCGCTTTCTGATAGATCTCGTTTATCATTACCTCCAGTCTGTTGCGGCAATCAGCATCGTGCAAGCATTCCATTCTTGCTTCAGAGTCTGTTTTGCTGATGAAAAGGCCTGTGCCACCTAATAGCACGAACAGGAAAACTCCTAATGCAACAATGTACTTTGCCATTTGATACTTTTGGTGATGACCACTTTTGCGGCCATCGGTTGCCCCTTGGGGATACCGTAATGTCGTTGATAGTCTCAAGAGGCGGATCATAGAACCAGATGGGAATGATCCTGACCGTCACTAATTCGCTTCGCTCATAAGTGCGGCGGGACACACCTCACCTGTCGCAAAGCGACATGGCTCCGGCGGTTCGATTCCCGCGAAAAGCTCGCAGGCGCTTTTCTCTCCGGGTCAAAAATATGACTCGGTCAATTTTTGACCCTACGGGGAATCGAACCCCGCTTCCATCCTTGAGAAGGATGTGTCCTAGCCGATAGACGATAGGGCCGTTGGCGACATACTAGCAAGAAAATATCCTTTCGCTACATCGAGAGACATCGGGAATTGAACACATATGGCTTTCACGCTCGTCATGGCCATGCTATTGTCGCCGCGGAGATAGCCGTTCAAAATCGGCTATGGGAATCAGAAGGGGTATCCAATGGACTGGTCAGTCCTTACGCCGAGCATCCTCGGAGTGCTCACTGTCGTCTTGCTTGCAGAAGCTTCCAATGGTTGGAGCGATGCGCCTGTCGGCACTTCGGCCGCTGTGGCAAGCGGCGTTTTGACGGGCCCCCAGGCACTGTGGGTCACGTCGGTGGGCAACTTCGTTGGTCTTCTCGCCGCGCTCTTCGTGGGAGCCGCTGTTGCCAAAACGATCGGAACGGGCATCGTGCGACCGGATGCCATCACGATCAACTCGATTGGCGTGGGAATGGGGACAACGATCATCTGGGCGTTCCTTGCGCTCTGGCTCGGTCTCCCTGTCAGTAAGACGCACTCACTCTTGGCCGCACTTGCTGGAATCGGCTACGCACAAGGCGGACTCGATGCGCTACTACCGGCGAGCGGGAACTGGCGCGATAGTGGATGGATAGCGGCGGGACAAGGGATGTTCCTCGCAATCGTCTGCGGTTCGGCGGGCGCTTGGTTCATTTCCCGAGTTCTGATCACGACCGGGTTGCACGAAGTGGTACCAGACCGGGCCTGGCGCATGCTCCAGATCCTTACAGTCTGTGGCGTAGCATCTGGCCATGGGTTCAACGACGGGCTCAAGTACGTGGGGATTTTCACGCTCGTGCTCTTTAAGGCGGGCGCGATCACCGTCTTCCACGTGATGCCCTGGGTGATCGTGCTCTGTGCCTTTGTGATGGCCTTCGGCACATTGATCGGTGGCTGGCGCATTCACCGACGCCTCGACGGCATGGTTAACCACCAACCCGTCGGGTCCGAATCCAAGAAGAAGGCGTTTCGGCCGCACATGGGCGTGAGCACGGAATTGGTTTCCGGCTTCCTCATCTGGCAAACGGGTTGGCTCGGTATCCCGATGAGCACCAATCACGGCGTCGTGTCTGCAATGGCGGGTGCGAAGTCGGCGTCTGGCAAGGTGCATATCTCATCTCTGGTGCGGATCATATGGGGATGGATCATCACCTACGTGTTCTGCTTCTGGGTGGCCAGTACTCTGACGCTTTGGCTGCTCTGACAACGATTACGGCGCGCGGGTCTCCCGCGCGCCCCCTGCTTTGTGGCGATGGAAGGCCATAATAGGTTTGTATAGAGCCATATATGGCTCTTGACAAAGGTATCGCGATATGTTAATATTTGCGATGTAAGGGAATTTACCTTACATTCACATGACTTCATTCGTTAGTACGGCCCTGATGGGCTTTTTTGTTTACTCGAGTGTCGCAGGCGGTAATTTCGCCTCGGGCTTGGAAGCAAAGACCATCCAGGAGCCTTCATATCCTACACACACTGTCTCGATGACGGGCTACAATGCCGTACCGGCACAGACCGACAGCGACCCCCATACAACCGCAAGTGGAGCGTATTCGAATCCCGAAATCGTTGCCGCTCGCTCCGTAGACCTCAAAGACGAACTTCCATTCGGTACGGTTGTCGAGATAGTCGCCGTGGGCGATCCTTCGAAGAATTGCGGAGCCTCGGTCATCGAGGACCATATCGGTCTGCGAGTAATCGCCGACTCTATGCATTCGCGTAAGCGCAATCAAATAGACTTACTTTTCATCAACGACAAGGTTGTCCGCGCCGCGGGCAAGACGGTGAATCCGGCAGTTGCGATGGGCGTATGCAAGAACGTCGAAATCCGCGTCGTTGGCAAAGTAGATATCAAAGACATGCCGAAAACGCAGGCAGAGCTCCGCCGCGAGATCGGCTGGTTGCCTAAGGCCAAAGCACAGACCCTCGCGATTAAGAGATTTTAATCTGTTGACAGCATGGCGCCGCTCGCTGAGAGTAGAGTCATGAGGCCAGCATACGTCGTCACGATACAAACACCCAAGCTGTATCTTTTGGACGGCTTATGGTTCGGACCAAAAAAAGCGAAACGGGCTTTTATTTTCGTACACGGACTTACGAGTTCCGCGTTTACGATGGCGCACGTGCTAGATCTGCTCGTGGACAAGAAAACTGCGGTGCTTACATTCAACAACAGGGGATTCAAGATAGTCTCAGATGTAAAGCGACTGAACAAAGACGGTACAGCAGTAAAATGGCGTAACGCTGGCGCGGCTCACGAAGTATTTACCGAATGTACGGATGATTTGCAGGGTGCGGCGAATTTCGCGAGAGAGCAGGGCGCAAAGGAAATATACTTTGTCGGGCATTCGACCGGTTGCCAGAAATCAATCTACTGGGCATACAAGAACAAACCACGAGACGTTCGCGGAATAATTATGCTCGGGCCGCTCAGTGATTACGCAAGCGCACTCGCCGCCGACAAAAACGGCTCGCTGAAACGTGCCGTGTCGTTTGCCCGATCGCTTGTCAAAAGGGGAAAGCCGCATGAACTGATGCCGAAGAAATATACAGGCCCCTTCTTGCTCGACGCACAAAGATTCTTGAGCTTGTCTACTCCCGACAGCGCAGAGGAAATCTTCTCCTATGCTCGGCAGTCGGAGAAGCGCGCCCACGCCTTGGAATCCGTAAAAATCCCACTACTCGTATTCCTCGCGGGTAACGATGAACACGCCGAACGGTCGGCACAAAAGATTTGCGAGTGGTTCGAGCGGCATATATACACCGGTGAAGTTGTGATAATACCGAACGTGCGGCACTCCTTCAAGGGCGCCGAGAAAAAAGTCGCATCCGCAATCCATCGCTTCATGAAAGAATCATAGCCCTAAAGCGTCACAGTAAACGTGTGGCCGAAGTTGCGCAGGGATTACAAAATAACCTCCATACTATGAATGAAAACAAGGGTATTTGGATCGGTGTAGTAGTGTTTATGGTAATCGGTGCGCTTGGCCTATGGTGGATCGCCGCAAGCCGACCGCTTAATTCGTCTACTGGCTGGTTTGGGATGGGGCAGACAGCGACCACTACGGCAACAAACACGCCAGGCACGGGCGTGAGCCCCAGTGTGACGCGGACTCGCTCGTCGAGCGATGTCGTATCTATCATCGCCGGCCTCTCGGGCGCATCGCAGTTCAATACACAGTTCCGAGCCAGTGGTGTAGCAAGCTCTATCAGTGCAAGCGGCAAGTACACGATATTTGTCCCGACCAATGGGGCATTCAGTCAGTTGGCGGCCGGAACGATCTCTAGCATGACAGCCGCCGAGAAGAAACGACTGGTGCAGTACCATGTGATTTCGGGTAGCAACATCGACGTCGATACGTTCATCGCAGGACAAATGACGGCGCTCTCGAAAGATGTGTTGAATTTCAGTTTCAGCACGCAGAAGATTCCGATGGTCAACAGCGCGATTGTCATCGCCGAATACACGGGCAAGAACGGCACGGTGTATCTAATAGACAATGTGTTGCTCCCGCCGAAGAAAGCTGGTATATAGTCATGTAGTTATGAAAAACACTCGCCGCAAGGCGAGTGTTTTTTGTTGTGTTCATGCTAGAATGCCGCCAACAATATGTCTCAACATTTAGCTCAATTTGACGAAAATTACACGGAAGCGTATATACAGGAATCGGCCGCATACGCCACAGAAACCGCTGTAGAGCACACAGATTCTGGAATTCATGTAGCCCTTGCACCCGAGCAAATAGGGACATTTGCCGGCATACCAATTACCAACACACTCGTCACGAGCTGGATCGTTGTTGGGGTACTTATCGTCGTCGGATACATCATCGGCTCAAAGGTTAAAATGGTGCCGACGAGGCTTCAAACGTTGTTTGAATGGCTGTTTGGCTTTGTCTACGACTATATCTCCGAAACGCTTGAAAGTCGCGACTTGGCCCGCCGGTTCTTCCCATTTCTCGTGACCATTTTTCTTTTTATATTTACCGCAAATATCTTGGAATTCACTCCTGGCATTGGGAGCATAGGACTCTTGCGCGGCGGGGAATTCGTCCCGCTCCTGCGGAGTGTCAATACTGACCTCAACGTGACGCTTGCGCTCGCCATCATTTCATTCCTCGTCATCGAGGTCACTGGTGTGCTCGTCATTGGGGCGTGGAAATACGCAGGAAAATTTCTTAATTTCCATTCAGTCATCGGCTTCTTCATTGGCATCATAGAATTTTTCAGCGAAATAGCGCGACTCATCGCATTTTCCTTCCGACTTTTTGGCAACGTCTTCGCAGGTGAGGTGCTCATCCTTGTCGCCATTTATTTCGTACCCTATGCTCTGCCCGTGCCGTTAATGCTTTTCGAAGTGTTTGTCGGATTTATCCAAGCGGCTATTTTTACCATGCTGACGCTCTTTTTTATCAAGATTGCAATTTCCGATGCGCACTAAAGCTCAGTATTTGCGGAGCATTGAAAGGACGGATTTGCATGTTAAAATGGTCCGGTCGAAGTTGAAATTACAAACAGTATCGGTCAAAAGCTAGAAGTTACTCATTATGGACACTGAATCAGCAAAAACAATCGGTATGGCACTTGCGGTAGGCCTTGGCGTCATCGGCCCGGGGATAGGCATCGGGCTCATCGTAGCCAAAGCACTCGAGGCCATCGGGCGCAATCCTGAAGCGCAGGGCAAGATTACACCGCTGATGTTTATCGGTATCGCCTTTACGGAGGCGCTTGCCATCTTTGCACTCGTAATCGGCTTCATCTTGAAGTACACCTAGCGCAAGGCGTACGCAATTCTCATGGGTGACCTTATTGGGGTATTCGGCATCAATTGGAAACTCCTGCTTATACAGGCGTTCAATTTTGGATTGCTACTTACGGTACTAACGTATTTTCTCTACAAACCAGTTCTCCGCATCATTGATGAGCGTCGAGCGAAAATTGCAGAGGGAGTACGGACCGCTGAGGCGGCAGACCAAAAACTTGCGCTGGCAAAACTCGAGGGAGACAATATGGTGGGCAAGGCGGCGCGTGACGCAGAAGGCTTGGTAGCTACGGCGCGTACGCGGGCGGATGAAAAGGGAAGTGAAATAGTAAAATCGGCGGAATCGAGAGCGCGTGCACTTCTTGCCGACGCAAGCGCGCGCGCAGAAGAGGCCGAGAGGCAGGCAATGCTGGAGAGCCAAAAAGATATTGCGCGAGCGGCAATGCTCGCCGCAGAGAAGATATTAAGAAGTGAGCGGTAATTAGTTTTACAAGTAACAGGTATGGAAAATTCTTATGCACAGGCGCTCTGGAGAATGCTAGAAGGCGGGACCCCTCCTTTAAAGGCTGTTTCGGCATTACGCGAAGCGCTTGTTCGGTGTGGACGGGAGGCGTTGTTACCGCGCATTGCGCGTGCTTTCGAGCGCATCCAGGAGCGGGAAGCAAGAGCGAATGATGTAATACTCTCTGTCGCGAGCGAGAAGGACGAGCGAAAAGCTCGAGCATCTGTAAAGGATGTATTAAAGCAATTGAGAATAGAATCACGCATTACAAAGACGCGCGTCGACGAAACTATGATCGGCGGCTGGCGACTCGAGGGACAGGGACTTCTCGTGGACAACAGTTACAAAAAACATCTTTTGCATCTATACTCAAGCATCACGAAATAAAGATATGGATTCATCAGCTGTTGAGAAAATAATCAAAGAGATAGAGCGATATACTCCCAAGCACGAAGGTCAACACGTCGGACGTGTGACCGCGGTCGGTGACGGTGTCGTAGCGATAGACGGACTCGATAGGGCGCTGATGAGTGAGATTATCCAGTTCGAGGGAACGAAAGGTAAGAAATTGGCAGACTCGATGGATGAGGAGGGAGAATTGTACGGCCTCATACTAAACCTCGAAGAAGACGGTGTGCGAGCGGCGGTCCTTGGCGACACCGCGCGCGTCTCAGAGGGGATGACGGTCAAATCGACCGGCAACATCCTACGCGTACCTTCTGGCGAGGAATTGCCCGGGCGAGTGGTAGATGCGCTCGGAGAGCCCGTGGACGGCAAAGGGCCGTTCAATAATCCGACCATGATGCCGGTAGAGCGCGAAGCCTACGGAGTGATAGATCGTAAATCAGTTTCCGTTCCACTTCAGACAGGAATCAAGTCGATAGACGCGATGATACCGATAGGTCGGGGACAGCGCGAACTCATCATCGGCGACCGCGGCACTGGCAAGACGACCGTTGCAATTGACACCATAATCAACCAGAGAAATGAGCCGCAGGAGACGCGTCCCATCTGCATCTATGTCGCGATCGGTCAAAAGGAATCCAAGACTGCCCGCATCGTGGAACTGCTGCGCCAGGAAAATGCACTCGAGTACACGATTGTCGTAGACGCGCCCGCATCAGCGCCTGCAGCACTGCAATTTTTGGCGCCGTTTAGCGGCGTCGCCATCGGCGAATATTTCATGGACAGCGGGCGCGACGTGTTAATAGTATATGACGACCTTTCGAAACAAGCTGTCGCATATCGCGAAATCTCGCTTCTTCTTCGACGACCACCTGGTCGCGAGGCGTATCCAGGCGACATTTTCTACCTGCACTCGCGCTTACTCGAGCGCGCGGCTCGGCTGAGCGAAGAAAAGGGCGGCGGCTCTATCACGGCGTTACCGATAATCGAGACACAGGAAGGTGACGTGTCCGGCTATATTCCGACCAACGTCATTTCCATCACCGACGGGCAGATATTTCTCATCGCGGACCTGTTTAACAAAGGCATCCGACCTGCAATTGATGTAGGTATCTCCGTTTCGCGCGTCGGTTCGTCGGCGCAGACCAAGGCGATGAAGAGCGTTGCGGGCGGGCTCAAACTCGAACTTGCACAGTTCCGCGAACTCGAAGCGTTCATGCAATTTGCATCCGATCTTGATAAAGCGACTGCCGACCGCATCGAGAGCGGCCGTCGCATGGTGGAGGTATTGAAACAAAAGAATGGTGCACCGTTGCCGGTAGAAAAGCAGGTGGCGATACTCTACGCCGCAAGTCACGCCTTTTTCCTCGACGTTCCGGTTGGCAAGGTAACGGAGGCCGAAAAGCAATTTTCGGGATATCTGGATGGACAACACTCGAAAGTCCTGGCAAAAGTCAAAAAGTCTGGCCAGCTCGATGAGGCAACGAAGAAGGACCTCAATAAGGCGATGGAAGAATTCCGCCTTGCGCACAACGAGTTATTTACAAGCAAGTGATCGTGCCGCTATGGCGAATTTAAAAAGCATCAAGTCAAAGATACTCTCGTACAAGAAGACGGGAACGGTGACCCATGCGATGGAGGCCGTATCTGCCGTAAAAATGCGCAAGGCTCAAGAGCGCGCACTCGGCGGCCGCGCCTACGCCGCGGCCGCCCTCAGCATCCTCGAGCGCCTTTCTGCTACTGCTGAGGCTTCCCGCCACCCCCTCATGATGGAGGTCCGACCTCCATCATTGAAGACATGCTTTGTGGTTGTAACGAGCGACAAGGGACTTGCCGGTTCGCTCAATAGTGCGGTCATTCGAGCAGTTGAGCGCGAAATATCAAGGCGAGGCCTTGATAAGAAGGCAGTGATAATTGCGGCGATGGGGAGGCGGGGAGGCGACTATTTTGCTGCCCGTGGATATGATGTTCGTATAAAGCAGGAAAATCTGAGCGATGGTATTTCAGAACGTGAAGTGCGAGAGATCACTGACAAAGTTCTCGCGTGGCACGGTGCCAGAGAAATGGGGGAATGCTTCGTCGCGTACCAGAACTTTATCTCGACGTTCGAGCAATCGCCGACCATCCGCCAGATAATCCCTATTACTTCGAAGATGATGCACGAAATGGTCGCTGGTATCCGACCCGCGAAAGGCAAGTATGCACCGCAATTATTGGAAGAATCGCGGAAACCCGAAGTCTATACCATTGAGCCGGATGAAGATACGGTGCTCGCAGAGCTTTTGCCGCAGCTTATCAACATTGCGGTTTTCTATGCACTTCTGGAAGCTAAAGCATCTGAACACAGCGCACGCATGGTCGCGATGAAAAGCGCGACCGACAAGGCCAAAGAAATGGCGCACAATCTTACGCGCACATTCAATAAAGTCCGCCAGGCCGCCATCACCCGCGAAGTATCTGAAATAACCTCCGGCATCGAAGCGATGCGGTAAATATGATTGTTGAAAAACAACGCCCGAAGATTGGTACGGGTATCTATATTCGCAAAGATGGAAAGGTCCTCTTTGGTAAGCGCCGTGGAAGTAATGGGGCCGGATATTGGTGTGCACCAGGTGGACACATTGAGATGAATGAGACGTGGGAGGAGAATGCGAGGCGCGAAACTATGGAAGAAGCGGAGGTTGAGATAGAAAACGTACGCTTTATGACCGCGACTAACGATATTAATAACGAAGACGGTAAGCATTATGTAACCCTTCATTTTGTAGCCGATTGGAAATCCGGTATGCCGGGCGATGTCGAGCCGGAAAAAATTGGGGATTGGGGTTGGTATGTGTGGGAAGAATTGCCGAAGCCGCTTTTCCTCCCGTCTAGAAATTTCGTTGAAAGCGGGTATAATCCTTTGAACTTCTAACATATGTCAAAAGGAACAATAACTCAAATCATCGGGCCGGTCGTTGATGTGCGATTCGACCCGCCGGGAGTCGGACAGGCGACCAAGCTTCCTGCAATCCAAAATGCACTCGAAGTGAAGCATAAAGGCGAGCGGCTTGTACTCGAAGTGGCACAGCATCTGGGGCTCAATCGTGTGCGCTGCATCGCCATGGGCGACACGGCGGGGCTCGCACGCCAAGCAGAGGTGACTGATACGGGCGCAGCCATTTCGGTGCCGGTCGGCGAAGCCGCACTTGGACGCATGTTCAATGTCATCGGCAAGCCGATTGATGGCAAAGAAGATGTGGCCAAAGATGTAAAGCGTCTTCCGATCCACCGACATCCACCGTCGTTCGTACGACAGAGCACCAAAGCCGAACTTTTCGAGACTGGCATCAAAGCGGTTGACCTGCTTGCGCCGTTTATCAAGGGCGGCAAAGTGGGGCTTTTCGGCGGTGCAGGTGTCGGCAAGACAGTTCTCATTCAAGAACTGATTCACAACGTCGCGAGCGAACACGGCGGCTATTCGGTATTCGCCGGAGTGGGGGAGCGCGTGCGCGAGGGCAACGACCTGTATCATGAAATGAAAGATTCCGGCGTGCTCGACAAAACCGCACTCGTGTTCGGGCAAATGAACGAAGTTCCTGGCGCGCGTGCCCGCGTCGCGCTCTCGGGTCTTACCATGGCCGAAGCGTTCCGCGACGAGGGAGGTAAGGACGTGCTCTTTTTCATGGACAACGTATTCCGATTCGTGCAGGCGGGCTCGGAAGTTTCGTCGCTCTTGGGTCGCGTGCCTTCTGCGGTCGGGTACCAACCCACATTGGCAGAGGAAATGGGCCTGTTGCAGGAACGCATCACATCTACCACCGAGGGTTCCATCACTTCCGTACAGGCGATCTATGTGCCGGCTGACGACCTGACCGACCCAGCGCCCGCAACGACATTTGCGCACCTCGATTCAACCATCGTGCTCTCCCGCGCACTTGCATCACTCGGTATTTATCCTGCGATTGACCCGCTTGAATCAAATTCGACAGCCCTTACTCCAGAAATCGTCGGCGAAGAACACTATCGTGTCGCCAACGAGACCAAGCGTGTGCTCCAACGCTATAAAGATCTGCAAGACATAATCGCTATTCTCGGTATTGAAGAACTTTCGGAAGATGACAAGAAGCTCGTATACCGTGCGCGTAAGATTCAGCGGTTCCTCTCGCAGCCGTTCTCGGTGGCGGAGGCGTTTACAGGTGCAAAGGGTAAGTACGTGTCGCTTGCTGATACCGTGCGGTCGTTTGGCGAGATACTCGATGGCAAGCACGACGCCCTGAACGAACAAGCGTTCTATATGAAAGGAGGCATCGACGAGGTCGTGGCGGCGTAGCGCATGGCAGACAAGAATACTTTCCACTTGATAATCGCCTCGGTCGGCGAAACGCGTTTTGATGGTGCGGCGGTATCCGCCACATTTCCTGGCTCTGCGGGAGAGCTCACGATACTTGCGCATCACGAACCGCTCGTCACCACGCTGAAGCGCGGCACGATTTCCGTGCGCGACTCGCTCGGTGAGACGAAAAAGTATGAAATCGAAAGCGGCGTCTTGGAATGCTCTGGCAATCACGCAGTCGCACTTTTGTAAAATTCTTGATCCGTCCTATTACCTAATTTTCACGACCGTGAGAATTAGGTAATAAGAGTGCAGAGAACAGTGTAGAAAGGTTTTCAACACGAGCGAGGCGAATAACCCGCATTAGACGGTAGAATGGGGAGAATGCGCTCGACGTTCTCTTTTCTATTTGTTACCAGTGTACTTATGATGCCGATTGCGGTGTCTGCTGAGTTCGTCGGCCTCGTGTTCAACGGGAGCGCAGACAATAAGAACCTCTGCTCGAAGGCGAATGCGGGTGATCCAAGCAATCGCGGAGTCACGTTCGGAACTGAAGATATATCCAAGCTCAAGACGCATCTGCTCACCAAGATTAATTGTCCGAGCGCATGCTTTAACGAGGAGATCAATGTATCTGTAAGTGATGTCATCAGCAATATAAAAATAACGGTCGTTACGAAGGGTACCAATATGTGCACGGTCACCCAGAATGACCCTCGGGCTGAGGATGCGAAGAAAGATAAACGCGGATGCGGAGCGGGCGAAAAACCGCCGACGGTGACTGTCCATGTACCGGCGGTAAGCGCGCTCGGTACCACGTACGTAGAAGAAAGAACGATTAAAGACAAATCACGGTGCGATGCGGCTGTATCCCAGCTGACAGATTCACTTTTTAACAACATGGCGACGAAAGACGTGAGCGGAGCCAACGCGGATCTCGACCGCCTCGCCGCATTGCCGACAAACGCGCCCGGAACAACGCCTGCTCCTTTGGACCCATCGCAGTACCGGGGAATACTGCAAGCATATGGACTGGGGCAAACGGATGCGAATCTTGTGATTGCAAACAAACCCGAGGTGGCAGAGATACTTGCACGTTGCGTGACATCAGGATGCTCGCCGGATGAATTGCAGAACGCGGCCAAAGAGGCAGGTATAACCTTGAATAAGGACGTAACGGATCAAGTCTCGCGCATTCACGCACAGTGGCGCGAAGAGAACCCTGACATGGTCGCTGAAGCGGAAAGAACATATGGCCAACAGAGTAGGTTCTCCAGCGTATCCGACTTTGATCGCGCAAGGCAAGCGATCGCCTGCATTGAAAGCAGTTGCGGCAACTACAATACTGTATGCGATCCAAGAAGAAATTCTGGATGCTCTTATGATGGCGCGTGGGGAAAATATCAGGTACGCGGAAACAATGTGCCGTCGTGGACGTATGCATATTGCGGTCAGGCCATGAACCCATCAACTTTTGTGAATAGTCCAGGCTGCCAGGAAGCAGTGTTTGAGGGCGAATTTGGGCGCTACGTAGCTCAGTGCGGATACGAGGGTGCAGCTCTGCGCTGGTTTACGGGTACATGTACCCCTCGGTCTACTCGGAGTGATGGCTTGGGCACGAGCGCGTCAGGTTACCTCAGTAAATTTCAGCGATATTTCTCGGGTGGAGCTCTGCCATT
>Ga0209542_10011078_pt1 | contig 16077 bp, 15 predicted proteins | sample RifCSPhighO2_01_FD_184028 | JGI IMG/M metagenome (GOLD analysis project Ga0209542, IMG submission 184028) | Soil microbial communities from Rifle, Colorado - Rifle CSP2_plank highO2_0.1 (SPAdes) (version 2) | ecosystem: Environmental > Terrestrial > Deep subsurface > Rock core/Sediment ... | reverse complement strand
GGTGCATTGTGGCAAAGGTATTGGTAACAGGTGGTTCAGGATTTATCGGGCGTGAAATAGTACAAGCGCTCATTAAAAAAGGATTTCAAGTAAACGTACTTGATCTGTTCAACGTCGATATTCCTGGCATCACATTTTTCCAGGGATCAGTGCTCGATCAAGAGATTATCTCAAAAGCGATGCACAATTGTCAATACGTAATCCACATGGCTGCAATCCTTGGCGTGTCAAAATCATCATACGCGCCTGTTGAATGCCTTGATGTCAACGTGATTGGCACGCGAAACGTGCTGAAATGCTGCGTCATCCATCAGGTAAAAAAGATAGTATTCCCTTCGTCATCAGAAGTTTATGGAGAACCTGCAAAAATTCCAGTGACTGAAGATACAGTGCTGCAGCCGAAATCAGAATATGGTGTCAGCAAATCAGTCTGTGAAGAATATATTAAAGCATACAAAAAGCAGCATGGCCTTGACTACACAATTGTTCGTTATTTTAATGTGTACGGCGAGCTGCAGGCGAACTCCTGGGTGATGCCAAAATTTGTAAATAATGCACTACTCAGCAAGCCGCTCCAGATTTTTGGTGATGGCTCACAAGTACGCACATTCTGCCATGTAAGTGACGCCGCTGAAGCCACCGTCATCGCACTGATGAGCGACACCGCAAACAATAATATCTTTAACATCGGCAATAGTAGCGAGCCGATAACAATGAAGGAGCTTGCGCACAAGGCAATTGCGGCAGCAGGAACAAGCTCATCACTTGAATATGTGCCGCTTGAAAAATCCGACAGGAGCCATCAGCGGGAAATATTCAAACGCATTCCATCAACAGAAAAAGCAAAGCAGCTGCTTGGCTTCGAAGCAAAGATAAGTGTGGATCAAGGAATAGCACGTATCATCGCTCATAAACAGAAGCGGCTTGCTGATGTTCAGCGAGAAGTAGCTGAAACAGAGCATATCCAAAGGGTTATGAAAAATGAGTAATGGAATAAAATCAATTGCAATCGTTGGTTTGGGATATGTAGGCTTGCCGCTTGCATTAACAGCAGCAGAGCGCGGCTTCCAAGTAATAGGAATCGACATTAACAGCGAGCACATCACGAGACTGAGTGCAGGCACAACCCATTTTCGCAGTCAAGACATCAATGAAAAAGTAGCGCGGCTTCACACCAGTATCGAGTGGAGCACCGATCCACGAGTCATCACAAAAGCAGATGCAGCAATTATTTGTGTTCCAACACCGGTTGACGAGCATCATAAGCCCGATCTTCATCCTTTAATCGGCGCAAGTAAAGCAGTAGCAGAAAATATGCATGACGGCCAGCTCATTGTCGTTGAATCGACGATTTCTCCCGGCACGATGGAAGATGTCATCCTGCCTATTCTTGAAAACAACGGAAAAAAATGCGGACAACACTTCAACCTTGCACATTGCCCTGAGCGTATTGACATTGGAAACAAAAAATATACGCTCACAACAATCCCTCGAGTTATCGGCGGCATCACAAAAGAATGCACAGAACGTGCAGCAAAAATGTACGAAAAGATTATCGATGCAAAAATTACACGTTTAAATACAATAAAAGCAGCAGAAACTGCAAAAGTCGTTGAAAACACGTTCCGTGACGTGAACATCGCGCTGGTCAACGAGCTTGCGCGTGCATTTGACGCAATGGGTATTGACATAATGGACGTCATTCGTGGCGCATCAACAAAGCCTTTTGCATTTCTTCCGCATTATCCCGGCTGTGGTGTTGGCGGCCACTGCATCCCTGTTGACCCATACTACCTCATTGAGCGTTCGCGGGAAAACGGATTCACACATCGATTTCTGTCGATGGCGCGGACAATTAACGAAGAGATGCCTGAATACACGGTGCAGCGTACAGCGGACGCATTAAAGCTTCAGGGAAAACGTCTCAATGGAGCGAAAATTGCTGTTCTCGGAATCGCATACAAAGCAGAAATCGATGACATAAGAGAAAGTCCAGCGTTGGTCATCATCGAAATTCTCAAGAAGTCAGGTGCAAGCGTCGCCGCATATGACCCACATGTGCCTGCATCATCAACCGTACAGAATCTCTCAGCCGCATTAAGCGGCAAGGACTGTATTATCATCGCAACTGACCATAATGAATTTAGGAATATAACAGCACAACAGCTGAGAGCGCACAATGTATCTGTAGTCATTGATGGGCGCAACTGCTTGGATAAAGAAGAATTGATTGCTGCCGGCATAATCTATCGGGGGATTGGTCGATAATGTCTGAAATTATTGTAGGCAAAAGAAAAATTGGAAATGGACATCCCTGCTTTATCATTGCTGAAATAGGTGTCAATCATAATGGTGATCTTGAGCTCGCAAAAAAAATGATCGATGAGGCTGCTCGAGCGGGTGTCGATGCAGTGAAATTTCAGTTTATTCGTGCTGATGGTTTATATGTTAAAGACGCAGGCACAGTAAAAACTGCATCAGGCGATACATTTGACGCATACAACGTCTGGAAAAATGTTGAAATGCCAGTCTCATGGCTGCCTATCATCAAGCAACACTGCAATAACCGTGGGATTTTGTTTTTTTCAAGTGTCTTCGATTTGGAAAGTGTCTCCGTGCTTGACCCGTTTGTTGATGTTTACAAAATTGCTTCTTCAGAAACTACTGATATCCCTCTCTTAAGAAAAGTTGCGCGTACAGGTAAGCCTGTCATCGTTTCACTCGGTGGAGCGACGTTCGCTGAAGTTGTTGAAGCTGTTGAAATGCTCACTGCAGAGAAAAGCAAGATTGCGCTTTTATATTGTGTTCAACAATATCCTATGCATTTTTCAAGCGCTAATGTGGCAGCGGTCAAGACTCTCGCTGCGCGATTTCCGCATGTTGTCGTTGGATATTCTGATCACAGCCTCTTTCCTGATCCTGCAGTTGTGCCTGCAGCTGCGGTGAGCTATGGCGCAAAAATAATTGAAAAACACTTTACACTATCGCGCACCATGAGCGGAATTGACCATCACATGTCGGTTGAACCTCATGAACTGAAGCAGATGGTGGACTCTATTCGTACGGCTGAACTACACGGCGTATCAATAGCTCCTGAAATCGTGGGCAACGGCAAGATCGAATTGACTCAAGAACAGGCAGCAAGCCTCCGATTTGTGCGCCGATTTATTTTTGCTATTGCTGATATCAATGAAGGTGATTCTTTTACAGAAAAGAATATTGCAACACTTCGGCCGGGGCATCGTAACATTCAAGGTTGCATTCATCCGCGAGAATATGGAAAAATAATCGGGAAAAAAGCAATTCGCACTGTGATCAAAGGTTCACTTTTAACATACCATTGCATAGAGGGAAAACTGTGATCGCTTGCTTCAATGAGGTGACGTATGGCACTTCTTCATAAGAAAGTAGCGCTCATTACTGGCGCAAGCAGAAGCATCGGGCGCACTATTGCTCTCGCTTTTGCACGCGAAGGTGCAGATGTCATCATGACCTATCATCAGGATGCTCATCTCTGTATTCTCAAACTTGCTGATGGAACAAAACTTGAATTGATATCTGGTCCCCCTACTCGTAATTTTCTTGCAAAAAGCGTCACCTATTACCAAACTTGTTATGAAGTTGATGACATGGCTGCAGCGATTGAATTCTTGCAGCGAGAACACCGTGCACGTGTCATCTCTGAGCCAAAACCAGCAACACTGTTCCCAAACATGATCGCAGCTTTTCTCTACTCACCGATTGGTATTATCGAACTTCTTGCACCAAAATGACCTCAACTACTCTGCCTTCGATTACTCTTCGGCTTGCATGTGAACACGATAGCGATGATATTCTTCGCTGGCGTAACGACCCAGATACTGTCGTTGCTTCTCCTACCGGCTCCGTTGACGCTGCTGCGCATGCTCGTTGGTATCAAGAAAAACTGCATGATCCGCGATGCACTATTTTTATCGCTGAAATTATTGCTGAGATGCATGGCAGTTGTCTTCTTGGTGTCGTGCGTTTCGATCGTACTGATTCATCTGCGGAAGTGTCCATCACCATAAATCCCGCATTCCGCGGGAAAGGACATGGGAAACTCGTTTTGCGAAAAGCTCTTCACAACTATTTCTCATCGTCAGAAGTTCATTCTATTATTGCTCATATTGTTGAAGAAAATACTGCTTCAATTCGGCTTTTCACCTCACTTGGATTTATCCAGTCAGGCAGCCTTGAGAAAGCAGGACGGCGTATGCACGCAATGCGTCTTGACAAAGCAGCGTTTGTTCCTCTCGTAAGCATTATTATTCGGTGTTATAACAGCGAGAAAACTATTCGTGCTGCCCTTCATAGTGCGCTGAACCAGACATATCCACGCTGCGAAATTGTCGTTGTTGATGATGGCAGCAACGATCAAACACGATCGATCATTACATCGTTCACGAAGGACATAAAAGTAAATCTTCGAGTGCTGCTATCTGCTCATGTCGGCCCCTATGAAGCCGCTCACATTGGATTAAGAGAATCACATGGTGATTATATCGTGTTTCTTGATGGTGATGATGAGTTTCTGCCTGAGACGGTGAGTAGCTTGGCTCGCCCACTTACTGATACCCCCCTAGGTTTCTCTTATTGTGACTATTATGAAGTTCCTTCCAATGGCATAAGAAAATATATTTCCTTGTGCACCATATTCAACTGCATCGCCTGTGGAATGATGTTCAAGAAATCCGTGCTTGATGATGTTGGATTCTGGGATTCCTATTTCTTGCTTCCCGAATATGATCTTGTGATTCGTGTCATGAAAAAATACAAAGGCTATCATGTAGCTGAACCCCTTTATGTCTATCATCGCTATCCCGGATCAATGACCGCTGACAAAGGCTTTATTGAACAAGCGAAAAAACAATTATTCGACAAATACGGAGTTATCGAGGGCTTCAAGGAATATTAAGATGTGTGTAAAATGAATAATACAATTATAGGGACAGGTACTGACATTGAGAGTATTGCACGATTTCGCGGCATGAAAAGAAATAGAGATAAATCATTTCTAAAGCGCATCTATGCAAAAGCGGAGCTTGACTATTGTTTCTCAAAAAAAGATCCAGCGCAGCATCTCGCAGTTCGCTTTGCGGCGAAAGAAGCAGTTATCAAAGCATTGCACCATCTCCCAAATTTTAAGGCGCTGCCGTTGTCTAAAATAGAAATTGAGCGTTCAGAAAACGGTGCACCGCGCGTCACGCTTCCAAAAACATTCAAAAGCCTTAAGATTTACCTCAGCATGTCCCATTGCGGCGAATACGCGCTCGCATTCGTTGTGGTGGAAAAGATAATTGAATAAGAAAAAAGTTAAAAAAGTCACCGCCGCCGTTCTTGCTGTATGGGCTGCATCCTCATAGGTAACAGCAGCAATGCAACCAATATGCCGAGCAGCAGCAGATAGATGCCTGTCAAAATTTTCCCATTTCCCAGCAGTACAATTTCAAGGAGATCGGTCTCGTTTTGTAATATTTCTCCATGAACCGCAAAGAGCAGTGAAAACAAGATAAGCACAAGCATAACAACAAGTAAAATATTTGCTTTATCCATACTATCACCTCTGAGCTAAGGATAAAAGCAAGCTTTATATGAGTTTTGATAAACATAAGCGAATAAAGGAATAAATATGAAACAAACCGCGCTCTTCATCGGCCGTTTCCAGCCGTTGCACAACGGCCACGCAGCAGTCATAAAAGAGATTGCAGTAAAATACAAGCTGAAGATTGGCATAGGAAGCGCACAGCTCAGTGACACAAAAGAAAACCCCTTGTCAGCAGCAGAGCGTAGAGAGATGCTCAAACATTTTCTTGACGCAGAAAAAATCGCAAACGCGCAAATCTTCAGCATTCCCGACATAAACAATGATGCGCAATGGGTAGCCCACGTAAAAAAGATTGTTGGTGCATTTGATTGTGTCTATTCGGGCAATCCATTAGTCATCCGCCTGTTTAAAGAAAAAAACATCCCCGTAAAAGTCATCGATGAGATTCACCCGTACAAAGCAACAAAGACAAGAACAGCAGTGCGAAACAACAAGCCAATTGAGAGTGACGTCCCATCAGTCGTTCTTCAGTATTTGAAAAGTATTCGTGCAATTGAAAGGATGAGGAAGCAAAGATAGAGTGCTGGTATCATACAGTTATTATGACGATGAAAAACCGTGACAAATTGTCACGATTTGGAAATGTTTGCGGAAGAAACAAAAGGTTAGATTAAAAGCACACAAACACTAATTTTAAATAACCATCTTTATTCCCCAACACCATGATCACATACGACGATCTCGGCCCAGAGATGATTGTTGATGTCTACGACGCAAAAACAAAAATGCGCGGCTTCTTAGTGATAGATAACACGCGACGAGGCCCCGGAAAAGGCGGCATCCGCATGACACCAACTGTCGATGTAACCGAAGTATCTCGCCTTGCAAGAGCAATGACCTATAAGTGCGCATTAGCAGACTTGCCATTCGGCGGTGCAAAATCTGGCATTATTGCTGATCCCAAAAAAATAACAAAACAGCAGAAAAATGAGCTTATTCGTGCATTTGCGCGTGCATTGAAGCCCGTCTGCCCGAAGCTATACGTCGCAGCGCCGGATATAAACACCGCAGAAGAAGAAATGCGAATTTTTTCAGAAGCAAACGGCTCATGGAAGTCGTGTACAGGCAAGCCTGCAAACTTGTGTGTAAAGCCTGGCCAGAAATGTGGCATCCCACATGAGTATGGCAGCACCGGCTTTGGCGTATATCATGCAACGCTCATCGCTGCTGAGCACGCAAAACTCGACATAAAAAAAGCAACAGTCGCTATCGAGGGCTTCGGCAACGTCGGCAGCTTTGCCGCAGATTACTTGTCAAAAGACGGCATAAAGATCATTGCCATATCCGATTCAAAAGGTGTTTGCCTCGTGCAGAATGGCATCGATATAAAAAAGCTAAAAAGCATCAAGGAAACAAAAGGCACAGTGACAGCCTATCCAGACTGTAAAGTGCTGCCTGGCGAGGACATCATAGGCATCGCAGCAGACATCTTAATCACCGCAGCTGTCCCCGATCTTATCACCGAAAAGAACAAGCACAAGGTAAAAGCAAAGATTATTGTTGAAGGCTCAAACATCCCGACATCACAGAGTATTGAAGAGGAATTCCACAAAAAGGGCATTCTGATCATTCCTGACTTTGTTGCAAACGCAGGCGGCGTTATTTCTTCTTATGCAGAATACCGCGGCCTAAATCCAAGAAACATGTTCGAGCTCGTCGAGCAGAAAATAGTAAAGAACACAAAGCTCGTTCTCAAAGAAGCAGACGCAAAGCGAATTTCACCGCGCGCAGCAGCCATGCAAATCGCGCTGCAAAGGCTGAGATAAGCTACCTTAGGAGTATAGATAGAGAATTTAATCTCCCCTCAACCTAAACTTACTTTTTGTCCATAAAAGTCTTTGTCCTTGTGGAGATAATTCTGTTTCATGCTCATGCAGAAATAATTCTACGTCCTGTTTAGTGACATTTTTTAAATGATTATTTTTCGCCCAATTAGCACATTCTACGGACATTTCATCTATTAGTGGTGCCTCTTTCTTTTTTATATCAGATCGCTTTTCATTTATGTAGGTTATAAACATTTTCTCAGCCAATCGTTCGATCCGTTCTATCTTTAATTTTAGGTCAGAGGGGATACCATAAGAGGTAGAGCTTATGCCAAGATCAGCCCAGAACAAAGAAGTTCTTAAATTAGCCCAATAATCTTCATCTGGGCATTCGTTTTTAACAAAATTAACCAAATCCTCTGCAAACTTTCTTTCATCTGCACTTTTTATTTTATCAAACACATCATTAGTATCACTAGCGGGAGTCGTTGAAGCATTTTCATCTTCATAATAGTTCTGTTCTTCAAAGACTTTAGCCTGCTTTTCCAACGCTAATGCTATTCTTTCTAGAGAGGAGTGTATCTTCTCTAGCAACTTTTCTAGATTATTGATCTCCATAGATTAGTAATAATAAAAATATAAAAATCCTACTCCACCACAAGCTTCCCTTTCATAATGTCTTCTTTCCCGTCGCAGTTGCTGCAGGTGAACCAAAACTCGCCTTCTTGATCTGCAACAAACTCAACGTTAGTCATCTGCCCAGATGTAAGTTGTTCATCAACGCCAAACGCCTCAAGCGCGAATCCAAAGTCGACATCGTCGCTTTTCACCGCTAATTGCACAGTATCACCAACGCTCACACGAAGTTCTGTTGGGGTAAAGCGATATTTCTTGGCGACAAGCGTAAATTTCTTTGTCGAGCCAGATGGCGCAGATGGAGAAGTATCCACAACAGCCGCTGCAGTTACTTCACTGCCTCCGTCATTCCCCCCATCAGCCAATTCAGCCTCAATCAGTGCTTCAAACGCGGTAAACGGCTGTGCGCCGCTCAAAAGCTTTCCATTGACAAAGAATGCAGGCGTTCCTGTGACTCCAGCTGCACTGCCATCAGCTAAATCTTTGCTGACTTCATCAGCATATTTGTTGGTGTCAACACAATCATCAAACTTATCGCCATCCAAGCCAAGCTCGCGAGCCCATTTTTTATAATTCGCAACGCTGAGCTGCTGCTGGTTTTCAAAAAGCTTGTCATGGAACTCATAATACTTGCCCTGCTCATGAGCACATTCTGCAGCTTCTGCAGAAGGTCGTGCTTCTGGGTGAATGTTCTCAAGCGGAAAATCGCGATAGATGAGCTTCGCTTTCCCAGTTTTAATATATTTCTCATCCAGTTCAGGCAGTGTATCTGTGTAGAACCGCGAACAGAATGGACACTGAAAATCGCTGAACTCGATAATCGTTACAGGTGCATTCTTGTCTCCTTTGACAGCATCATCATCTGAGCTTACATCAACTTTCTGAAGTTGTTGTGTATTGGTTCCAGCAGGCGCAGGCACCACAGCCGTTAAATCAATACCTTGCGGAAACAATAGCCGACCATCTTTGGTGATATAGCTGTCGACGATCTGACCTTGTACGGATAGTTGAACTTGATAAAGATCACCAACATCTTTCTTCTCGCCAACGGTTGCACTCATGCCTGGCGGCAATAGATTAGAATTGACAAAAGCAAGTGCCTTGTCAGAAGCATCATCTAAACTCAGTGGGTTTGCCACTGCCGCACCTGTCGCACCAAAGCTAAAGCCATTGGAAAATATCGACACAACAAGTAACACCGCAACAACAATCGCGATAAAACGCCACGTACCTAAATCTTGCCACATTGAAGTAGTCTCCCGACGAGAGGAATCTCGTGACTGTGAGGCATCCCATGATTGAGAAGGCTTCTTGTCAAACAAATCTTCAACTTCTTTTACTGATTCTGACACATCCATAATACCACCCAACAAAGGAGAAAAACAGCCTATTTATAAGTATTTAGATTGCAGCTATCGAACATCATCGATGAGGTTTTGTCAGATTCTCTTTATCAAAAATCTGTTTAAGTTGCGCTTCTGTTAGCAGCTTTTGCTCAAGCACAACCTGAAAAATAGTTTTATGCTGCTGATAGGCGATCTGTGCAACACGAGCAGCACGATCATAACCGATGTATGGATTCAAGAACGTCGCGAGCCCAAGGCTTTTGTCAAGATTCATCGCACATTGTTCTTTATCCGCAGTCATGCCTCGAATGCATCGCTGCTCCCATGCAAGCAGTGCATTCGTTAAAATGCGAACGCTCATGATACAATTATGCGCAATCACAGGCATATAGACGTTAAGTTCAAGCTGGCCAGCCTGTGCAGCGTTCACAACCGCACTATCATTTCCCACAACTTGATAGCAGACCATGCTCAGCATTTCAGCCATGTTTGGGTTAACTTTCCCAGGCATGATGCTGCTGCCTGGCTCGACTGCCGGCAAAATAAGCTCATGAATGCCCGTGCGGGGACCTGAACTCAGAAGAATGATATCATGATTGATGCGTACAATTTCAATGGCAGCTTCTCGCAGCACGCCTGACAGATGAACAAAATCAGCCATGCTTTGAGTTGCCTCAAAAAGATCAGTCGCAGGCTGGAGATCATAATGAGTAAGTTTTCGCAGCTCAGCAACTACAAGCGAGCGATACTGTGGATGCGTGTTGATTCCTGTGCCTACAGCTGTTGCGCCGATACCAACACTCAACAACCGTTTCTGCGCTCCTTTCAGCGACAGCTGGAGCTTAGAAAATGTTGTTGCCCAGGCGCCAACTTCCTGTCCAAGACGAATGGGAACAGCATCCTGCAGGTGCGTGCGCCCGCTCTTAACAACAGGATAAAACTCTTTTGATTTTTTCTGTAATGTTTTCTCGCACAGATGCAGCGCATGCAGCAAGCCATCCACGAGAAGCAGCAGCGCAATCCGCATTGCCGTTGGAAAAACATCATTCGTGCTCTGCCCAAGATTGACATGATCATTGGGATGAACGATGGTATAGTTACCTTTCCTCCCACCTAAAATTTCAATTGCACGGTTTGCAATCACTTCATTGACATTCATGTGCGTCGGCGTGCCTGCGCCTGCTTGGTACACATCAACAACAAAATACGAATCAAATTTCCCAGCAACAGTCTCAGTAGCCGCACGCCCGATTGCCGCTGCTTTTTTCTTATCAAGTAATTTCAGATGTGCATTCACGCGGCATGCAGCGAGTTTAATAGTGCAGATAGCATGATACAGTTCGATTGCTGTCCTCATCCCCGAGATAGGAAAATTTTCGAGGGCGCGCTGCGTATGAATGCCGTAATAGGTGTCGGATGGAACTTCTTTTGTTCCTAATGCATCGCGCTCTATACGATTTTTCATGAATACCTCTTTTTTGAAATAATAGCAAATCTCATAAATTATAATACTTATAGAGATTTGCTAGTATAGATAAAGTGCATTTTGAAATGTTCCATTATTTATGCACTTTACTATAAGTGGGATAAATATTATTTTTTTCTTAATTTGCCGATAGCATAGCCGATCAAAGTGAAAATAGCAATAAAAAGAATGGTGAATGTGATTTCTGCCGGGCTGAAAACTAAATAATAATTGAGGAGTCCAGCAGGTTCAGTTAATTGTCCGTATAAGCGATAGGGATTGGTATATTTTTGATACAACCCCGCAATAATCATTAAGAATGATAGAATAACACTTATTGTTAACCCGATTTTCAAACCTTTCAAAGCGGTGCTTCCTGAACCAGATTGTATTTTGCTTGTAACAGCACCAATAATTGCGCCTACAATGAATGCTGGAATTAATGACAACGCACCATAATAGAATCCCCCAAGTACAGCAAATCCAGCTAAATCTCCTCTTTCAAGTGATGCCCAAAAAATAAAAGTTAGCCAAAACAAAACATCCAAAGATAACATAACTAATCCAATTCTCAGCCAGAGTGATGGTTGCTTCGATTTCATGTGATTAGAGTATATTCAGAGTCTTTTTAAATGTCGCGTCAGTTTCTATTCTCATTCGAGATGATGAATATACTGTTTCTTTTTAATGTATTGTTTCAGCAGCAAAGGAACAGGCATAACTTTTCTCAGCGCAAGCCTGATGCCTCGAGCTGTGCGTGTGCAGACAATATTTTTCTGCCATTTTTTCAAAGTGTCGCGGTAATCGGCTCGATAATGCGCACCTCTGCTTTCTCGTCGGAATAGCGCGCTGCGCAAGATCATCTCACTCGCAGGGATCATTCCTTTGATGTCAAGAGCAGCAATGAGTTTCTGGTTGCGCCGAAGCGACGTGCCGCAGTTGAACCTCATCTTTTTCCAGCGATCGAGCATACGAATTGCTTTTTTCATATCTTTTCCGCGACGAACAACACCAACATGCTGCCACATCAGTTGTTGAAGTGCTTTCTTTTCAGTGATGGGATTGCTGCCTTTTACTCCAAGAGGCAATTCACGGATACGTCGAGCAATCTGCTTCTGATCAAGCGAAAGGAACTGCATTTTTTTTACCTCGCGAGCAACCCGAGCGCCGGTCAGCCGTCCATAAACAATAATTTCCGCTAAACTATTTCCACCCAGCCGATTTGCACCGTGAACGCCTGATGTTACTTCACCAATGGCATACAGCCGTGGCACAGTTGTCTTCCCAGTAGTATGATCAACAAATATGCCTCCCATCGAATAGTGCGCTGTCGGCGCAACCTCCATTTTTTGTTTGGAGATGTCAACATGTGCATAATGCTTGAACTGCGAATACATCTTCGGCAGCCGCTTGAGAATATAGCTTTTTGGCTTGTGGGATATATCGAGCCAAACGCCACCATTCTTAGTCCCCCTGCCCTCTTTCACTTCAGTATAGACAGCGCGTGCAACAATATCACGAGCAGATAATTCCATACGTTCAGCATCATAACGCTTCATAAAGCGCTCGCCTCGTGCATTCGTCAGCACACCGCCTTCACCCCGCACAGCTTCCGTCACCAAGACACCTTCTGCTTCTTTTGGATAGACCATGCCCGTCGGGTGAAACTGAAACATTTCCATGTCCATGAATGACGCACCAACATCATACGCAAGCCTGATGCCATCGCCGTTATTTTCAAAATTTCGGGACGAGCTGCGTGCAAATACGCGCGAAAAGCCGCCGGTTGCGAGAATAACTGCTTTCGCATGATAGACGACGATGCCGCCGTCTTTTATGTTTAATCCTATTGCGCCGTTGACGGTATTTTTCTTGTCATGAAGAAGCGAGAAGATATAGATGCCGCTGTGGAATGGAACTTTTCGCTTGTTTACCTGATCGACAAGAACATGAAGAATTGCTCTGCCCGTCTGATCACCAACAAAACATGCGCGCCTATAAGTTGCTGCACCAAAAAAACGTTGTGTGATTTTCCCATTTTTTTCTCGATGAAAGTCTGCACCCCAGCGTGCAAGCTCGTTGACAGCAAAAGGTGCATTCTTGCAAAGAATTTCAACCGCTCGTGCATCATTAATCTCACCGCCATCACGCAGCGTATCCGCGGCATGCAGTTGCCAGCCATCCTTGCTATCCATCGTTGCGAGCGCAGCATTGATGCCGCCGGTAGCTAAAACAGTATGTGCATCCCGTTGTGCGCATTTGCCAACCACAAGAACATCGGCATTATTGTCATGCAGCTCAATAGCTGCGCGCAAGCCTGCTCCGCCTGAACCAATAACAAGAACATCTGTTTTGATTATGTCATACTGCGCACGTTTCATACGTTGATGTGTGCAATCATTCCTTGTATGCTTTTGACTGCGCCATCGAACCTCTTTTTTTCGTCAGCGGTAAGTTTGACATCGATGATTTTCTCCACACCATGCTTGCCCAGCACAACAGGAACGCCGATATAAACATCTTTCACGCCGTATTCGCCGTCAAGATATACAGAGCACGGCAGAGTTTTCTTTTGGTCTTTGAGAATAGACTCAACCATTTCAGTAATTGCAGCAGCAGGAGCATAATAAGCAGATCCAGTTTTAAGCAATGAAACTATTTCTGCGCCTGCATTTTTCGTCCGTTCAACAATGTCATGTAATTTTTTGCCAAGCACATCAACTGCAGGCTTGTTATTTATGAGCGCAAAACGCTCTAATGGCACCATCTCTTCGCCATGCGAGCCGAGCACGAGAACACTGACGTCTTTTGGATGTACATGTGCTTCTTGTGCAATGAACGCGCGGAATCGTGAGCTGTCTAAGATGCCTGCCATGCCGATGACACGCTCTTTAGGAAATCCTGATGCTTTTTTTGCAACGTATGCCATCACGTCAAGCGGATTGGTGACAACGATAAGGATGGCGTGTTTGGACAGAGGCGCTGCTTTTCGGGTGACATCACCAACAATTTTTGCGTTTGTTTCGACCAGCTGCTCTCGTGTCATGCCGGGCTTTCGTGGAATGCCGGCGACGACGACAATGATGTCAGAATTTTTCGTAAGCGCATAATCTCCACCGCCCGAAACCGAAACAGGCGAGTCCACAATGGGCAGCGACTGTAAGATATCAAGTGCTTTGCCTTTGGCCATATCAGCTTCGATATCGATGAGCACAACATCACCAAGATTTCGTTGAGCGATTAATGACGCAGTCTGTGCGCCAACCATGCCCGCACCGATGATGCTGATTTTAGAACGCATGAAACAAGATAGCCAGAGCATTTTAAATAGTTTGTGTTAGGGGGTAAGTAAAGTTTTATAAACGATTGACAAGGATGAGCGTGCATGGAAAATAGTGACACTGTCAAGCTGGCATTAACATGGTCAGAAAAAAAAGTGTTTGATGGGAAAAGTTTCGACGACCAAATAGTTCTGGAAAAAATCCCGCTGGGCTGGTTCTATAAAAAATTCTTTTTGCCGAATGTCATACCCAAATACGTGAATCCAACGCCATTTGTCTGCATGAAAAAAAAGCTAAATCTGTTGCGCAGGGCATATTTTTCGTTCAATGCGAGAGTGCTGCCACTGCTTCTGCTTGCGAAGGAAAAAAGAAAGATGAAAAAAGCCTATGCCATACAGGCAGATGCAAGCCAGAAAGTATTGTTTTTAAGTTACAGCAGCCACCGCCAGAAGGACGGCAAATTATTCAGGATACAGAACATCATTGATGATATAAAAGCCGACAAAAGGTTTACACCATTTGTTTTGTTCTCAGAGCCGCTGTCATCTCATGCAGTTGCAGAAAATACGATATATAATTATTTGGATGGCACAACGGTAGATAAAGCCCGTGCAGAATCAAAGCGCCTGCATCAGGAGATTATGCAGCTTTCAACTGATAGCCTGTCTAAAGCATTCAGCATCAACGGCACGGTCGTTTTCAATGAGTACCGCGCTGTATGTACTATGTATTTCTCAAAGCGTTTTTTACTCGTTCTTATTCTCACATACGAGCTATGCAAAACGCTTCTCAGCACCGAAAAGATTCACGCAATTGTGCTCACCTCGGCAAACAGCCTCATTGAGCGGTGCTTGATTGCAGCTGCATCAAAAAAAAACATCCCAGTCATAGTGATTCAGCACGGGATTGGCATGGGCAGGTTGATAGACAGAAGGATGCCTGTGCACTTCGCGGTGTTTGGTGATTTTCATGCCCAGCAGCTGATCCGGAATGGTGCACTGCCTGAATATGTACATAAAGTTGGCCCGGTTATTTTTGATGATATCATTGGCTACAAATCACGTCCGACAAAAAGAGTGCTCATCGCAACTGCTCCGTTGGTAGAAGACAACGAGTGCACAAAAAAGGAATATTTCAGCAAGGTAGAGAAGGTCTTAAAGGATATAGCTGAAATCAGCGGCATCAGCATCGTGCTCAAGCTTCATCCGCGCGAAAAATACAAAAATGAATATGAAAAGATAATTGCGCGGAACAGGCTGGGAATTACATTCTGTGGCCAAGTGCGGGAGGAATTTTACAGGCTCATGGGTGGATGCGGATCGTTTGTCCATTTTGGCACAACCGCAGCGCTTGAGGCGATGATACTCAACAGGCCAGTTGTTACGATTCATATGAGGGACGCAGACATTCCCCAGCCGATACTCTGGCTAAAAGATGCAAGCATTTTTCTCAGCTACAATGGTGACATAAAGAGTGCAGTTCTCCGCTCGCTGAGTGACGAAAAGGAATTGCAGCTCAAGAGGCAAAAATATATCCAGCAGTTTTGTGGAGAAGTAGATGGCATGTCACACCGCCGCACGGCACAGCTGGTATATTCGCTAGAAAATAACCACAAACAACCCGCCAGCTATATAAACGGGTGAAATTCTGGGGATTTATGCTCAAAAGTACTGCCGAATATCTGAAGGAGTATAGGTCATTCCAGCCTGATAAAGATGCGATGCGGATAGCAGTTCTTGCAAGCTTCACACTGCAGGGAATGTCACAGGTGCTCACAGTCAGATGTAAAGAGAAAGGCATAAGTGTGACATGCTATGATGCGCCCTATAACCAGTACGCGCAGGAGATCATAGATGAAAAAAGCGGCCTCTATGAGTTCAATCCTGATGCAGTAATTCTCTGTATCGATACACGATCGTTATTCGGCGACTATCTCATGTACGCGCACACCTATACG
>Ga0209542_10011075_pt1 | contig 16080 bp, 17 predicted proteins | sample RifCSPhighO2_01_FD_184028 | JGI IMG/M metagenome (GOLD analysis project Ga0209542, IMG submission 184028) | Soil microbial communities from Rifle, Colorado - Rifle CSP2_plank highO2_0.1 (SPAdes) (version 2) | ecosystem: Environmental > Terrestrial > Deep subsurface > Rock core/Sediment ... | reverse complement strand
AAATCATAAATCAAAAGCCTTTTAACATACAGTTTTCTTCAAAGTTTACCGCCTCCATAGCTCAGGGGTAGAGCATTAGTTTTGTAAACTAAGGGTCGGGGGTTCAAATCCCTCTGGAGGCTTTTCATACTCCGTAGCGAGTCTGCGAGCCAGTTGAGCAGAATCGAGCAAAAGAGTATGAAAATAGAATACTCAAGCAGATCCCATAATTCCCAAATTATAGATAACCTTACTTTTTAGCCCAGTCTTTTATCTTATCAAGTATAGATTTATGTTCATCAAGTTTGCCTAACTTCTCAAAGAGTTGCTTTTGTTCTTTAGAAAGTTTTACAGGAGTCATAACTTCTAAGACCACATAAATATTTCCTCTATCATATCCATTAACATCTGGAGCACCTTCATTCTTCAATCGAATATGTGTTCCTGATTGAGTCCCAGAATTAATTTTAATAGTAACTTCCTTTCTCAAAGTCGGAACTTTTAATTCACAACCCAAAGCTGCTTGTGTAAATGTTAGAGGTAAATTCAAATAAAGATCGTTTCCCTCTCTCCTAAATACATCTGACGTTTCAACTTCAATATTGATATACAAATCTCCTGAAGAACTTCCACGACCTCCATATTCACCTTCACCAGAAACACGCAACGTCGATCCACTATCTACCCCTGCAGGAATCTTAGTTGTAATTTCCTTAGTAATTTCTGCATGCCCGCTACCATCACAAGATTTGCAAACTTTCTTTGGAATTTTTCCCTGGCCACTACATTCAGAACAAAGACCAACTTGCATAAAACTTCCAAATGGTGTTCGAGTAGATTTTCTTACCTGTCCAGAACCATTACAATCTGGGCAAGATTCAAGTGTGCCATTCTCAGCTCCACTTCCATCACAATCCCCACATTTATCTTGTTTTCTTATTCTCAATTCTTTCTGAACTCCTTTCATAGCTTCATCAAAAGTAAGAGTCACTAAAACACTCAAGTCTCTTCCACGTTTGCTCCTTGATCTTCTACCTCCTCCAAAAAAACTATCAAAAATTGACCCTCCAAATAAATCTTCAAACTGGGAAGGGTCAAAACCCCTGAATATATCTTCAGAAGAATATCTTTGTTGGAAACCTTCTTTTCCAAATGAATCATATTGTTGACGCTTTTGTTTATCTGATAAAACAGCATAAGCTTCAGAAAGTTCTTTAAATTTAGATTCAGCCCCAGATTCTTTACTAACATCTGGATGATATTTTTTAGCTAATTTCTTGTAACTCTTTTTAATCTCTTCATCAGTAGCAGTCTTAGTAACACCTAATATTTTATAATAATCTTCTGCCATGAGCACTTATTAAAGTTGAAAATTTATTGGCCTTCACCTTCATTAACCACTTCCGCATCTACAACTTTATCTCCATTTTTATCTATCTCGTGATCCTTAGCTTGTTTTTCTTCTTTTTGTGCTTTTTCATAAAGTTTAGAAGAAGCATCATGAAGCTTTTTATTCAAAATTTCCATTGAAGATTTTATCCCTTCAACATCATCTTCAGTTAATTTATTCTTTAGAGATTCCTTCTCTTTAACAATCTCTTTAATATCTTCCTCACTTATCTTACCTTCAAAATCTTTCAAAGATTTATCTATTGTATAAACAAGAGAATCTGCTTGATTTCTAACTTCGGCTTTTTCTTTTTTACTTTTATCTTCTTCTGCAAATTTGTCTGCTTCCTCTTTCATTCTCTCAACTTCTTTTTCTGAAAGTTTATTTTCTGCAGTAATTTTTATCTTCTGCTCCTTACCAGTGCCGAGATCTTTAGCAGAAACATGAATAATTCCATTTGCATCAATATCAAATGTAACTTCTATTTGAGGAACTCCCCTAGGTGCTGGAGGAATACCTACTAAATCAAAACGACCAAGACTTTTATTATCACTAGCCATCTCCCTCTCTCCTTGCAACACATGAATAGTCACAGCAGCCTGATTATCTTCGGCAGTAGAAAATGTCTGAGATTTCTTAGTTGGAATAGTCGCATTTTTCTGTATTAAAGAAGTCTTAATTCCCCCTAAAGTTTCTATACCTAGTGTTAAAGGAGTAACATCAAGTAAAAGAATATCTTTCACTTCGCCAGCAAGAACCCCACCTTGTATTGCAGCGCCATTAGCAACACATTCCATTGGATCAATACCACGTTCTGCCTTTCTTCCCAAAGCATCTTCTACAAATTTTCTAATAATTGGCATGCGAGTTGGACCGCCAACTAAAACAATTTTATGGATATCTTTTTGTTCTAGCTTAGCATCTTTAATTGCCTGCATTAATGGTTTTTTACATCTTTGAACAATAGGATCTATTAATTCATCTAGCTTAGCCCTAGTTAATGTCAAACGAAAGTTCTTCTGACCATGAATGAATGGAAGGTTTATTTCAGATTCAGTTACTGTCGAAAGCTCTATTTTAGCTTTTTCAGCAGCCTCACGAACACGTTGAATTGCAGTTTTATCTTCATTTAAATCAACTTTATATTCTTTTTCAAATTCCCTCACGATATGATTAATTATAATAGTATCCATATCATGCCCTCCTAACTGAGTATCTCCGGAAGTAGATTTAACTTCAAAAATTCCATCTCCAAGTTCCATAATTGTAACATCAAGAGTACCTGCACCTAAATCAAAAACAAGAATCTTAGAATCCTTATCTTGCTTGTCCAGTCCAAAAGCTAGAGCTGCTGCAGTAGGTTCATTTATAATACGAACAACTTCAAGTCCAGCAATTTGACCCGCATCTTTTGTTGCCTGACGTTGATTATCATCGAAATAAGCTGGAACAGTTATAACTGCCTTACTGATTTTTTCACCAAGAAATTCTTCAGCATCGCGTTTTATTTTTTGAAGGATAAATGCAGAAATTTGTTGAGGAGAATATTCTTTACCATATATTTTATACTTAAAACCGGTTCCCATTTTGCGTTTCGCACCATAAACTGTACCTTCTGGATTAGACACAGCTTGACGACGAGCAGGTTCTCCAATTAAGACAGCGCCTTCCTTTGTGAATGCAACAAAACTAGGAAATGCCTTTCCATAAAGAGAAGCACCCTCAGCACTTGGAACAATAGTAGGCCTACCAGCCTGTAAAACTGCACAAGCTGAATTAGCAGTTCCAAGATCTATACCTACAATCTTTTCTTTACTTGTCATTTTGTCCTTCTCCATATTTATTTTTAATCATTTGTTGAATCATCTCGCCTTTTTTTGAATGTAGCATATTTATACCTATGTTTTCAATCCATTTTTTGGCTGATTCTTTTGGCACAGATAACTTATACATTATTTTCTTATTTGTTAATAATCTTCCATTAATATAATGAGATTTACCTCTTTGGTCATTAATTAAAGTTGAAATTTTAATACCGTTTTCAACTAAATATTTTTTAATCATTTCAAGTAAAGGTAATTTGGAGTTATAAAGATACAAATGATAATACTTATTTTGCAATCTTACTGTTCCTTCAGCATCCCAAAATCCAGCGATAAACTTCCCAGCCAAATTATTATCTTTAAAGATATACTCTAAAGTATCAAATCTTATACCCTCCCGATCTTTTATTAAGTTTGCAATTCTTCCGTTAGAAAGTCTCAACCTCCATAATCCGTAATCTCTTTCTTCTTCGCTGATAGTCCCATAAGGTTTTAAAAATTCAAACAAATGTCCTTTTAACTTTCGATCTTTATTAAAAACTTCAACCATATATTGAGAAATACTTCCATCTCCCAAAGCAAAACCTATAACATAAGCCAATCCAGGAGTTATTTCAATAGTTTGCAATTCATAAGTCTTATCTTTCATAGTAATTACAGCTTCAGTTTTATTTTTGTCTCCAGCTAAAGCTCTCGTCCTAATATGATTTCTAATAAATGGTATATCTAGTTTAGAAAACCAATATCCTAAAGTCGAATCAGCAATGCCCATTATCTTTTCAATTTCTGTAATTGAAAATTTAGGATAAATGGCATTAAAGAATTCTTTCAACCTATCTTCTCCGATTTCCTTTTTTATAGCTTGAAAATTACTGCCTTCAATTTTCTTCTTTTTTATTTCTTCTAAAATTTGTAAATTCATTTTTTGTTCTCCTTACCTTTTGAAACTCTAACTTTTGCAGGTCGAAGAACCTTATCACCCATAAAATAACCTTTTTGAATCTCTTCAACAACCACTCCTTCAGGACCCTCACTTGCAACCATCTCTATAACTTCATGTTGAAATGGATCAAATTTCATACCCTTAGAATCAAACAACTTAATACCTTCTTCTTGAAGAATTTTGTGAAATCGGCCATGAACCATTTTAATTCCCAATTTTATTTCTCCATCCTGAGTTTTTTCAAGAACATTCAAAGTTCTATCCAAATCATCAGCAATATCCACAAACTTAACAAGAGTTTTAGCAACAACAACTCTTGCAAAATCTTCCTTTTCCTTTTGAGTACGTTTTACATAATTTTCAAAATCAGCTTGTAAACGCTTCAAAGTATTTTCATAATCTTCTATTATCTTAAACTTAGCATCAATATCTCCTTTAAGTTGAGATTCAAATTCTTTAATAGTTTCTTTAACTTCCTGTTTAGTTCCTTTATTTATGTTCAATTTTACCATTTTAAGCAATATATGTTTACCTTAAGTAAACATATAATACATCAAACAAACAGGTATTTAAATCTTTCCATTTGTACAGATTTAAACAGAACTCTCAACCAAACAACTTAAATACTTGTTTACTTTAGTTCAACAGAGTAAAAATGATATACGAATTTAGAAAAGTAACTTTAATAAAAACAAGAAAGCCTCAAAAAAAAGACCTGAACGCAGATTTGCAATGGTTTTCAGAATCTCTAGGACTATTCTCACAAAGAGATAAAGAGCGTTCATGCTTCAGAATTTTTGTAGAATTAGTTAAATCAGCAAGAAGAAGACAACTTCTAAGTTCAGACGACTTAGCAGATAAAACCAATCTAACAAGAGGAACAATAATCCACCACATCTCACATTTAATAGAATCGGGATTAGTTGCCCAATATGAAAATAAATATATGCTTAGAGTAGAAAATCTTGAAACCTTAATAGAAGAACTACAAAGAGATTTGCAAAGAGTATTCGAAGATCTAAAAACAATGGCTCAAGAGTTAGACGATCAATTAGGCTTATTAAAAAGAGATAAAAAATCTTCAAAAGTTATTTCGGATTAAGCAACAACTGCTTTTTTCCCATTAATTAAAACATCTGCTATTTGTTTTTCAAGCAAGACATATTGACCTTTTTCAAAGGGTCCAATAGATTCTCCATCCATACCAACAAAAGATTCAACATCATCAGTGATAATTAAAGAAACTTCATCTCTATTCGAGGCCTCCTTAAGCAAAAGCATTGAAATTAACTTATCATTCTGTTCCATAGAAGAAAGCAGACCATCAAATAAATCTTTCTCAAAAGGAAACATATTCTCAAAGTCTTTTTTTATAACACTTGTCTCATTAGCCATAAAAACTAAATTTAACAATTTCTTTTTCCTTCGAAGCATCAACTCCTTAAACAGCACCATTGAATTTTCATATTGTTTCTTATCCCTTACTAATTCCTCTGCAAAAAAGTCTCCGTTACGAGTTATAATCTTCTTATTTTCATGAATAAATTCAGAAAAACGTTTTATAAAATCAAGAGGTATTTTCTGAAGGGGATCATTCAGTTTCTCCTGGCGAAGTATTTCATACAACTCTTCGTATTTCAGCATACACAAAAAACCCCTTAATGTTTTATAAACATGATGTCACTGAAACGAAAGTTAATTAAAAAGAATATTAGAAATAAATTGTTTAAGGTTCGCCAGGATTTATTGGAGGAATCTCCCCACCACCACGTGGCTCTGGCTCTTTCGGTTCAATAGAACCACCTTGAGGAGGCGTAGGCCTAATAGGGTATTGAGGAATCTGAACAGGACATTGACTCAACAATATCCCTTGATCGAGTTGTAAATATCCCCTCAGATTATTTCCCCAAGGTGCTCCAGCCTTTGGACGTATGTCTTGATTTGAAGTAGGTATTGGCCTAGGTACATCGCAATACCCATCACGAGGATTTTGATCTACACAAGTAGGACTATAATCATCCCAATAATTTTCACTCCAATCAATATCCGAACCAACATCATGTGCCAGAACGGGGCTATTAACAAAATCATTACCCCTAACCCAAGCTAATTGATTCACGCCCAACACCCCATTATAAATATTAAATGCAGGGTGATTACCAATATAATCCGAACCAATATTAGGTGCTTGAAATGCGGCCACAGCAGCAATATAATCTAAATAAACTCCTCCTACAGTATTGTGCTCAATAATATCTTGAATACTTCTAAGACTAACAGCGTCCTCTTTCAACAAAGGGTTATTTCTCCCTGTAACTCTAATGCCATAATCTCTATTACTAATAATATCATTACAAATTAATGTGATCTCACTACTCCTCCTAGTGGAACCAATAATTGCAGTAGATGATGAGCCATTAAAGAATACACCACTATTCCCATTAGAAGAGATAATATTCTGATAATATGTGCCTCCATAACCCCCTATAATTGATGAAAAATCGGAAGTAGTTCCACTTAAGGGCATAGGTTCTTTCAAACTATACAAAACTCCTGATTCTTGATTATTTCTTATTCTATTTGCAATAGCTTGATATATGGTGGCGGAATAAGAGGGTTCACAAGAATTGAAAGAATTAGGAGTTGAACTACTATCAATAGTCGCTTCAATACCATTTTTATTACCATCAATAATATTCCAAAATATATAATTTACTGATGAAATCGCTAAATTTGTTTGGGAAATTCGCGCAGATGAAGAATAATCGCAGATTATTTCATTACCTAACGGCCCTTGAGTTTTTGCAGTATTTATCTTTATTCCAGCCAGGTTATTTAAAAATATAGTATTCTCGGCAATAAAGTAATTACCTGCTCCAGGAGCAACTGTGTTCAGATATAAAACTTTTACGAAAAAGTCAGTATTCTTTATACCATTTTCAAAGTTTAATCCAATAACATTCCCTGCAATTATAATAATATTATTTTCACTAAGCATATCATCTTGCTGCCTATAATATTTCTCAGCATCAACATATATTCCATTCTGTTGATTGCTTAACATAGTAGCATTAAATATCCTTATATCATTAGAAAAATATTTTGGATAAGGGTCTGGATTTACTCTATATCTTAAAGGGTCTTTATATTCAGAAATCAAATGAATTCCATTAGCACTATTATTCTCATAAATTCCACCTACTGCATCTATTTGATATGTATTTTCTCTAATTACTAAACCATCTTCACCATTTTGTGAAGAAGTTACATTCTTCAACAAAACTCCAGTCAGCTTTCGAGGATTAGGAACTCCAACAGGACCGCTCAAAGAAATTCCATTTTCAGGAAAAACTGAAAATATGCAGTCTTCCACAGTTATATTTCTATAAGAGCCATTAATCAATAAACCATTCATTCTATTAGGATTAGAATAGCCAACAAAAGTAGAACCAGAACATTTCAAATGAATATCATTTCCGGCAATTTCAATCCCATCATAATAAGTCCCAGGACAAATCATTCCAGACTGATTAATCACTCCAGGATACGCAGGAGGAGTAATACAATAAACTCTCGGAGCCAAATTAGGGGATAATTGAAAATAACTAATGCCCAAAATAACTATTACAAACAATGCAATGATTATTAGATAATTCCTCTTCATAACCTAAACAACGAGATAACATATATATATTGCGTTCGTCAAAAAACTTAAGTTAATTACGCTTAACAGGAACATTACTTGCCAAAACAACACCTTCATCTTCAATGCCCAAATCTTGTTTTGTCAGAAGCCATGCAAATTTCAAAAAATTTCTTGCAATTGGATTTTCCAAATTAAATTTATACATATCTGACTTTCCAACTCTTCTTGTTTTAATGACGATTCCTTTATTCAAAAAACCCTAAAAGAATACCAGTAAAGAATTATAACTGATATTAGATTCATTTGACAAGAACTTAATAGAATTCCCTGGTCTATTGCCCATTTCCTCTTTTTATTGGTTAGTTTAACCATTAGTTCACAAGGAACTGATAGGCGAACTAATTTTTGTATACTACAATAGTGAACAGGTATAATCAAAATTATTAGAATTTTGTATCTTTGACAACTTTTATTAACATTGAATAATATATTACTTCATGAAAAATAAAGTTTACATTATAAATAGGACAAATACGAACAATAAACAAGAATACTTAAAACATTTAGTAAAACAAGTAAATAAAATTGAAAAAATAGGTTACGGAGGTTTTGAAGATAAAAAAAGTCTTGAAAAGAATCTTTCATGGCAGATTTTTGGGGATAAATATTCTTTCGAATCAGAATTTAACAAGGAAGATATTAAGAAAGTAACTGATGAAACTCTAAAGGTTTGCTCAAAATATGGCGATGAAAGCATTTTTCTTTATGTATTCCCTTCTCTAAATAAATTCACCAATGAGTCTATGGGTGGAAGTGGTGGAAACTCAACGAAACATTTAGTTATATTGACTTTTATAAATACCAAGATACAAACATGGAGAAAAAATTTGATAAAAACAATCTACCATGAATATGCTCATGCAGTTTCTCCTTTTTATGATGCATGGGCTAATACATTAGGAGAAGGAATTGTATTAGACGGGATAGCAGAACATTTTCAAGAATATGCTTCAAAAGATAAGACTTCTTTATTCTCCAATATATTAACAGACGATGAGTGTAAAAAAATATTAAGTGAGTTAAAACCTCTTTTGAAGTCTACTGATGAAAACACATATAATGAGGTGTTTTACGGTGGAAAAAAATATAAACCTTGGACAGGTTATGCTTTAGGATATTATATGATTAAAGAATACTTAAAATTTCATGATAAACCCAACTGGAAAGAACTGTTGAAGATAAATCCTAATAATCTACTTAAAAATTATAGATTTATTTAATCCTTCCAAAGCTTGTTGAATATATCGGTATTTCATCATCGGTTAAATCTAATACCTCTTTCACAACTTCGTCTACTATGCCACTTACAGAACAGGCGCCTAATCCAATCTCAGCACAAGCCAGTTGTATATTTTGTGCCATATGCCCTGCTTCAATAAGAGAATAAGGATACGCTCTAAGACCATATTTAACTTCTGCTCTAGGTATTACTGAAGTAAATAATACTGTTGCTGCAGGATTTTCTAAAAATGGAGAGATTAAATCTCTTTTCTCTTTAACCAAATCTCTATCAAGAATATATTCTAAAGTCCCATTTACCATATTATAATGATAAGCTCCTTTTTCTAATTCCTTGACATTATATACGGCTAAATAAACCTCTACAGGAAATCTTGCACCTCCTGAAGGGTATGTTCTCTTTTCTGGATCCCTATTAATATCAACTATTCTGCACGAACCTAGAACTTTTGAAACTTCTTCCAAACTTATTGGAATATCTGAGAAAACTCTTGTTGATTCTCTTAATGACAGCAAAGATTCATATTCACTATCTTTTCTATCAATCTCTGGGAGTTTAATAGAAGGAAATCTTGGATATTCTTTATGAAAAACTTTCACATGAGTTATAGGTGCTTCCTTTGGTTCTTGTGCTTCAAAACCTTTAGGTATTACAGTTTTATCATAAAAATCATTTGTTTCTTTTAACATTTTAAGTGAGTGGGTGTGGTTTTAGTTTAGGATTATTTGGAATTGAACCATGATGAACACTATATAATGCTTTTGCCCTTTCATCTAAATATAATGGAAGTAGTTCTGGAACTACAACTTTGACTGCTTCAAAACCTGCTTCCCTAATTTCTGGCAATGTAATATCTGCTACATAAATATCAAATCCCTTTTCTCTAAATCTTTCCAAAACTCTTTCAAATGGAACGGTTACATTTCTTAATCCTTCAAATTGAACTTTTCTACTTCTATTCAACCAAGGTAAAATGTCATCTATCCTTTTCAAATGTGCCCAATATTCAAAACGGTCACTCATAGTTATAATTTCATCTTCTTTTGGATCTTTTAGTCCTCCATTTAATTGTCTACTTATGCGACTACTTCCTCTACATTGTAAGGATTCTAACAATGCTCCTCTAATTGCAGAAGTGTACTCTAATTCAGTTCTTGAGCCCAAATTAACTGCATCGCCTATTCCAGTTCTATCTATAATTACTGCAATAACGGTCGGAGCTCCAATATCTGTAGTTACATCTAATATATGGGTTTCTAATCGGTATCTTCTCAAATAGTCCATTAATTTTTGGATTTCTCCATCAAAACCAATAATTTGAGGAATATCTCTTTGTGAAAGATAAGAAGAAATACAAGCATCCCTTTCAATTAATTCTAATAAGCCTCCTCTTAACGCAAAACCGGTTCCAATTGGGCCAAGTGCTGCACCAGAACTTGTTTGTTCTTTTCTTAAAGGATATTCTTTATCATATTCTGTAGATAGGTAAATCATTTGATTTGGAATAAATATCTCTTGGTTTGAAAATAAATCCTTTGCAGGCATACAAACATATTCTTCTTTTCTTGATTCTAAAATAACTTTGTCTCGGTTAGGTAATTGTTCTTTTGAATAACAGCAGAATAATGCAGGATCTACCATTCTTCCATTAAAAAACTTTCTTGACGCAATCAAATCTCTATTTACTGGATTGTTAAGACATAATCTTTCTAACATTTCTGCTACGGATTTTAATCTTGCTTTTCCTAACTCTAAATCAAACCCTTGACCAAATGTTTCTTCAACATTATATTTTCTTTTCGCTTTGTCAGATACAAAACAAAAGTATCCTGGAATTTTTGGTTCATCTGTAATAACAGGCATTTTCTCTTCTAGACTTGAAAGTCCTGTAGAGTGTAGGGCAGAGATAACCTGTTCAGTATTCATTTCAAAAAAATAAGAATAATTAAAAAATTACTTACTTTGCAGATTCTTTAGTTGTTCCGTAGGTTCGAGCACTCATTCCAGCACTTCTGGAACTTTGAGAACGACTTTGAGACCTATTTCCAAGCCCAACTAATGCGGACTCAACCAAAGATCTTTCTCCACCTTCAGTCAAAACATATGCAGCGTTTTCTATAATTCCGCTTACATCTGCTATTCTTTGGATGTAGTCTTTTCTTCTTGTTGGATTTAGTTCGTATTCCATGGGAAACAAGACACAATAGAATATATAAACTTTTTCTAGTCTTTGTTGATTTGAGAAGTAGTTAAAATATTAATGCCTCACATAAACATCTTCATCCGTTAAGACTCCATTTTTAATTGCAGAATTTTTAATAGTTTGTGAATAAACAAATCCATTTTTTTCTAAAACTCGTACAGATGAAAGATTATTTCTAAAAACTCTCGAAGTTATTTTTTGAGCATCTTCTAAATTTTCAACATATCCTAAGGCTAATCTTAGGGCATTTGTTGTAATGCCTCTCCCCCAATATCTTTCTCCAATCCAATAACCGACCTCATAATTTCTATCTTTATCTTCATCAAAGAAACTCATCGTTCCAATAGCCTTTCCAGAAACATCAATGGCCCAAAAAAGCCCGTTCTCATTATCTTTAACATACTTTATCCAAAATCTTGCATCTTCCATCGCATAGGGATGTGGAAATAAATCTATAAGATTTTTAGCAACATTAATATTATTTGCATTTTCACATAATGATTCAGTATCATCAATGCTCCAAGCTCTAATTAAAAACGACTCTCCTTGAATAGTTGGGAGTTCCATGATATTTCTTATATTGGTATTTTAATAAATCTATTTAAACGAATGTTATCTCTTAAAATAACAACTTTACATAGAATTATCTTTCATTTCCAATAGACGCAGGTAAAACCATCAGCATCCAACTCTTAGACCATGTCATAATCGGGAATGGTAAGTAGTGGAATTACCAAGAGGCACGGAGATAGTCGGAATATTATTTTTCTTTCAAATCCTCATTTATTTCTCTTAACTGCTCCAAGGCACTTTCTAAATCTTCAACAAGTTCACTTGCAAGAATGTCTGGAGAAGGTAACTTATCTAAGTCCTCAAGACTTTCATCCCTTAACCAGAAAATATCAAGGTTAGTCTTGTCTCTTTTTAGTATTTCACTATAATCAAAACACTTGAACCTTTCAGTCTCTTTTCTTTGATGCCTATTCTCAGAATTGTAACATTTAACAAAATCTCCTAAGTCTTCCAGTTTCATATTGCTCTCTTTGAGTGTGAAATGCTTGTTTGTTCTCAGATCGTAAATCCATATCTTTGAAGTTGCGGATTCTTTCTGAGCAGCCTTTTTATCAAAGAACAAAACATTAGCTTTAACTCCTTGAGCATAAAATAATCCAGTTGGAAGTCTCAATATGGTGTGTAATTCACAAGTTTCCATTAACTTTTTCCTAATTATCTCTCCAGCCCCGCCTTCAAACAACACGTTATCTGGCAAGACTACTGCAGCTTTTCCATTTATTTTTAATATGCTCCTTACATGTTGTAAGAAATTGAGTTGTTTGTTTCCAGTTTTAGCCCAAAAATCATCTCTTACAACAAAAAGACTTTGTTTCGATGTTTCTCCTTCTTCAGTTACAATGGTCTCAGAAGAAGCCTTTCCAAAAGGAGGGTTTGTCAAAACCATGTCATATATTGCTCCAGGATTCTTTCTTAATGAGTCATCAAGGCTTATTGGATTCTGCTCTCCATTTATCCCATGAAGATAAAGGTTCATAACGCACAACCTTGCTGCCATTGGAACAATCTCATTTCCACTAAATGTCTTATGTTTTAACTCTTCTTTCTGGTCTCGATCCAATTTATGATTTTTAACAATATAATTATAAGCGGAAAGTAAAAATCCCCCTGTTCCACAGGCAGGATCATGTATTTTCATCCCAGATTGAGGAGTCATGACTTCAACAATAGCATCAATTAAGGGTCTTGGAGTAAAGTATTGGCCTGCACCCCCCTTAACGTCTGCCGCGTTCTTTTCAAGTAATCCTTCATAAGCATCTCCTTTAACATCAGCTTCAAGACTCAACCAATTTTCTTTATTGATAAGTTCAACAATTAACCTTCTTAATTTTGCAGGGTCTTGGATCTTATTCTGAGCCTTTCTAAATATAACTCCGATAATTCCATCTTCCTTTCCAAGTTCTTGAAGAGTTTCAATATAATGTGCTTCAAGACTAGCCCCTTCTTTATCAAGAAGAGCCTGCCAGGTATATTTCTTAGGAATAGAAGATTTATGATTATATGGCTCTTTAGTCCTTTCATCATCCATCTTCAAAAAGAGCAGATAAGTCAATTGTTCAACGTAATCTCCATAAGATAAACCGTCATCTCTTAGTATATTACAATAATTCCATAGTTTGTTTACGAGTTGGTGTGATTGCGTCATTTTGTTTATACTATTTAATAGCTTTTAAGACCTCATGTTTAATTAATCGAACCATTTCTCGCACATTTACTTCTTTGCCAGACGTTAACACTGCCGAAATCTCTTTTTCATTTAAATTAGACATTTTAGAGTCTAGACTGATAATAAAATTTCTTAAGTCATCCCTTGTAAATTCTGATTTTGAACTCTCTTTTATTTTTATCAGAATAAGTGCTATGATTTCTTCATCTATCTTTAGTATGTTTTCCTTTAATATGAAATGAATGTCATAAATATCTCTTACTGCTATATTTTTTCGGGTAACTAAAGCTCTAAATTTCTCAGCAAAATTCTCCGATAAATCAATAGACTCTATTTTTACATCCTCTTTTAATATAGGCTCTCCAAGCGAATCAATAAACTCATGATGTATTGGTCTTATTTTTGTAGAGTTTATTAACTTCTTTCTAAAAGAAATATCTATTTTTATTGTTTGAGCTGAATTATCTATTAAAGATTTGTAATTTGACACGATTTCTAGTCCTATTATTTTGGGTTCTTCTTTAGAAGTCAGCATTTTCCAGCCATTACCTAATTCCTTGCTTGTCTTGAAATTAATTTCATTTAGAATCTCAAAGATTATTCTTCTCAAATTATCTAAAATCTTTTTAATTTGAATTTTAGACAAACCCTTTACATCTTGATTAAACACAAAATCTAAATCTTCGCTTAATCTGTAGAAGCCAAGATAACATTTATTCAAGCAGGTTCCTCCCTTAAAAACAAGATTTTCTATATTTTTCTCGCTAATTTTATGGAGTATTTTAGTTAAATGGTAATCTTTCTCAAGCAACATGATAGGAAAACCCGTTACTCTTCCCAATCTAAGGACTTCTTCTTTTAAGTTAGCCTTATCTTCCATTTTTTGTCCAGCAATTTAGTTCCTGTTTTTCTTATAGTGGTGTAATAAGATAAAGCCTCTTTTTTATTCAGCAGAATCAAGAGTTTAGAGCTATTTGTTAAAAGACCTACGAGCTTCATTATTTTTATGCTGTCATATTTTATTGCATAATCAATTAATTTACCATTGTCAAACTTTACATTTTTGATTCTATCTATAACATCACTTAATCCACCTAGATACTGGGGATATTCCAAGGCATCAAGTATAGTTCTTTCCTTGTCTGAATAAGGATATTTATTTTGGGTGATTCCGAATAATTTCTCCTTTTTTACTTTAAAGAACTTCAACTTATAATGAAGAATCATTCTGTCGGCAGAGTATTTTGTATTAAAAACAAAAAGCTTGTTAGGGATTTGTTCTGTAAATCCATGTAAGTTGAATGCATTGTACAACCCAATGTAATAATCATTTTTTAACAGATAATCTGCGATTCTCTGCTCTTCTAATGTCCAATATTTATCTATGGAACGAAATGGGACCACCATATAAATCCCTTTTTTGATCGAAACAAGCTTTTTTTTCTTTTGTAATTTCTCAATAAGGTCTGAAATATCTTTTACATGAAGATATTTCTTTATTAAAGATACCAACTCTTCTCTTAAGATTATCTCTATTTTTTTATATTCTAGAATAGACATTATTCTTTCTTGATTTGGGCTTAATCCACTCATACCTTTTTCCTTATTTTTCTTCATTTTAGATAACCCTATTAAATATAGTGCTATATCAAACAACAAAAACAGAACTATTTAAGCCTTTTGTCTAGTGGCAAATGGATAAATCTAGACAAATGATAGAGACATATTGATTTTTTAAGAAGTTATAGTAAGTTTAAGATACTTTAAGTAAAGTTTAAGTAATCTACTTGTTGTATCATCTTGACACTTCCATTTTATCAAATTTCCACTCAATAAAGCCTTCCTTTCTCTCTTTCTGAATGATATTTTCAATCTTAACTATTTCCAACATTTCTTTAATAAATTCTTCTTTATCTGAAACCTTGAATGACTTAACTCCTCCATAAAAGAAATAATCATTTTCCAAATTTTTTATTATAGTGGTCTTAATTAAATCTTTTTCTTTAAACTTTGCAGGCATATCTAATGTTTTAACAAGATATAGCTTGCTAGTTAACATGTCTTTTATAGTATAATCTCTTTTATCATTAGAAATCTTTATTATTTTAAATAGAGATTCTTTGTAATTCAAGAAATTCTTAATCATCTTCTTCTCATCTTTAGTAAAGAAATCCATTGGAAATGAATCTGCCATTTCCATTGCGGTAGCTTCATTTGGAAATTCATATTTTAATAAAAACCAAGCATGAAATCCTAATCTAAAGTCTACTTTTCTTTTTATGACTTTAATAACGTCCTCATTTTCATGCACGTAAATTTCTCTTGTCTTTTCTTCAATTCCAGGATAAAGATAGTCCATCATTCCTCTAACTTTTCCTATCATTTCAGCCTCTGGAGCTTTATTTATTTTATTACTTTTCATTTTTCAAATCTCCTTCAAAGACAATCTTTGAGTCTTTTCAATTTTAATCAAATCAACAATCTCTTTATCAACTTGCCCTTTAATTATCGCTGAATTAAAACCCATGTAGTTTATCATGGAATATTTATCATATAT
>Ga0209542_10011073_pt1 | contig 16083 bp, 15 predicted proteins | sample RifCSPhighO2_01_FD_184028 | JGI IMG/M metagenome (GOLD analysis project Ga0209542, IMG submission 184028) | Soil microbial communities from Rifle, Colorado - Rifle CSP2_plank highO2_0.1 (SPAdes) (version 2) | ecosystem: Environmental > Terrestrial > Deep subsurface > Rock core/Sediment ... | reverse complement strand
TCACTAATCAAAACGGCATCTTTCATATTCCTTGTTAGCCTGTCTATTTTTTCACAAAGTATAATATTAATTTTACGTTTATTGGCATAGGCCAACATCTCAATAAAGTTTTTCCGAATCATTTTACCGCTAGCAGATTCGGCAATGCGAAAAACCTTATCGATTACAAACCCCTTGTTGGGAGCGTATTCATTCTGTTGCTTTTCTTGAGCATCTAATGAATAGCCGGTATCTTCTTGCTCTTTGGAACTAACTCGACAATAACTTATACATTTTGTTTTGTTTTCCATTGTTGTTTCTTTAAACTAAAAGGGAGCAGTTGCTGGAAACAACCTCTTGCGAGATTATAGGCAACTACCCCCTTCTAGCCCACAAGACTAAAGTTGTTTCCAGTATTAATTATAGCATGACGCAACTACTCCATCTAGGTCTATTCACCGACTGTTTTAGCGGCGTTTTTCGCTTCTGTAATCAGCTCTTCGAGTTCTTCGTCTGAAATCGGATTTAGAGAATAATAATTGGCATTACGGTAGCCGGGCCTGGTATATATCTGACCTTCTAATTCACCCAGAGCAATTCTTAGTGTCCCAGGATTTACAGTAATGCCACCCTCCCTGATCAGTTCTGTCATCTGTTTTTGATTAAGTGGCCTTACTTCATTTTCCAACACATCCTTAACGGAATCTTTTATAATCTCGACTTTACTTTTCTCTTTATCAATTTCACCTAAATACTCGAACTCCACCTTGTCATTACCCCCATTAACCCGTAATTGGAATGGATTATTTTCTTTGGCATGTCTCAATTTTGTTTGAGTGACAACAATTGTCGTATCTTTTTTCTTTACCGCAAGGTGACAATCAACGGAGGCTAAAATATCTGACGAACCACGCATGTCTTGAGACGGATCAGAACGGAATATACTAGATTTTCTGTTGTGGTGAGTAAAAATTACCGTAATACCATTTTTAGTAATTTGTTTGAGTAAGTTGGCAACTCTCGACATGTCTCGTGCATCATTTTCGTTTCCGCTATGTATCCTGACGAGAGAATCAAATATTACTACTCCGATATCTCGTTCTCTACATATCGACATTAACATGGCAACCGTTTTATCTTCGAGTTTAAAGTTGTCCAACGATATTATGTTTATGTTTAGTTTTTCACTTACCCCTAGCTGTCTAAATCTCTGGTGGAATAATCTTTCTCCATTTTCCTCGTCCACTATTAGTATGCCTTTCTTTGTAGTTTCAAATTTACTGAACAGAACGTCTCCATTGGCGACCTTGCTTGCAAGTTCTAGTATAATAAATGTTTTGTAACTTGATGGTGCTCCTGATATTGCTGTTATTCCACCTGATGGAATTAAACCGTCTACAACCCACTCCGGATCTCTGAACTCCTTAGCCATCAACTCTGATATATGTATTGGCTTAAATACTTTCTGATTATCAGAATCTTTATCAGACAAGTGCTTTTTACATATACTTTCCCAAATACTTCTCAATTCTTTTTCATCCAATGGCGGATCATTCTGTTTTTGATTCCATTCCAAGAATGACGACCAGCCAACTAACTTCCACAAATCTTCCGATATGCTGTTTAATAATTTTCCAGCAACTCTCGCTCCTTTATCATTTCGAGTGCCTTCCGGATTGACCTCGCTCATTAGCGTATCCCAGTCCTTTTCCTCGCTGGCAAATACGGGCTGCTTTCTTCTAAATAGTTCTTCTGGAAATTCTGCGAAGTCTGCCATATCCAGGCCCACTGCCCATTCATACTCTTTACCAGATGCGTGAATCGAGGGCGGCAATATAGCATATCCGCCATCTCCTCGAATATCAGTTTTGTCATTAATTCTTACAGCGTTGTCTATTTTGTGGCCAGGGTATTTATAGAAGTAGTGCCAACCCCCACCACCAGTTCTTGAAATTATCGTGGCCGGCAATTTACTTACTTCACCGCCAGCTTCTACATCAACTACCACAATGTCGGATATTTCTCCCGTAACAACTGCAATATTCATATCTTCGAAAGTTTCAAGCCAAACTATCACTTCCTCTCTGTTTGGTTTTCTTTTCTGAAATTCTTTCCACTCAATTAATGGCTTTTTATTTTGCCCGACTGGAATTATAGATAACCCGAAGTCTAAATACATAAATGCATATTCAAGCATTTTGTGATTCATTCTTTTTTAGTCTCATGGTAAATCTTTGCCAGTAAGTCAAAATATTCTACAAGCGTATTGAGAATTGTTGATGCCTCCTGGTGAGACAAATCTTTACCATAATCCTCTTTAATTATTTGTTTTAGCTCATTGACGAGCTGATCATCGACCATAGTTTTGGCTACGGCTTTCTGATAACAAAAAACCATAGTATTAATCTATGGTTTTAAAATCACACTTTTAAAAATTCGGTGCGTCCGGCCTTAGCGGTGCTAAGGCGTAACCTTCCCTAGTGGCTTTTTGTTCAGTCCTTTTTTCATTCTAGTAACGACTGTTTTGATCGTTTGATATTCCAAATCCTGATTATATTTTGTCTTAATCCTATTCCAGATTATACCCAAAACCTCAGTAGTAAGTTTTCTTCCGGCCGCACTATATAATCTATAGATGTAACAGTCTCTATCATAGTTTTTCCGTTGACCAAATCTTCTCTTTGGTATTTCTATCTCGTCATATTCCCCGGACCTGACCATTTCAACTGCGGGCCATAAAAACTTTATATCTTCTAGGGTTGTATTTCTGCCAACCTTAATAGAGAAAGTTGGTAAGTCGGTCATTGATTCCTTTCCTTCAACTATATCTGGCTCGGTTTCTGCCTCGCTTAAACCTTTGTGGCCAGGACTGAATGTGTTGTATAGAACATAGTGACTAACACCCTCGTACCAATAGTTCCCAGGCAATTTAAATAGTTTGAGTATTTTTACAACTTCTTTGTATAAAGGGTCACCCCTTTTTACTACTCGATAAGATCCTAATGACTTTCTGCCGTTTAATGTAAATATTTTAATTTCGGGTAGTCTGCTTAAAAAATTACCCCTTTCTGGATCGTCAGCACTGATTCTAAATTTACTCTGAACTATTAAAACAGCCTCTTGGAAATTTGGATTGGTTTCAAGCACTCTTCTGGCCTGCTCTGCTTTCTCAAAATTTAGTCGAGTTTGCTCCTTACGTTTCATAAAAACTAGAGTAGTATTTCCGTTGCTTTTTATCAATATCAGCAGTATAATATAATTAACAACTTAATTCGCCTAAACCCTATTCAAACTAGGGCATGGCATCTCAAATCCTAGGGTATATAGACGGGCTTATGTCCAGTCCTATACCCTAGGTCTGCGTCCGAAAGGTCGCAGGACACCGTAAGGTGTCGCTGGCGTAGGCCCTTTTATGTACAAAATTAAAAAATCACAATTTATAGTTATTTTAGTTGCAGGAGCAACTATTGATCTTATTCTCTTTCTTTTTGGTATAGACGAGGAATCTTTGGGATCTATTATCTTTGCCTTGGTATTGGTAGGTTTTTTAGTATTCTATGCCATAGGTTGGAAAAATTATAATAAAAACAACCAGGATAGCGGGCAAGAGCTAAGAATAACAGAGAGAAAGAAAAGGAATATCAAAAATACCAAAATAGTTATTTCATCAGTTGCCGTGATAGTATTTATAATAATTTTGATTATCTCGGCTAACAACAACAGAAATTATATTCCCACCCCCATACCTACACCGGTTAATCTTCAGGACTACAACATACCCTTTGACGATATCTCAATAAATATAAATGGCCTTGATTGGTCTGTAGAAAATCTATACAACAAGGGCAACAAGCTTGTAGATCAAAAGACCGGCATTGTACACAACACCACAGAAGGCAAATTTATGGAAGCAGTTTTTGTGGTCAATAATAAGACAGAAAATCCTCGGACATTACCTGCGTTGAAAGACCGAATATTTAAATTCCTAGATGATAAGAACAGAAACTACTATCCATTTCTTAGTCCGGGGCTAAAACCAGGAGATTCAGAGATCGATAAAACATACTGGGAGTACGGCATATTCACCATAAAACCAGGCATTCCTTTCAGGTTTTCTATTTTTTTTGAAGTAGCAAAAGATACGAAATCGGGTCGTGTAATAGTATCTGTTCCGCAATGATAGGCTTTATTAAAAGACAGAAAATATATCTATTGGTAGCAATATTTATATTAACTATCGGCTATTTTGTTTTTATTCAAGACAATAATGACGAAGTGTTATTGGTTGATGGCTGGGTGTGTCCAGAAGAAGATGTAGATATAAATCTCACCCTGGCTTATATGAGTAAGACGGATGTTGACGGCGTATTTAAAATAATTGACTTTCTAAAATCTCAAGGATGCGATGTTACCCTACAAAAAATACAGGCAAGAATGTCGGCAGATATAGAATTTGGCACAAGTCCAGGCTCACAGTTCTGAAAATCAGAGAAACACACTAGTTAGCCATAGTATTATGATAGTATTCTATATGTCCATTCTATGGCTCTAAATACCTCTAGATAGACTAAACAAGCATGACCATATACATATAAACGCTATGGGGATTGGTGCTAGTGCTAGAGGGTTTACAATCTAAAGAATTAAAAGCAGTAATCTGGCTATTTGGGCCAGGTTTTGTTAACTTTACTAGAAATGTTAGTCAATAATATATTTAATCTTGTAAATAAATTTGGAACCGCAGAAGACCAACTTTCTGCTGGTTTTGGGTTTATATTAAAGAATCATCCAAAGGTTTTAATGGCCCTATTAAAGAAACTGGGATTGCCGATTGATAAGAAAATAATAAAAATAACCGACATAGAAACTCAGGTAGTATACGAATCAGGAAATAGTAGAATTGATATTCAGCTCAACTGTCCAGGCAACTTTCTTGTGTTTATAGAGTCAAAAGTTGGTGCGGTTAGGCCAAATGACATGGTAAACCAGTTAAAGAAGTACAAGGATATTTTGGTTAGTAGAAGGAGTGAATATCCAGAGGGTATTCGCCTAGTATATGTTGGTAAGTATAAAATATCAGAGAATGATACAAAATATATAGCTGGACAACTAAGGATGAAAGGCGGAGAATTTCTGTATCTATCATGGGAGGACCTAATAAAATTAACTGACATGGTTCGTGAAAAAGAAATTATAAAGCTTTTCCACGACTATATAAGCGATTCTATGTATAATAAAAAAATCATAGGCGAGCAAAAAATTAAAAACGTAGTTGAGGTTTTGGTAATGTTCACCAACCCCACATTTTGGGAAATGACAAAAGTTAAGAATATTGCGGTTCAGAAAAATAGTGCTCCCGATGCAAAATATGTTGCCTTTTTGAGAACTCACTTGCCAGACAGAAAAAGAAGTGCCATTACGCACATTGCCGAAGTAGAATACACGGAGATAAATGTTCCAAGAGAAAAAATGCTTGAGGGATTGCCCCAAAATATTAAAAACGAGCTAGTGAAACACATGAAAGATAGAGGTGTAGATTTAGACGCAGGTCATAAAAACTATGTTCTAAAAAAAGATTCTATCGTTGCTCTTGCAAGAGAGATAGAACACGTAGGTAATGCCGGAATGGTTAATTTTAGGACAACGATGTCAGAGTTGTTAAGAGCTAAAAGCACAAAGGAGATGAAAAAGGGCCGACAAACATAGATATTTAAGCTGGATTTTGTTAATCTATCAATATGGAAATTATCTATGTTTTAACTAATGAGGCAATGCCTGGCTATGTAAAAGTTGGCAGAACCGGAACAAGTCTTGAGCAAAGAATAAGAGAGCTTAATTCTTCAACAAGTGTCCCGTTACCATTTACTGCTTTTTATGCCTGTACCGTAAAAGATGCTCCATTTGTTGAGCATCAACTTCATGATGCCTTTGACGACAATAGAGTTAATCCGAGAAGAGAATTTTTTCATATTGCACCAGAACGAGTAGTTGCGGCATTAAAATTGGCTGAAATCGAGAACCTTACTCCAAAGAGGGATTATGTCGAAACAAAGGAAGATCAAGAAGCGTTAGACGAGGCTCGTGAGAGACGAGGTAGGTTTAATTTTGGTATGGTTGATATTCCCATGGGGGCAGAACTTGTTTTTAGTAGGGACGAAAATATTAAAGCTAAGGTTATAAATACTCACTCTACTGATTCCATTGAATTTAATGGTGAAATAACAAGTCTTTCCCGGTCAGCAAAAAAAATACTCGGCTATGACTACGGCGTTGCCGGAACAGATTACTGGATGTATGAGGGTGAGACGCTAGATGAACGGAGAAGAAGATTTGAAAACGGAGAATAGCCTCTAGCCTGTGGGTAAAACATACTAGTCGCCATGTTATAATTAAGACACTTAGAGGAGGGTTTTTTTAATATTTTATTTATTCAACAATGACAAGGCTAAGAGCAAAGATCAATAGACCAAAGTCAGTAACTCCGATTACTGAAAATATAAAAGCTCAAGCACACCCCGCTCATTACTTGATGCATAAATATTGGGGTAGAAAACCCCACAATGTCATCAAGGATTATATTTTAAACCACACAAACCCAGGAGACACGGTTTTAGATCCATTCATGGGTAGCGGGGTGACAATAATAGAATCAGTTAAGAACAATAGGAGGGCTATAGGGGTAGATCTTAATCCCATAGCCTGTTTTATCGTTCAAAATACTTTGGATAAATGGAATGAGGGAGGGTTTCTGAAAACTTTTAATCGTATTTTTAATAAAAACCTAAAAAGGTTCTCCGTTTTTTATAATACTAAGTGTCCGAACTGTAAAACGATATCGACCCTAGAAAATTCTATTTGGGAGAATGATTTTTTGGTTAAAATTAAGGGCCGATGTCCTAAATGCGGTTTGTTTAAAAAGAATGCTGATAATTTTGACCAAGAGGTATATAAAAAATCGACCGCTTTATTTAAAAAGCTAGATAAGGCGAACAGATTATATTATCCCAAAGATGAAGTTCTTAAGTATGTAAAAAGAAACGGGAAGAGTCATTTAAATGAGTTTTTCTCTGAACGTGCCCTTTTAATACTTGGAACATTAATTAAAGACATCAATGAGGTCAGAGACAAGAAAATAAAAAATTTACTATTAATGTGTTTTACTTCAATGTTGCCAAATGTTTCTAAAATGATTCCTGGCAACAAAGAAACTGTTAATGGCAGGTCCGGCTGGGTTATAAGTAAATTATGGGCGCCCAAAATTCATACGGAGAAAAATATATTTACAAGTTTCAGTGGCCGTTTTAACAAGATCAGAACGGGTAAGAGTGAGGTGGTGGATATGGTCAACCCAGGGAGGGCTAAGATTTCTAACAGTAGTGCCGATAATCTCGGGACAATAAAAAGTAAATCCATAGATTACATTTTTACAGACCCTCCATACGGAGATAGTATAGCCTATTTTGGTTTGAGTATGTTTTGGAATGCTTGGCTTGGACGTAAAGTAAATTATGAAAAAGAAATAATATATGACCCATATAGAAATAAAAAATACGAAGATTATGGCTCAAAGATGAATCTTGTTTTCAAAGAACTTTTCAGGGTTCTAAAAGATAAAAGATATTTATCTTTTACATTTCACAACAGAAACCTGAATATATGGAAAGCCGTAATGGATGCTGTACGAGATTCCGGTTTTTATATAGATAGTGTAGTATATCAAGAACAGGCCGTAGCGTCTGGCACACAGGGACTTAATAGAAAAAATACTCTTCGTGGGGATTTTGTTTACAATTTAAGAAAAGATATTGATAGAATACCGCCAACTATTAAAGATATTCAAGATGCCGAAAGTCTGATAATCAGAAATGTAAATAACTGGATTAATAACAAAGGCGGCTATATTACCCCGGACACACTGTATAGTAAACTAATACCTTTGTTGGTAGATAATAATGCATATACAGATAAAATGGGTAGAGTTGTAGATATTGAGAAAATTCTGAAAAATAATTTTAAATATAATCCCATATCCGACAACGGAATCTCTTATTATGCGTGGCAAAACATATACAAAAGAGCCTATTCTTATTGATTTATTCGCTGGCGCGGGAGGAATCTCCGAAGGTTTTAGAAAGGCTGGTTTTAAAATAATTTCTGCCAATGAATTCGATCTAGAGATTGCAACAACTTACTCAAAAAATCATCCCGAAACTAAAGTATTGGTTAAGGATATAGCGAGCATAAAGCCGTCAGAATTATTAAATGGACACAAAGAGGTTGATGTTATAGTTGGAGGTCCACCTTGTCAGGGATTTAGCATGGCCGGCAAACGCATACGTGACAACGGAGCCTTCCTCGGTGACCCGAGGAACCAACTTTTTTACGAATTTTATAGAATAGTAAAAGCCATTAGGCCCAAAGTTTTTTTGATGGAGAATGTTCCGGCAATATTGAATATGCGAGACGGATCTATAAAAAATAGAATAATAAATATTTTCAGCAACCTTGGTTATAAAACAGATGTAAATGTTTTACTAGCTGCTAATTTCGGGGTTCCACAAATGAGAAAAAGAGCTGTTTTTATCGGCAACAGACTAGATATAAGTCCAGAAAAAATGTATCCTGAAGAAACGCATGGACCTGGAAGAAAACTTCCTTATGTCACTGCCGGTGAGGCAATATTAGACCTACCATTAATTAAGGCTGGTGATGGTACTTTTGAAAACAAATACGATAAGAAAGAAGATAACTCATACCAGCGTGAACGTAGAAAAAATTCCAAGATACTCTATAATCATCAAGCACCTCGGCATAGTAAGAAGATTGTGACTATTTTGAAGATGATTGAAGAAGGGCAAGGACGTTCACATCTGCCAAAAACCCTACAAACTAAGTCCATTCATAGTGGAGCGTTTGGACGAATAGACAGATTGAAACCAGCCTATACAATCACAACTCGCTTTGATACTCCTTCGGTCGGGAGAGTTACACACCCGATAGTTAATAGGTCATTGACTCCCAGAGAAGCAGCAAGGATACAGTCGTTTGATGACAATTTTATATTTATTGGCAGCAGAAGTTCTGTAGGAAAACAGATAGGCAATGCCGTTCCTCCTTTGATGGCTTACGCTATAGCAAAACAAATTATTAAATTTCTGAAATAATTATGATTAATAACTACAAAAACCTCCTGATTACTAAGGGGGGTAATGACTTTTGGAGAAAGGCAAAGCAAAGAGAGTATCATGATACTGATTCAATTCTTCGCTCTCTTACTGTTGAATTTTCTAAATTGGATACACGCAACGCTATGACCTTGCGTTATTTAGGGCTTGTATTGAACTTGGGTTCTAATCACTTACAGGTTTCATCCGCTGGTGCCACTTTCATTAAATCTATGTACAAACAAAAGATTTTGGACGAGCAACTTATGAAAGTTTACTTGAATTATCCCGCCGTTAATCCACGTATAAAGATTAATATCATACCGATGAAGGCATTGCTTATGGTATTAAAAGAGTTGCGCACCATAACATTTGAAGAATATACCGCTTTTGTCTGCTGGATTACTTTTTATAATGAAATACCTTTAATAATAGAAATAATTCGTGATTATCGAACTGGTGGGAAGAGTGACGACTACAGGGCGTTGTTCAACAATAAGGTTAAGGAAATTGGTATTGCTGATTTTGGTGATAATATAAAACGTTTTTTCGATATGATGGCACTATCTTCATATTTTACCATCAAGAAAGATCCTTCTGGAATGTTGCACATGATATCTAACCTTAGCCCCGATGATATCGATATAGTGTTAGGAACATTTGATGATAGAAACTTTGCTGAAACGACTTATGAGCAATATCTTACCAACAATGATGGGTGGCAGGTCTATGGTTCCGATTACATTGATACTCTTGCGAGTTTAAAGAAAATTTCATCAGAAGAAAGAAAGGAAGTAATTGAAGATATCAAAACAATAGCAGAGTTGCCGGGGCTTAGCGAAGTTGTACCACAGACTATTTATCTCGTCTTAACCGGTGGTGTTAAAAAAAAATTACGCTCTGCATCTATATCTAGAAAACCAAGTAAGATTGATTACGCCGCTAAGGATACTCGCAATCGACTATATGGTGATAGGGGTGAAAAAATTGTTGTGAAACTAGAAAAACAGCGTCTTAACGATTCAAACAAGGCTAATTTGGCCGATAAGGTTGAACAGGTATCTCTCGTAGACGATAGTTTGGGATACGATATACTTTCCTATAAGGATGACGGGGTCGAAAAACATATTGAAGTTAAGTCGGTTGTAGTAGAGCCTAATAAATCCTTTGTATTTTATATATCATCGAAGGAAATGGCTGTGGCTCAACTAGATACACATTATTGCCTTTATATCGTTTTCGACTGCAAATCTACTAACCCAAAGGTATTTGAAATGCCCAATCCATTTATTAAATCTTTGCCGGGAGTCACCATAACACCAATTAAGCATATGGTGGAGGTTGTTGTTAATACGTAAGTAGTCTATAAATACCTAATCAACTTCTAACGCCCTTGACCAGATAGTGTTCTTTATTATTATTAAATTAAGAGTTCTTTGAATGCTGGCGGGGATATCCTGGGACCCTTTTTGTACATTACGCTAAGTCTCTTTTATCTCCCCTCCGCAGTAGTTTTTAATAACTGTTGCGGTGGGGGTTGAGTAAAAGTCGACAACCCTTTTGTATAAAAATATCCTGGATATATTCTGTACTTAACTGGGCCGTAAAGCACATTTGGGTATGTATATGTCTGTCCACGTTAAATGGCTAAAACAGTCACTACACGTACAGGACAAAAAGCACCTGTTTCTGGTCAGTATCAACCGACCGGAACAAAGAAAGAGATCACTCTTTCAAGGTACGATAGAGTCCCTCCTTATAAGGGGAAGGCTAAAACTTTTGTCCTGACAGATCGTACTAAACATTAATTAAATAATGTTTAGGTTTTTCCTCGCTAGCATTCAGAGAATTATAAAACATGTTTTCTGAAAATCAGAGACTTTAGTGACTGGCAATTTTCGCCAGTTTTTGATTTAATTTTGCCATGGGAGAAAAAAATAAAGCCATAAATTTTGAAGACATCAAAAGTGTGGCAAAATTTCTACAAAAGCCAACCGTTAAGGTTGCCGAGGCTTTGACTGGCATTTTGGCGTCCGGGTTTAATGATTGGAAACTATCTGCTGGACGGCTAGTTCAAGCATCTATAAAAACTAAGTTGCTTACGCAACTAGGCAGAGAGATAAATTGTTATATTGAGAAGGGCAAAATTAAGGAAGACTATCTTTCGAGTGATTTAAATAGAATATCTTTTCTCGAGCTTTTAAAGTTTATAGATGAACAAGTGCCAGATGCTCACAGGTTTGAAGCTCTTAAATCTATATTTCTCTATTCGGTTTCAAAAAATGCTACAGAAAAAGATGAAGAACTTGCCTATGAATTTATGAACTTAGCAAAAGATTTGACCAGCAGTGATATTCTAGTCTTAAAGGCTGCATATGATATTACGAATAGCAAGATTAACCCAAATATTAAAACCAGTATCGAGACAACGACCAACCAGGCATCTCTTTGGTTTTCTATTATAGCTGCTCAAATAGGCCACAATATTCCAGAATTAGTCTCGAAGCGGGAGAACTATCTTATAGATCTTGACCTGATTGGAAAAAGAGATCATCCTCATAATTTCTCTAGACCAGCGGATTCCTTCCAACACACTAGCCATTTTAGATTAACTAGTCTGGGTTATAAATTTTGTGAATTTATAACTAAATTTAAATAAACCCCTCCTCAAATAGCGATAATTTCAACTTTTGTGCATGCTCTTCTTTCCCAATAATCTCCTTCTTCTAGCCGAAACGGGGACATTGCTTAGTAACAGATGAGTAGGTCAAAATAATACTATATATAGTATAGATATTTTGACTCACTCAACTAGTGCCAGGAGTTGTCTAATTTGCTTTAAATTGACCTCTGGTGCCGGAAAAGCCCTCTTCCAGTCGTAATCAAAGAATGCTTTGATCCAAGCGTTTACGGACGATTTAATTGGTTCGGAATCTGTGGTATGCTGTGAGCAGAAGAATATGAAACGAACTGATTGTCGGTAAAATCGACCAGTTGACGGTTGCCCAGCCCCTCACTTGCTCGCAAGTGAGGGGCTGGGCCTTTCTCAACGCCAAAATCCTGCGGATTTGGGCGGGTATTGAATGAAATCTTAATTCTCTCGGAGGAATAATCTAAAGAAGAGAGGATGGATTTTGCCAGTAGATTTTTATCCATTCCTTTCTTTAATCTCATTTCCGAAAGGAAAAATTTCAAGGTTTCTGGCACATCTTCGTAGTATAGTTTGGATAGTTCGAGTCCAGACGACGGGGGTATTTGTGTATCGTTATTTAGTTTAAAAACTAGGTTATCGATATACTCTTTGTCAGCCAAAATTCTCTCCAAATTCTCAAAAACATAGTTTTCTAATCTTTCGGCGGATACTTGTTTAACCGGACACTCCTGCCAATTTTCTCTGAAAGTAGAGGTACATCGGTAATAGTAATATCTTTTTGTTTTCCATTCTGTTTTCTTGTTAGTAAAACAAGGGGTCATGCTTGATCCACATGACTCACATTTCATCAGTCCGCCGAAAATGAAGTTTTTGTATACTCTAAAATTTTTCTTCTTTTCTTTATGAATTTTTTGAGCCATATCAAAAATCTCTTTTGATATTACCAGCTCATGTATACCGTCATAAAATTCTCCCAAGTGTTGGACTTTGCCGATATAAAGTTGATTTCGCAGAATATATCCTAAGTTTGTTTTTGAGAAGTTCTTGCTCAATCTATTTTTAATTCCCCGCTCTTTGAGATAGTCGTAAGTTTTAGCTAATGAGCCGCTTTCAATGTATGTTTCAAAAATTGATTTTATTTCTTTTGCTTCTTTTGTGTTAATAACAAGCTTTTTATCCTTTCTCATATATCCATAAGGCGTTAATCCGCCATTGCACATGCCTTTCTTTGCTCGTTCCAGTAACTTATCTTTTGTCCTCTCGCTTGTTAGCTCCCTTTCAAATTGAGAAAAGGTGAGCATGATATTTCTCAATAATCTTCCGGCTGGAGTAGAAGTATCAAATCTCTCGGTTATGGAAATAAAATCAATTTTTGATTGCTCAAAAAATTCTACAAGTTGGTAAAAATCTTTTGGCGATCTTGTTAATCTGTCTATCTTATATACCAAAACAATATCTATTTTTTCTTTTTTAAGATCAGAAAGAAGTTGCTGGAGAGCTGGCCTTTCGGTGGTTGCTCCGGAATAACCGCCATCGGAATAAACCTTAAAAACTTGCCAATCGTTTTGACTGGCAATAAAAGACCTCATTTTCTGTTCCTGTGCTTCGCAAGACGAAAATTCTTTTTCGGCTTGGTTATCAGTTGAGACCCTTGTATAGATGGCACAATTTTTCATACAAGAATTATACCAAATTGGAAAAAGAAATAATATCGCTGAATCCAGTTATTGATTTTTTAGTTAAAAAGATTAAACTTTGGATATGAAAACATACGCCTTCATAGATGCCTCAAATCTCTTTTACGGCGGAGAAAAGAGTCTGGGCTGGAAAGTAGACTATAAGAAGCTCTTAGAATATCTAAAAGATAAATACGGCGTTAGCCATGCTTTTTATTTTGGCGGCGTTGAGATACATAATTTTGAATATGATTATCAAAAGAACGATACTGTTCCACTGAACGAGCTTGAGAAACATCTTACCGATTTAATTAAAAATAAGGGAGATAAGCTTAATGAAGCGGACCTCCTCCTTATCAGCCGTCATTTGAAAAGAGTTCGCTTTTATCAAAAGCTCAACAGTTTTGGGTATAAATTATACTTAAAGCCAGTTAAACTATACGACCAAGAAGATGGCACAACTAAGAGAAAGGCCAACTGCGATGTAGATATGGCTTTTCACTTAATGAAGGAAAAAGATAACTTTAATAGAGTCCTAGTTCTGTCCGGCGATGGAGATTTCTTGCCAGTATTAAAATATCTGAAGGCTAATGGCAAAGATATGGTTATTTTGAGTAGAAGTGAAAGAACAGCTAAAGAGATTAAGAAATTTGGAGGAAGCAACTTCAGAGACTTCCAATACCTTAGAGAACTCATAAAAATGGCCTAGAAAAACGAAAAGCACCCATTTAGGATGCTTTTCACGTTTAGTATCTCCATACTAGCAAAGCCGAGATTAAAAGTCAAGTAAATGGATAAAAATCTACTGGCAAAATCCATCCTCTCTTCTTTAGATTATTCCTCCGAGAGAATTAAGATTTCATTCAATACCCGCCCAAATCCGCAGGATTTTGGCGTTGAGAAAGGCCCAGCCCCTCACTTGCGAGCAAGTGAGGGGCTGGGCAACCGTCAACTGGTCGATTTTACCGACAATCAGTTCGTTTCATATTCTTCTGCTCCCGAAATAAAATCCCCTCAAACCTTTTCTATAATCCTTCCGAATCTAATCCATAAGTCCAAGAAGAAAAATCTAAAAAGATAGTAGGTGGCAGGGGCTCGCCTTTGGCGAGCCCCTGCTCTCATAAAACCGCTCGGTAGCCAGCCGCTTCTGTTTGAGATGCTGGATGAATATAAAAAATAATCATTTAATAATGTGCAAAAAAATAACGACCGTCTAAGCGGTCGTTTGGTTCTTATATTTATCTCTAATACTCTTGAATCTTGTTTTCGGTAATTTTGGCAAAGGAACAACTCTATCTATATACTCATCTCTGTGTTTTTCTGCTGCTTTTTGGCAGCGAAGGCAATTTACTAAATGAGCATTGCATGCTTCAGGAACTTCACCTGTAGTATGGATGGTATGCAGATTATCTTTGGTAAGACATTCCGGCCCTGGCTGGCTGGAAAGATGGTCTTCTTCGCATTGGCGAAATAGGATCCAGCAGTGATAGCATTTGCTGGTATGATCTTTTCGGCCTCTTGGATCAAGACCGCTTGTTCTAACAGCCCCACATTCGTCAGCAGTCAGACAATCAGGACTTTCAGATTTCAAAAATCTTTCTCTCAACTTAGTGATATTTGATAAACATTGTTGGCACTCAGCCAAATGCTCGGTAAATTCCTGATCTGGGGATGCGCCAGTTGCGATATACTCGTTATATAAACCACTGTGTCTAAATGTCACGCACTCATGGTTATAACTTTCATCAATCGGGGTTGATCTCATGCGTTCCATCATATCCGCAGTATCTTTCTTTTGTTCAGCCCATATCTCGTCTCTTGTCGGATTGCGACCCAACTCTTTCATTAGTTTTTTAACAATACGGAGCATAAATTGAGGAATTTTATTGTATCCATGCTCGACTACTTCTTCAGGGGACAGTTTAAGCTGTTCGGTCGCATATTGTATTTCTTCTTCTTTTTCTGCTTGGCAATATTCTTCGAGGCCAAGTCCACGCTTCATAGCTTCGCGGCGGTCAGAAGCGTTACCGTATGCTTCCCATTCATCTTTCTCTTGTTGCAGTTGTGGTATTGCAAATTCATCAGCAAAGTTGGTTCGGACAAGCTTGTACATCACAGTACGGCCGAAGATAGTTTTCCAGGCGATAATCTTTATTGAGTCGCCATTCTGGGGCTCAATTCCAGAATCAAGATTTATTGCTGTTGCGGGAACAGAGGTATGACATTGGCCATAGAGAGATTCGTTTTCTGAATTCTTCTCAATACATTCGCGGCACTGATTATCGAACCAAAAAGCGGTAACTTTCTGGTAAAAATCAGAGCTATCTTCTTTTCGGTCAAATACACCTTCTATAAGAGTAGCGTGCTTTACTGGCAAATACTTTAAGATAACAAGCATAACAACAACTGCTCCGGCGATTAAAAGCATCTATTTCTCCTTGATATCTGAGGTTGGTAAGGCACTTGCGATATAATACCATTGAAATCTATACAGTGTCAAAAAAGTCATTTTATCCAGCATCTCAAACAGAAGCGGCTGGCTACCGAGCGGTTTTATGAGAGCAGGGGCTCGCCAAAGGCGAGCCCCTGCCACCTACTATCTTTTTAGATT
>Ga0209542_10011072_pt1 | contig 16084 bp, 18 predicted proteins | sample RifCSPhighO2_01_FD_184028 | JGI IMG/M metagenome (GOLD analysis project Ga0209542, IMG submission 184028) | Soil microbial communities from Rifle, Colorado - Rifle CSP2_plank highO2_0.1 (SPAdes) (version 2) | ecosystem: Environmental > Terrestrial > Deep subsurface > Rock core/Sediment ... | reverse complement strand
AATCCGATCAAAGGCAAGAAGCTGACCAACATGCGCGCGTCGGGTTCCGATGAAAATATTTTACTGGCCCCTCCGTTCCAGATCAGCCTCGAGCGGGGATTGGAAATCATGCAAGATGACGAGTACCTGGAAATCACCCCGCAAAGCGTCCATCTCCGCAAACAGCATCTCACTGAAAACGACCGCACGAGAGCCAATCGATCTTCAGGCAGCTAAATAAATATCCGGTCGCCGTCGGCGACCAGATATTTATTTGACGCACATATACCTTTCCCAATAGTCATAGAGCTCTTTAGTCGCGATCAGATCGCCATAGCAGTATTTCGCCACGTCTCGGCATTTCTTTTCTTTAAATAGGCGAGCGACATCGTCTCCGGTCGTCCCGCCGGCCTTCGGACTTTTAATGCCGAATGCCATGCACCATAAATGAAGCGAGCGTTTGAATCGAACCGCGCCAAAGTTTGTCAAGCGATCATAAACGTCTAGATGAGGCTTATCATAGTATCTATTTGAAATTAAATTGCATGATGGTTTAACTCTATGCACTGCCGAGCGAATAGCAAGAAAAGGGACATCAAACGAATGGCCATTGAAGGTGACGAACTGGTCATAGTGAGTAGCAACCTCCCAGAAGCGTTTCAAGATATCCTTTTCATCAATGCAGGGAACCAGGTTCATTTCTCTTTCTGTTTCCTCTGTTTCGCCGTTCTGCTGCTGATAATAGGCCGCGCCTTTCCCGGTTTCAGGATTCAGCACGCCGATAGTTACGATTCGGCCGGTGAGCGGCGAGAATCCGAGTTCTTCGCGGATCATTTGGCGCTGGATATCATCTTTGGCGCTGGCCAATAGAAAATCCTGAGAGGTTTGATCAAGAGAGTCGAACTCCACCCCGACTGTTTCAATATCAAAAATAAGTTTTGGCATATCTTATAGTAGCGGTTCATCATCTTTTAATCAACGACTTCTACTATACGCTCATGGCTACAGATGAAGGGTGAGCCGGCCACTGGTAACCATCCCAGCGGCCGGGAATTTATTTTAAATAGTTAAATCTCCATACTATTGCGCTGCACTGCAAAGGGATAGAGGAGTGAGAGTTAGGATAAAATAATTAAAATAAAAAAATAACTGGATTATTTAAAATTATTGAGGGAAGTGGTTTTTGAACTATACAGTACGTCGCACAATGTAGATTATGCGACCTAATATAGTGCTGGATACCTTAATGATTTAAATCGGATAATAATAACACCTATGCGATACTACGTGATCGAGGTATCAGAGGGCCCTGTATGGGTCCTCTGCACGTTCTAAGGCCTTCTAGGGGCCTCTATCTTCTCTATAGGTATTCCTTATAATCGGTTTAACGGGAAGGCTTGGGACAGCTCACTGGCCGCGGCTTGGAATATTCTTGCGAAAAATTTTTAAAAAATGCGTAGGGTTATTTTTTAAGAGAAATCAATAAAAATATTTTTTAATGAATCCGCGCTAGTGGCCAAACACGAGAACAACCCGGTCGCCAAGGCGACCGGGTTGTTCTAAATTCGATCCCCGTAGGGGAGCCTTTTAGCCTGCCTTACTCCCCTAGCCTGGGAAACTAAGATGAAGAAGATGAAGTTAATTACTTAATGTAATTTATTATCTCCTGCACGATCCGCGTAAGCACAGCGAGAACCGTGAGAAAAATATTCAAAACGAAAACAATTATTTCCTTTATACTAATCATTCTTTGAAAATAGCATAATATCTTTTCGGAACAAATTCAACGCTTTCCCGACCGGTAAGACCGACAGGAAATATCGAAGATCCACTAGATTTCTCACCAGCCAACCCATGCGGCCGGATACCGTTGCCGTGTTTCCGATATGAGCCATTGCAAACTTGCCGCCTAAAGGCGCGATCCAGGATCGATATTCAGGGATATGTGCTTTGAGCTTTTTACCGCGCATGTGCGACCGGATATTATGAGCAACCACACTCCCCTGCGCTTGCGCGACATAGGCCAAGCCGGGCACCGGTTTCTGTGTTTTCGGATCAATCTGTTCGGCGATGTCTCCGAGCGCGAATACCATATCCCCGTTCTTTACGCGAAGATATTCATCCACAATTACTTTGCCTCGCGGAGTAAGAATTAAACCGTGTATAGCCGCGGCGAGTTTATTCGCTTGTACGCCGGCCGTCCAGATTACCGCGTTACCAGAAATAGTTTGGCCGGTCTTTAATTTGACCGCATCGCTATAGACCGCCTCGATCACTGAATTTTCCATGATAATTACGCCTAAGTGCGTGAGCCGTTTTCCAATCTCTCTCCGCTCTTTTTCTTCAATCATGGGTAGAATATGCGGACCTGCTTCAAAGAGCGAGACCGAGAAGGATCGTTTGGGCAAATCATACTCGGCTTGCAGAACTCGAGAACATGAGACTAATTCGGCGGCTAACTCCACGCCCGCAAAACCAGCGCCTATAACTAGAATTTTGATCGGCAACGGCACTGTCCCGCCGGCCGCGCCTGAAAAAAGAGTCTCGAGCTTTTGATTGACCGCCACCCCGTCATCAGTGGTTTTGAATTGATGCGCATATTCGTAGACACCGGGAATACCGAAATCAGCGACTTGACTGCCAAGCGCCAGTACCAGATAGTCAAAGTCAATCCGCGCGCCGCTGTCTAGAGCGACATGTTTTTGATCCATGTCGGCGCTGGCGATCTGGGCTTGGATCAATTCGATTGAACTGCCGGTAAATATTTCCCCATACGGAATCGCGACTGTTTTGCGGAGTTCTAAAGCAAATGGGTCAGCAGCAGTTTGACACGCCGCGGCAACTTCATAGAGTGCTGGCGTGAAAAGATGATAGCCGTTCCGATCGATGAGGGTGATTGAAGCTTCGCTTCCAAGCGACCGTTCAAGATCAAGAGCACATCGTACACCGCCGAATCCCCCGCCTAATATGACTATCCGAATCATTTTAATAAAATGCGTCTAACTAAAATTACAAAAAATCTAGTGGGTTAAGCGTGGCGCCAATTGGTAAAGTTCCAGAAACACTACTATTTTTTATAGTGAACGTCTTGGGTGCGTAGACCATGAAGTGGATATGGCTGCCGTTCGAAAAACCTGTACTACCGATATCCCCGACTATGTCTCCTCTTTTTACTTTTTGGCCTACATTGAGCGCTCGGACCGACATATGAGTATAGGCGGTTACAAGACCATGTGAATGTTCGATAGCAAGCCAAATGCCATAAGCCGCTGGAGCTTTCCCGACCGCAATCACTTTACCATCATCTGCCGCACGCAAAGGTGTACCATAGGGCGCGGCAATATCTAAACCATTATGGAATCCGCCTTTATTTTTGTTGCAATCGGGATAATAACGACGTGCCCAGTTTGTTTCAAGACAACCATACTTTTGGCTGATATTTCCGCGTACCGGCCAGTCTAAAAGTCTACCCGAAGGTACACTGGTTGGATCTAAGGTGCGCCGTAACTGATCTTCAAGCTTGAAGACCTCTAAGTTGATCGCTCGTTCTAATTCTTCAGAAGCATTGAGCATCTTTTGATATTCAGCCTCTTTACCTTTGGTCGTTTTTAAAATGCTGGATGTTTCAGCTCGTACCAGACTTACAGCGTGCTTCTCCTGACTCTGTCGCTGTTTCAAATTTTCTAGATCACCCTTTTTTGATTCAAGACGACTTCGGTATCTTTCCAGCTCATTCTTTGAACTTTTAAGATCCTCAATCAGATCCACCAGACTGGCATTTAATGAATTGGCATATTGTTCTTGGCGCAGGAAATCAGATATATTTTCATTTTTTAACAATGAGACCAGTAATGTTTCATTGTCCTGACGATCTAAAAATAGAATCGCTCGGGCGACCGCCTTTTTTTGAACATCGATATGTTCTTGAGTATCATAAATTTCTTTTTCTGCTTCGCTTATCTCAGTGGAAGTTTTATTGATACTGAAGCTCGTTAAATTCACTTGATTTTCCAGGTATTTGACTTGGTTGGTCAGATTATTGATCTCATTTTGAAGGCTCTTGGCTTGCGCCTGCGTGCCGGAGATGTTTTTTCGATATTGATCTTGCTCTTGCTGCAGACGCTGGATTTCCTGCTCAAGCCGATCAATCTCAGACTTCAATTGTGATACGTCTTGGCCGCCGATTGAGACTTCTTCCTCAATTTCTGAATTACGGTCAGGATTTGCAGAAACTGAAGAAAACGACAATAAGCAAAAGATAAAAATTAAAAATTTAATCTTGCTCATCTAGTTGATTAACCGCCTTTTGAACTCGTTTGATAGTTTCTTCTTTCCCAATGGCTAGCGCAATATCAATTGGGTCGGGCGATTTATCCTTGCCGGACAACGCTACACGCAGCGGCCAGAACACTGGCCCTTTCCCACCTGCCTCGTTGCTTAAATGCCCTAACCCAGCAACCATAGCCTCTCTCCCCCATTCCAGGGGTTCCAAGAATTTCAATGATTTCTCTAATGATTGTTTAACTTCTTCAGATGAAGAAGTTTTCCACAGGAGCAGTTCTTTAGGATATTCTGGTTCTGACCACAAATACGAAAACTCTGAGGCATCGCTTAATTTTTCCAGACGCTCGGTAATCAACAGCACCGCCTCATCTGAAACTTTTAAACCGGTTAAACCCTTAAACTCCGAGGCTGATAAGCGTCTGATGTACTGTGCGTTAATCCAATTGAGCTTTTTGACATCAAAGACTGCACCTGATTTGTGGACTTTCGACAAATCAAATTCACTGATCATCTCCTCTTTGGTCAGAATCTCTTTACTGAAGGTATATCCGATACTGCCTAAAAAGTTGCTTAGAGCTTCTGGGAGATAATCTTTTTTATAATCAACGACCGCTACTGCTCCATGACGTTTTGAGAGCTTGGATCTGTCAGACGCGAGAATAAGCGGCAAATGCGCGAAATGCGGAATCGGCAAGCCAAGCGCTTCGTATATGAGAATTTGTTTTGGGGTATTCGAAATATGATCCTCGCCGCGAATTACATGAGTGATCCTCATGTCCGCGTCATCCATAACTACCGCGAAGTTGTACAGCGCCTCATCAAGCGACTTGGCGATTGAAAAATCGCCCAGCAATGAAGCTTGGAATTCAATCGGTCCACGTATGATATCGTCGAATTTAATTATACGATCATCTTCCTTGACAGCAAGGCGAATGATGCCCGATTCTTCTTCTCGACTATTCTTATGATCGCATAAATGCCTCGGAGGCTCTTTTTTTGATTCTTGATTCTTCCGTTCCGCTTCTAATTCCTCTTGAGTATGGCGGCAATAAAATGCCTTCCCCTCAGCAAGAAGCTCCTCCAAAGCACTCCGATATTGGCCCGCGTGTTCGCTTTGGCGAGAAATTTCCCCGTCAGGCGTCAGCCCAAGCCAGGCCAGCGCGTCAAAAATACTCTGCTCGTATTCCTTAGTCGAGCGCTCTCGATCGGTATCTTCAATGCGAAGCTGGAACGTTCCGCCGTTTTTGCGAGCGAAAAGCCAATTATAAAGCGCTGATTGACCGGTACCGACATGCAAAAAACCGGTCGGGCTGGGTGCAATGCGTACTTTGACAGACATATTGAAAGTATAGCAAAATTCTATATTCTAGCCATATGCCTGTGAGCGACAAAAACCTATTCGTTGTTGAAGTTATCCCACTAGTCGTTTTGCCGCCTAATGTGCCGCAAATCCTAAGCTATTACCATAATCGGCGCTTGGTAAAAGGAGCGGTTGTTGAGATTTCAATACAAAATCGCAAGGCCGAAGCAGTGGTCATAGGATCTCATCCGGTCGAATATCAGAAGATAAACCTCAAAAAGTCCAGTTTTCAGCTCAAAAAAATCGGGGCGGTTATTTCGGAGGTGCCGCTCGTAAGTGAAGCACAGTTTAAAACAGCCTTGTGGCTGGCAAACACGTACGCTTCGCCGCTGGGACTAGCGCTCAAGACCGTTCTGCCGCCGTTTTTTTTGAAGAAAAAATATCCTGTATCGATCCGGCTTAATGCAGTCTCCGACGAACGCCACAAAAAGCCCGAGTGGCTCGTGTGTCGAGCCAAAGAGGCCGCCAAACACATCCTGAAGCGGATCGAGCAGGTGAAAGGACAAGTGCTAATCATGGTTCCCGAGGTAGCATATATCCGCCATTTTGCCGAAAAAATTCCGCAGGCGCGCATCCTGCATTCTCAGATTTCAAATCAAGACGCTCATGCCATCTGGACGGAAGCGGCCGAGACTGCGCCGCTGATTGTCATCGGCACGCGCCAAGCCTTATTCCTCCCTTTTTCAAAGCTGCAGCTGCTCGTAGTCATCGATCCGCTCCATGAATTCTACAAATCAGATTTAAGTCCGAAATATCGCGCGCCGGAACTGGCGGAAATGATCGCGGGACTGCATGGCGCCCAGCCGCTATTCGTATCCAATACGCTCGGCGTTGCCGCTTATCACGCGCGTAACCTTGGCCAGCTCGCCGAATATCGGGATCTCATAAAGCCTTGGCGCATCTCCGTGAATGTGGTCGACATGATTGCTGAAATCAAACAGCACTTCGTAAATCTCTTCGCGGCCGAAGTTCGGAAGCGTCTCTACCATGCTGTGCATGAACGGAAACGGATCCTGGTCGTATCCGCGCGACGCGGCTACGCCGGTATTCTTCTGTGTGAGCGGTGCGGCCATTCGTTTAAATGCCCGAATTGCGATGTGCCTATGCGCATCCATCAGGCGATCGAGTTGGTGCTCCTTTGCCATCGCTGTGATATTTCCAGATCCTATCCGAAATTTTGCGCCAATTGTCATAGCTCTCAAATCAAACCCACTGGCCCGGCGGGAAGCCAAAAAATATATGAAGTCCTGCGTAAAATGATGGAGTACGGCGAATTGCCGACCGCTAAAATGCTGATCCTCGACAGTGATGTCGTGAAAAACGAGACCGAGGAGCAGGAAGTGATTGACGCACTGAATAAGCCGCTTGAACCCGGTGCCATTCCCACGGCGGTGATTCTCATCGCAACTCAGAAGATATTCAGCTACATCTTCGAGGAAAGATTCGACTACATCGTCATCCCTCAATTCGACGCTTTGACCATCGGTACCGACTTTCAGACTTCGGAGCATCTATGGCACCAGCTTGAGAAACTGGCCGATTTCGAACCGGAGTTAATCGACGCTCAAACCTACCATCACAAAGAAATTCTTCCGACCGTAGCCGAGCACCGTTATGACAAATTGTACGGCGACGAACTCCAGCTTCGCGAAGCATTTAAATATCCGCCCTATTCCCACCTGGTGAAGCTTTCGTTTTCTCACACGCAGTCAGGCCGGGCCGTCGCGGAATGCCGCGGCCTGGTCGAAAAGCTTAAAATGGCGGCGATCCATCTCCAGATGCGCGACCGGATTCATATCAGCGAAAGCTCGCCCGCTTTCATCAGAAAAGAAAAAGGCCTCTATGTCGCCACGATCGTCTTGAAAATCATTCCAAGTATCGAACCGGTGCCGTCGCTTGATGGCAACTTTCTCCGGACGATTCTCCGTTTCGTCCCCTCCTCCTGGATGATCGACGTCAACCCCCGCACTACGCTCTAGCATCAGCCGTGGCCTAATTCGGTGCTAATCGGAATTTTATTCTTGCAGAGCTGGCACTGACGGGCAGGCCAGGATGGAATAGCAAGTGTGGCAAGCGCTGAAAATGGAACCCCCATCGATTTACTATTTACCAGCTTTGGATCGCGATTGAGCATTACCACTGCCGCCACCACCTTGCCGCCAGCTTTTTTCACGCTTGCAATTACTTCTTTGACTGAACCGCCGGTCGTAGTCGTATCTTCGATTACTAGCACCCGCTTACCGCAGACTAATTGGTCATAGCCTCGTTTTAATGTCTGCTTGCCGCTGTTTGTTTTTTCAGTATATGCACTGAATACTTCCTTCTTGGTCATTTTATATAGGTGAGACGCCGTCCATTGCGAAAACGGGATGCCGCCAACTGCCGGTGCCACCACTATTTCAATATTCTTGTGTCTAAACTTTTCAGCAAATAACTTTCCGACTTTTGAAACATGCCGTGGATGAGCGGTAAGTTGATTCTTGTTGATGTACGAAACCATATGTCGCCCGGAGGTGCCGACAAAATGCCCGTTCTCCACCAAAGCTCCGATATCCCGCAATAGTTTGATGACCTCATTTTTCATGCTTCAGATTACCCTATCATGAATTACTAGATGGAAAAAGAAAAGCGGCACGAGATCATTGTGCCGCCAAGTCTCCTTCTTGAAGCTCCCGTCTGACGAGCTCTGCTAGAGGCTTGAGTTTCAGACTGTAGCAGTTGTTTGCCTCGAATTCGCGATCAGCAAACTCGAAAATTGGCAGCCAAGCGAGCCACTTGGTTCGGGTCATGGTCGGATCGTCTCGAAGCTCACAATACTTGAAGAACATGAGATCTCGCTCTTCTTTTGCCTTTTCCCAGGCTCGATTAGCACTATGCCCCCTGTTCGCGAAGATAACTACTCTAATCAGGCCGAACAGGATCAACGTCACAATGACAGTAGTAAACATGTCGGCCTCCTCTTTATAAAATACTCGACAATGACCCTAAAATCAAGTAGATTCTTTATTATGGAAATCACGAAGGTGCCACACGAGGTGCTGACAAAAAAAGCGCTAGAAGTTCCAATTGAGGAGATTAAAGCCGGCGAGCATGCCCGGCTGATTTCGGACATGAAGAAAGCAATGTTTGAGCACGAAGGCGTGGGCTTGGCTGCGAATCAAATCGGTAAAGACTTGGCAGTATTCGTAATCGATATCAAGACTGCTGATGCATACAAAGTGCCAGAAGCGTATTTTAACCCGGAGATTACCGAATACTCCCCAGAGACCGAATTGATGGAAGAGGGCTGTCTCTCAATCCCCGGCTATTATTTCGAAATTAAGCGGTCGAAGAAGGTCATGCTCAAGGCGGTCAATGAGCATGGTGAAAAGATAAAGATCAAAGCGCGTGGATTCCTGGCTCGCGTTTTTCAGCACGAGACTGACCATTTGAACGGAAAGACGATCAAAGATCGCGCCAATGGCTAATATCGCTTTTTTTGGAACTTCGGAGTTCGCAGTACCTGCACTCAAGGCACTACATAGTGCTGGTCATCAAATCACGGTCATTACGGTACCCGATCAGCCGGTCGGAAGGAAAAAGGTAATGACCGCGCCGCCAGTGAAACTGGCGGCGCTTGAGCTTGATCTCCCTGTCCACCAACCTCCCTCTCTTAAAGACGATGTATTCTTTGAAATTTTTAAGTTTTTAAGCCCCATCTTTGGGGTGGCTGTTGCTTATGGGAACATCCTTCCCAAGCGTTATTTGGATATCCCTCAAAAGGGATTTCTTAATATCCACCCTTCCCTACTCCCTAAATATCGAGGTCCTACACCCATTCAGACAGCAATTTTTAACGGGGATATCGAAACCGGCATTACCGTCATGCAGCTTGATGCCGAAGTAGATCACGGTCCGATTCTGCTGCAGTTGGCTATGTCCATCGATCCCGATGAAACCTACCCGGAACTGCATGACCGGTTGGCAAACGAAGGAGGCCAGATGCTGCTAACCGCCATTGAAAACCGCGACACGCTAGAGTCGGAGGAACAGGAGCATCATCATGCTACATTTACCAAGATATTTACCCGCGAAGATGGTCGCATCGATTGGTCAAAACCGACCCAGCAGATTTTCAATCAAATCCGCGCCTTGAATCCCGAACCGGGAACCTGGACAATGTGGAATGATAAAATCCTGAATATCAAAAAAGCAAAACTCGAAAACGGAATCCTTCAGCCTGTTATTGTTCAACTCGAAGGGAAGAACGAAGCCTCTTTTAAAGACTTTCTTTCCGGTTATCCGGATTTCAAGATATCTGATTTAAAATAAAAAAAGTCGGTCGCGCCTTAGGCGCGACCGATCGAGGTCATAGCAAGCGACCGTTCGAGATACTTCTTGACTCTCGAGGAATCGAGATTGTTGTCAGCGTCACGGACGCCTTTTTGTGCATCCCACGAAATGTCCGGGTATCGCTTCAGGATCGGCTCGAGCAAGTGGAGTGTGTCCGGTTCCAAACCACCGGCCACTGAAACCTTAGTAGCCGAAGCGGCCGCTACTTCGTGAATCACGTCGAGAATCGGAAGGGCTTTCGAAACATCCAATGTCCGACCTTCTCCACCGCTCATATCGAACAGCATGTAATCCACGACACCGCCATAGTGCTTCAACATCTCCGCAAGCTTTCGCGGATGTCCATCGACGGCAAGGATCGCGTCCCGACCAACTTGCAAGACGATCGTGTGCTTATATCCGAACACGGCTCGCCACTCATCCAGCACATAGACCGGCGGCCACGCCAGGTTCAACTGGAATCCGTGGAAATTCAGACCAGCAGTTTCTTGAATCTTCGCGAGATCCTTCCAGAGCACACTCCGTTCATGTGCACTGTTATCAGCACTGTAATGAACGAGATTGAGCACCCGAGGGTCATTAAGGAATAACTCCGGAACATCTTTCGCTCGCGGCGTTTGCTGTTGCCAATATTCCCTCATTGGCAAGCCCCGAAGCGACTTCCAGCTTGCGAGCACGCCAACCATTAGCTTCTGCGGAACAGTATGCGAAAATTGAGAAAGAGCGAACTCAACGGCCATTCGGGATGTAAATCCCGTGATGCCGATGTATTGCACTACTCGTGCCGGCATATTCACCTCCGGCAGTGATAGTACATAGTTTTTTACTTTAAGTCAAAAGCCGCCCGGAGGCGGCTTTTGAGAGTTCTGTTAGTAGATGACCGGTGCGAGGGTCATGTACCAGTCGAATTCGATCTGGTTGATCGGCGCGACTTGGTCTTCAGTAATCCTCATGCGTGCGATAGCCATCGGGGTGAGGTACCGTTTTCCTTCGCTCGTCACTTGGAACACGTCGCGATTGAGCGGATGTTCGAGATACACGAATTGGTTCACAGGGTAGAAATTAAACTCTTTCTCGCTGATATCCACGACATCTTCCTTTCGGTCGCCATAAGAGTTGAAGACTTTCTTTTCATCAGGCATCGGCCGCACCATGCCCGTCTCCGTGAGATAGTAGATGGTTTTCTTTTTATTTACGCGGAGCAAATACGCTCGAGGATATTTGTCGATCTGTTGCTGACTAATCGTTTCAACCATGTCGAGTTTGTAGCCATAGTCATAGAAAATACCAAGCGTTGGAAACGCATGTTTTCGACCATTGAGCAGCTGGTAAATTCCAGAAGTACCTGGTGCTTTTACGAGCGTGATCTGACGACCGGCAATATTCTTTACACCAGCTGAAGCAATCGCGGCAGTAAGCACTGGGTCGCTTGAATCCGTAGCTTTAGCCTTGCTGCTAAAAATATTGAAACCAAAACCTGAGTTTGATGCACGGGATTGAGGCTGATACGCCGGTGCAGCCGGACCACTAGTGCAAGCCAGGCCCAATGAGACGAGCGTACTACAGGTGAGCTCCGTAGGCTGAGCAAGTGAACTATTAATCGGTTTCATGTACGGCTGCCAATACGCAAAGACCTGCTTAGTCGGCAGGAGGATCATGGCAACAGCCACAAACGAGTAAACAAGCTTAGAAATAGCGGTAGCTTTCATATCTATATATTATACTCCTTTCTATACAAAAAGTCAATATTGAAAACGTGCCCTATTTTGCTATGATATTTCGGCATTATGTCTTTAGGCGTAAACGAACTCAAACCTAAAACCTATTTTATCTACGAGGGATCGCCCTATGTGGTCTTAGAAACTCATCATTTGAAAATGCAGCAGCGCCGGCCCACAGTTCAAGTCCGCATGCGCAATCTTATGAATGGCAAAGTCCTAGAGCGGAATTTCGCCCAGTCAGATGTCTTTGAGGAAGCCGACGTCGAGCGGCGCAAAGTAAAGTATCTTTACGCCCATCGCGATCAATACTGGTTCTCGCTTGAAAATGACCCTTCTAAACGATTCGAGCTACTCGCTGATATTCTCGGCGATGCAACCAAGTTTTTAAAACCTAACACTGTCCTTGATGCGATTGCATTTGAAGACAAGGTCATCAGCGTTGAATTGCCGGTCAAAATGGAATTCAAAGTCGTTGAAGCGCCGCCGGCGATCCGCGGCGATACCGCCCAAGGCGGCGCTAAACAAGTAGTCCTCGAAACCGGCGCCTCGGTCAACGTCCCCCTCTTCATCAATCAAGACGACGTCATCATCATCAACACTCAAACCGGCGAATACGTAGAGCGAGCCAACAAGGGATAAAAAGCCCGACCCTAAGGGGTCGGGCGTGTGGGATGTTCTGGAGTTGAACACACTAAGGCCGACTTGGGAGCTTGATAAGGAACGACGAGCTTACGGAAACATCGTCGAAATACATCTCTTACTCTACGTGGGGTCACCTCGAGACCTGTTGCAATCGAATCGACAGATTCGATTCGGTATCGTTCTGCCATGTTTTCAAAATCCGGCCATTCTTCCTTTGAAGTCATGAAGCCGGTCGTACGAAGGTAGGAGATTTTTAGGTGTGCGTAGAGACGTTGAAACTCTTTTTCACAAAGATTCGAATTGTCCGCGAGTTTCCGAAGGCTCTCTGTACCGCCGCAGTGCCGGCAAAATCGGCTCATACCCACTCCTTAGAGCGCACTGTACAGGATTTTAGATGAAAAGTTAAGCAAGTCGCTTTTTATGAAGAAAGATCCCCACTACGCAGTAGTGGGGATGGTGGAGCTTGAAGCGATCACCTCGTTAGCCCATGCGAGTTTATTGATCGGTCCTTCGGCTCGACGGGCAGTGATGAGCGTCATTCGAATCTCGGCTGCTTTTTTGTCCGGAATCAGCCTTTCATCGAAAGGTTGGACGTACATAGGCTGATATCCTCCATCCAACAGTGCCCAGATGATATCAGATTCGTCCTTCGGTGGATTTGGAACAAACAACTCCCGATCGCCGCGGCGGCCGTTCAAGATGACGACCAGTCCGCCAGGCTTGATGAACGGATGCAGCGCTTTCAGCACACGAGGACCGTCGATGTAGTTCAAAATCTCCGAGAGAATCGCGCAGTCAAAGATTTGCGAAGGACCGCGGAAAGGCACGTCGAGGAACTTCGCGATTCTTGCCATTATTCGACGGGTCGAGAACGACGGCTCCACGAGCTCCTCGATATCGGCCTTGACTGGCAGCCGATTATGGCAAAACGGATGAGGCATCAACTCGACGCACAGATCGACATCCACGATTTTGTGTTTGCGTCGATCAGTCAAGATCGTAACCGGAATACGGCCTGTTCCGATGTCAATGATGTTTCTGCCAAGCTTTCCGTTCTCGGACATCCGGCGTAAAACTTCCATGATAGTAGCGATCTTGAATTCCGAGTCATACGAAGTGCCCCAGTGCTTCTGCCATGCTTCGGTGCGCTTGCTCATGCCAATAACTCCTTGTCAAAGACGCAGTGATAATACCATGATTCTATCTTTCAATCAACTCTAAAATTAGGCGCCTACTGTTTTTAAATTCCTAACCACCATGCAAGTTCAAGACTTATTACGGGAGAATAGGAGAAGAACGATTGGTGCGAGGGACCAATAGAACAACGCCTGGCGGGTGGCCAGATAAGGAATTATATCTTTCGGCAGGCGCTCATTGATACTGAAAAACGTCGGTGCAAGATTGAATACTATTGAGAGAATGAACCCCAATTGGACTACGCCCATCAGGATAACCGGTAGGAATGAAGTTTCTCCGAGACTGAATCGGCCGCGTAAAATCGAACCATTTAGTAATACAAACGCCAACGCATAAAGGATCAAGAAAACGATCACCCGAAGTGTAGGCAAATCTTTTGTGAAGGTTGCCAGCTGCTGCAGTTTGGAAAAATACGGAAAGACCGTCTGTAGAGAGAATGCGACATAAATTGCCAGAAGTGAAATCAAAATTCTTGTTCGACCCGCAGAAAATGCAAAGAGGAGCACTATCACCAAAGCAAGAATTCCAAACAGCATCCCCGGTCCGAGATCTAATGGCGGAACATACTTCGATAAATCCATTGATTCTAGTATACCAAATTAATCTTGCAAACCGGTGTTGATATTGTATAATATGCGTCGGAGGTATCAATGGCAGAGTTCACCGACAAATTACGAGTCAGGCAACTGGCTCAACGGATCGCACACATGTCTCTTCCTACTGAAGGGTCCTTGCGTGACCTCCGCGACGAGATTGATAAGCTACTTGCTGAGCCGGAGCCGACCGAGGAGGTAGAGGTCAAGGAGCTCCAACGAGGCGATTACATCTATCACAACCCGGCGGGAATCCTCTGCAGGATGATCGAAGTACCTGGGATCGGACTCATGGCCATACCGATGGACGAAGGAATCATCCCTGTCGCCTATCGCCTGGGGCCGCACAAAGTACTCCGGATTATTCGGCGGCAGGTCGAATCAGCCAGAGAGACACCACCAGGCACCCCTTCCTTCAAAAGAGGCGCATGTACGTTCTAGGCCCATACGGAGCAACAGCTCCATATGGGCTGTTGTTTTACTTAACTCGGATATTAACCACCAAATCCCCCGGCGACTGGCCACCGCGGCCAGCGTTGCCGCCGCGCGGCACGACGACGTGATAGGTGCCCGGTAAATCTTTGGGAATATGGATTTCCATTTTTTTGCGGGTCTTGAATCGCCCAGTACCGCTGCACATTTCGCATTCCTTTTCCGCCTTCTTGCCTCGCCCGCCGCAGGCAGGACACACCGAAATGCGTGTATAGTACCCGAATCCGCTTTTTGAACTCTCTCGGATCTGTCCAGCGCCCTTACAGGTATCGCAGGAAATTACTTTGGCGCCTTTGGCTACACCGCTGCCATTGCACTCCTCACATGCATCCTGAATATCATACTCGAGCATTCGAGTCGTACCGAGATCTTTTTTACTAATTGAGACTTCGATGAATAAATCGTCCCCTTTCCGCTCCTCCTCATAGTGCGGCTGACGAAATCCGCCAAACATTTCTGAAAACATATCAAAGACATCATCCGCATTTCCCCGCCGCCCCTGCTGGCCGCCAAACATAGACCAAAAATCTTGAGGGTTGAAATCATATCCGCCGTTGCTCCCAGCAAATCCACCATCATTATATGCAAAACCGAAGGTATCGTAATTGCTCCGCTTCTGCGGATCCGAAAGCACCTGGTAGGCTTCATTTACCTCTTTAAATTTATCTTCGTTGCCGTGTTTTTTGTCCGGATGATGCTCGTGAGCCAGCTTCCGATAGGCTTTTTTAATCTCATCCTGCGTGGCAGTACGAGGAATTCCTAATACAGAATAATAATCTTTGTTATGGGCCATAATTATAGGTTTTTCCTAGGTTATTCTACCACGCTTGACTTTTTCATTCAAGGTATGCTATAATGGACATGGAGAGTGGAGGACTCCATTACAACCTCCCGAGACACCAGCCGAAGTCTCGTTTATGGAGTAAGGAAAGCCAATACACTTCAACGAAGTTTGAGAGTTACGAAGTTGCGGCATGCTGGTGGCCTTACTCACAATTTCTTTTACAAGCTCAGTCGCTTCAGGGTATCCCGCAAGGGATACGCGACGGAGGTCAGGCAGAATCTCGCGCGGAGCGCAGGTGCCCCGCGGAGTCTGCCTGACTTACCTGTCTTCTTAATTGTTGAGAAGACAGGTCCTTTTTTTTAAACAACCAATACTTCCGCATCCACTTGCCGAGTTTCAATGCGAACCACTTTGAATCGTTTCAATATCCAATATAGCGCCATGCCGATCACCATGCCCGCCCATACGAATAGGAATGACAATCCCCACAAGATCAAGAATAATCCGAATGCCAGTACCGGCGGCGCATATTGGAAGTACGGTCTTAACAATCGGTTAAATTCCTGAAAAGTCTGTGAGGCAACCTGGTCGATTGCTCGTTGTTTCTGTTGGGGCGTAGTGCCCTCTACCTTATTGCCGATAGTCTTTTCAACAATACTACGAACAATTGTCTCAGCCTGGCTCGGCAACCGGTCGGTCT
>Ga0209542_10011071_pt1 | contig 16086 bp, 11 predicted proteins | sample RifCSPhighO2_01_FD_184028 | JGI IMG/M metagenome (GOLD analysis project Ga0209542, IMG submission 184028) | Soil microbial communities from Rifle, Colorado - Rifle CSP2_plank highO2_0.1 (SPAdes) (version 2) | ecosystem: Environmental > Terrestrial > Deep subsurface > Rock core/Sediment ... | reverse complement strand
AGAGGGGAGCTACTCTTTCAACCGATAAATCCAAATATACGGAATCCCGTTCAGCTCAATAATTTTTTCTGGTTTTTTGTTTGTAAATTGTTGTAATACGTCTGTTTCCCAAGAATCATCACTTCGCCCATACATTGCGCGATAGAGAATCGCATAATTATTGGATTCTGACTCCCATTGATGCAGGGGAACTGTTTTTCCATTAAAAAAGCCTTCAAATTGGCTAGCGTAATAGCTTGCAACCTGAATTTCTTTTGCATTTGGTTTCGCGTTAAGGTACATAGCCGCAATATCTAACCCTTCTCCCCATCCGAGTTGTCTATATTTTAGAAACGGTTTTGTGAGTGGGTTGACATATGCTAATTCGTATGGATGAAGCCGTATGATATTTGCAGCTTGAAAGGTAATTGCGCATGCCAAGAGTGCAACTGCCCATGTATATGGTTTTTTTAGTACACGACTTGCAACATATGCAGCGCACGCATCGAACATAAGAAATGCAGGTAAAATATATCGATCGCCTTTCTTAGCGCCGAGGGTCATCATAAGAGTAAAACAAAATGCAAACAGTATCAGGATAGCCAAGTCTTGTTTGTGCTTGAGAATGCTTGGCTTCATCGCCGCTACAAGAAGCGCGGCAAGTTGAATAAGCGTGGTGAGAAAAACAAGTGTACCGAGATAATAATATAAGCCGTACTGATGGAGCGACGTGTAGTCATCCGACGAAAGAAATCCGGCCAAATCTTGGAATATTCCAATTGGGCGTATGAGAAACGAGGGGAGTACGATTATTGATGTTCCTATAAAAGCAGCTACCAATACACTGCATAGCTTTATGGATTTTTTGATGCCAATGCTTTTTGCTAGAAACAGTATAGCAACGAAGCTAAACGGTACTATGATAATTCCTGGTAGTTTTGATAGAAAAGCCAGCGCACCGGCAGCACCTGCATACGCGAGGAAGCGCTTTTCTTGCGTTTTATTCCAAACTAACAATGCGAGTAGTGAAATAAGAATAAAAATAGCGAGCAGGGAATCCATTGCATATACTCTTGTGTGCGCAATAAGAAATGGGTTTAGGGCGAGTATAAAAGCTCCAATAATGCCCGCTTGTTTCTCCCAGAGTCGACCCATGAGATATGCGGAAAATAATAAAAGAATGCACTGAGAGATGACAAGAGGTATCTTTTTTTCTGCCCATGTTTTTTGCCAAATAGCGGGCGATGCAAACCACTGCGAGGTAATGCCTGGGTGAGGCTGTTGCAAGAGGTTGCCAAAATCTCCTTTTGCGAGTTTTAATGTAAAACCAGCAACGTTTGCTTGCCAGCGTGGCTCATCAGCAGTAATAAATCTATTTAAATCAGTTACACGGGTTAGCAGGATAGTTGCGAGCAGACCAATTACTAGTAGTATAAAATATATATGATTATGCTGCATATATTTGATACTAGTGCAAAGAAGGAATATTTGGTACTGGCCCTTTGTGTGATTATTTTGCTTGGCCTATTATTGCCTTCGCTTATGTATGCGAGACGCGAATATCGTGATGGGGGCGAAAAAGAAAACATTGCGCGCTTAAAGCGTCAGTTAGAGGATATTAATAATAAACAGGGATACTATCCCCTGATGCTTTCTGTAGCGCCATACGAATACCATGTTACAAAATCTGAGGGCGAAGCCGCACTTGAGTGGTATATACGGGGCGTATTAGAAAATTATCATGAAAATTCTTCCGCCTATGACGCAGAAGAAGGGCATAATTTTTGGTATAGATATATAAACGAGGGCAACGGGACATATTACGAGATATGCGGGGGGGGCCCTTCTTGTGATATAACAAGTACACGATGAAGTGGCTGTTCCAATATCGTATCGATATCATGTTAGCAATTATATTGCTGTGTTTTGGGCTGCTTCCTCGCATTTTGACTCTCGGTACCTTTTTAACAGCAGACGAAAAGACGTGGCTTGGCAGATCACATGAATTTATACGTGCATTTAAGGACATTCGCTTTAACGATATGCTGCAAACAACGCACCCCGGTGTTACCACGTTATGGACTACAGGAGTTACTATGACCGCAAAAATGTTCTGGTCTGATATTCCTTTTTCTACTACCACGCTCTTTCATTTTATTAAATCATCACAATTTTCTATTGGTATTTTAAATAGTATTGCTATTCCTAGTGTATATATACTCCTGTTGTTTGTTTGGAGAAGACGTGACTTGGCTTTTTTTGCGTCGCTTTTTATCGCACTTGACCCGTTTCTTATTGGGTATTCCAGAGTTATCCATGTGGATGCACTGTTAGGTAGTTTTTTAACGCTTGCAGTTCTTGCGTCTATTTTATATGCGCGTTCCTTACAACGCGGGTGGCTTATTGCAAGCGCGGTGTTTTCGGCACTTGCGCTACTCACGAAATTTCCGGCCGTGTTTATTTTTCCATTTATTATAAGTGCGTTGATTTTGTTATATGTGGGGCAAAGTCGGAATGATATGCTATTTCTAATAAACCGTTTTCGTGATGGACTGACCTGGATTCTTTTGGTAGTAGTATTAATTTTACTGATTTGGCCTGCTTTGCTGTGGGTTCCTAATCCACTTGGTAATGTACTTCAAGTAAAGCGTGATATTTCTGTTGCCGCTGCGACTCCGCATAATGCGGATGAGGAGTATAGTTTAAGTATTTACCATTACCCCGCTGCGCTTTTATCGCGCTCAAACCCTGTTTCTTTGATAGGTGCATTTGTAGGCTGTATTGGAATAGCGGTTTCTCTGTACAAAAGAAAAATACCTCGAGAAATAATTCTAATTTTGGTATATCTATTGGGATTTGTAGTTATGATGACGCTCGGTGCTAAAAAGGGCGATCGGTATATTCTCCCCGTTTTTTTTGCGTTGGATATACTAGCTGCGTACGGCATTATCTGGGCTTTGTCGTATTTCTCCCCCTCGTATGAGGGGGAGCGAGAGGGGGTAAATCGCGTTGGAATAGCGGTCGGTCTTGTACTTACAACTTACTTGCTTACAACTGTAGTCTCTTATCATCCCTACGCAATCGCATATAGCAATCCGCTATTTCCTGACAATATTAGTCAAGAACTTGGCTGGGGAGAGGGGCTTGATCAGGTAGCTTCTTGGCTCAATACAAATCATCCAAATGCAACGGTTGCATCGTGGTATCCCGGAGAGCTGGCACCTTTTACAACTGCAAAAGTGCTTCATATTAACGCACATGCACAAAACCAGGTGCAATTTATCGTGCTGTATAAAAATATGTTTGGACGAGAACCATCGCACTACGCCAACGATTTCATAGACGAATATTTCAAAAAACGAGAACCAGTGTTTGTTGCCCATATTGCAGGAAAAGAATTCGCATGGGTATATGAAAAGCCAACGTATGTAAAAACAATAGGGGATTTAGACGCCAATACAATTGTTGTGCAAGAAGCAGTTGCTGATTATGAAAATTTTGCTGGAATTCGTATTTTGCCCGCTACTCGTTTTGGGGAAGCAAATACGGGAACGCTTGCTGTCACTGTTTCTGATAGTTTTGGTGGTATTCCATTTTTTGCAGAGCAAATTCCTATTGCTTCGTTGCAAGATGCATCTTGGTACTCGCTAGATTTTCCTCCAGATATTGCAATTAATAAAGGCGAACATGTATATATTAGTATTCGTGCGAACGGATCGAGCAGCCCATACGCTTCTCTGAGATACGCTCCAGTTGCTGTTCGAAATACTCCGATATATATTTCTCGTACCGGCAGAGTTCAAGACGCAACGGAAAAACCAGGGTCTGTAAGCATACAGCTTCAGTACATTGGGACAGATGGGAAGATTACGAACGAACTCGAGACCAAACTGCTACGCTAACTAGAACAAGTATAGTGCTAGTCGTAACAAAAGCACCGATAAGAAATCCTCTTGGCATGTATTCTATTGTTATAGTTTGATTGCTATCTGCTGGGGTAATACGAAAAGATATATGGTTGTTATTTGGGGTAATTTGCACTTCATTTGAGTGCCATCCTATATCATAGTTTTGATTTACGTGAACTATATCAGACTTGGTAATAGTTCCAAGTGCTATGGTGAGTCGATTGGGGGTGAAGTGCTTTAGTGAAATTGGGCTGTTGTTATTTGTGTACACCTCTCCTTTATATGCAGAATCCGTGTTATACATGAGGGCATTTTTTGGCTGCCATAGGCGTATATGGGGCGGACAGTAGTTGATATTTCCTCTCTCTGCTTTGACTAAATGGTATGTAGAATCTTTCCTTCCATTTGTTTGGTGGAATCCTTCGTTAGAGGGGGTACCAGAAGTGGGTTCGGTAAACAGTTTGCTGAACATAGGACGAGAAACTAACGTGTAATCAAACGCAAGCCAAGCGACAATAACAACTGCAAGCAAGCGCTTTATTGTACGGTGTTGTATGTGTGTAAGAAGCCACGCCATTCCATACGCGGCAAGAATTGAGACGGTGAGCATCACCATTACTAGGGCTCGTGTCTGGGTGCGTAGGTCTGCAAGGATGGGGATGGAACGTTGAACATTGAGCCATGGTGGCAAGCATGTAAGGGCCAAGAATACTGCTCCAATACAAACTATCCCGATATAGAGACGATTTTTTGTATACAGCGCCTGAAGTGCTCCAATAGTAAAGAACAAGAGCGCGACTAGTCCGATGTATGCACCGTATTCTGGGTCGACACTCGTAAGGTTGCGTTCTAAAAAGGATATATACAGGTTATTAACGGGTAGGTATGCACCGGATCCAAAGTGATTCGTAATAGTGCCCATAAAAGAGAGGGTTGGAAGAAGCTTGATTGCGCCAAGGGTTATCACGAGTATTCCGAATAGCATGAGTCGTTTGAAAAAAACATGTTCCTTGGTATGCCACCACCAGACAAGTGCAAATAGGCCTAAGAAAAGAAACGTATAGATAGTAAAATATATTTGCCCTTCAATAAAAATACATAATGATGTAATAACCGATGCAACAATATACCAAGGTTGTTTTATGCTTTTGATAAAGAAAAAGATGACCCACGGAATCCATGCCATGGTTAACCAAAGTAAATGACCAACACCTAAATGCATCGCTATAAAGCCGTTACCGATAAAAATAATTGAGGCTGTTGTAGCGGATAAAGGCGGAAGACGAAGTAGTCTGCAAAGTGCATACATACCCCAAAGACCAAGCGACAAGTAGATAAAAATAGCAAGCTTGGTGCCAATTACGTCGTCTGTAAGCGCAGTGAAAACAAACAAACCCGATGACCAGTATGTTTGAGGGTTGCTCCATGCGGGAAAGCCACCGCAAAAGTATGGGTTCCATAAAGGGAATTGTCCGTTTGAAAAAGAAAGTCTTGCGGCAGCAAAGTGGGCCACAACTTCTGTCCAGTCGTTTTTGCCCCACAGGTTGGTATGGGTAAACAGTGGTAATGTAAAAAATATAACAAAAAGTGCAAGTAAATAAAGCGATAATCGTTTCATATTTTGGTAAGAAGAAATATGAATAATGTGCCATGTAAGCGCTAGCGCTATCGGCACAAGAAGATAAGTTATATATAGCTGTAACCTATCGTTATAGGTAAGCGACCAGGACAAGCGTTGCGCAAAGTTTGTCTTCACAAAACCGACTATTGTTGGGTCGTGAGATTTCTTTTTATCGTCTGGCACGACGAGATATCCGTTATTCGGTGTAATGTGGACGGTGACGGTATTTTGATCTATATCAATATTCGGTATCGGAAATAGTAACCAAGAAGTATCCGTAAAAAAATCTTGGCCATCGATAGATGATATATCTAGGATTTCTTTTGTTGAAGTTGTTGATGTTGCAATGGTCTGGCCGTTCATTGTAATGGTAAGAGTAGCCGTAATTGCGTTGTTTTGTTTGGGAGCTGTTACGTAACGAACAGCAATTGCTGACCATCGCGATGGCATGAATACTGATTTCTGCAGGGATTGCCCTTGCTTTACGGTATATGTATTTGTGCGGGGAATTGTATCAAATTGTTGAATCGTTAAACTTGGGGCATGTTGTATGCTTTTGAATGCGAGAAAAGCAGCAACAAACACTAATGCAATGCCTATACTATATTTATGTTTTTTTGCGATTTCGAAGAGGCTGATATGCATATCCAATAATAATTAGAGTGATTCCGATACTCGTAAGTATTTTTGATTTCTGTATTGCGGGAGAAACGTATCGAAACGATACCGTGTGTGTTCCGGCAGGTATTTGTGCGGTTTTGAATATCGAATTTGCCTTCAGTGGTAGCGCAGGAACATTATCTATAAATGTTTGCCATTCGTTACTTGATGAATCTGTTAGAACGAGGAATGCGTCCCTATCGGAAGTTGTTTCTATATCTACGCGTATATTTGTATAGTTTGTAATAGTCGCAGAAGCAATAAGTGGAGTAGAAGAGGGAGTTGTCTCAATTGGTGGAGTAGAGCCGGATATATATACAACTGCACGTGGGTCGTACAATGGATCTCGCAATCGGAATCGGATTTCGTCGTCTGCTGCTACAAATTCGCCTTTTGGAACGATATACGCCTTTGGATACGCGTCAGGGTTTTTGTACAAACGAATAAGAGACTCGCCCGTATCAGCCTCGCGTACAAGTTCATAACCCTGCGTAAGCATTGGATCATTTGTCTGACCATAGTCGAGTAGTTGAGTAAAGTGGGTTATTCCTATCATGTCTACGAGTTTTTTATTTCTCGTAAGTGCATGTAAGCCATCACCATCGAAGGCCTCGGAGTCATTTGCCAGGAATGAATCTACAAATTCTCTGTACGGTTTTAAGGAAAGGGCGCCTATCCATCGAGCGCTCGATGCTCCAGCAACTGCTTGAATATGACGAACCATAAGCGCGTTTTCGGTGTCTACGGTGCGGGTAAACTCGGGAGCGTACTGAACGCTGAATTGTTTTTTTGATTCTTCTAGTTGTTTGGTAGTCGGGTTCTGTACTCGAAGGAAATACACCTTGGATTCATCGTTTTTGCTGGGACTTACAAAAACTTTCATATTTGTTTCCTCGTTGCTTGAAAACGAAAGTATGAGATTCTCATGTTCGCTTGCGGGAATGGAAGAAAAGCAAATCTTTTGATTAGTGTGCTTGAATACTTCTTCAGATGAAATTATTTGTTGATGCCATATTGTACCCGTAAAGCCCGAACGAATCATCGCGTGCATTTCAGTTTTTTTGGAAGAGTCTGCTTGTATGGGAATTATGAGGCAACGTAAGTTACTTTGTTGAATCACTAAAGGCTGAAATACGGTAAATAGTGGTGATATGGTGTCGGAAAGTTTAATTTCAGCCATTGGATTTCCCGTTACTGGTAATCGCTCTGCAGCGTAGAGTCGGGCAGGTAGATGAGTGGTTTCTTTAAACTGTTTAAGATCTTGGACAAAGGCTGAAGAATTATATGCCTGTGATGAAGGAACTCGAGGGTTATAATTCCAGCCGTAATATACAAGTGTACTCGCTGTAATTAAGGGCAATATCCATGCAATCTTTCTAAATATTGCAATAATAGGTGTTGCTACTGCTAAAACAATAAGCCAAAATGTAACAGTGTGTATATTAAAGAGGGTTACAAATCGTACTATCGCCTCTGGGTTACTTGCCGCGAATACCCAAAATGGAATAACGATAAGCAGCGTAGGAAGGATATAGCCAGTAAGAAGACATATAATGCGACGTGGTCCTTTAGTGACAAGCAAGTCGTTTAGTCCAATACTTGCGAGTAGTACAATGCCAATATCAAAGAAAAATATGAACCTACCCACTACTCCAATAGAAGTAATATAATGATTTTCTACGAGAAATCTGTATATTGCAGAATGTTTTCCAAGAGCCAATAGTATTCCTAGTGTAATAAGAAATATTCCTGCAATTCTTTCTCCTTTATGCAATCGCCAAGAGGCAATCGCAACACCAGCCAGTATAAGAGGAAGGATACCTGTGTATGCCGCTAATTCTTGAAACCCTTTCGGGCCCGAGTAGTCGGCATGACCACCCCAAAAATAAGGAAGCACTAACGTAATCGTGTTGTAGGCAGGGTAACTAAACTCAAAAAGTTCTTCCATAGGTAATCCGTGCCCACGTTCTGTTTGGGGAATAAATTCTTGGAGGGGTAAAAGCGCAAATAACGATAACAGAAAAGCAACTATCGCAGCATACATAGTCCAAATAATAGCTTTTGTATTCCAGTGTTGCATAAGCATTGCTAAGCCAACAGCGAATGCAACAATATATACGTATAAAACTACTTGCGGTTGCCCGCTTACGGCAATTAACGATGCAACAAGTGCAAGCGTTGTTGCCCGTGCAAGTGTACCTTTTTTGATAAGTGCATCTATTGCAATAAGCAAAAAAGGCAACAGCATGGTGCTCGTGTAAAAATTGACATGATTTAAATGCCCTATGTTAAATCCACAATATGTAAACGTAACTGCACCCAGAGCAGCCGCAGTCTGGTGTAAGTTTCTTCTCACAAGAAATACAAACATTCCTAAACTCCCCAATAAAAAATACGCAACAACAGATATTTGTAATAAAGCAAGTGGAGGGATGTATAAAGCTCTCATGATGAGATGAAGGGGAGTGAAAAATCCGAGTTGACCCCACGCTAGCAGTGGTTGCCCAAATCCGAACTCATTTGCCCATACCGGAAGCTGCCAGCTGTGCTGAAACTGTGCATACAGCGTTTCTATTGGGTAGTAGATAATCTTCAGATCGTCCAGAAAATAGGCATATTGACCGGAAATGATTGGGGAAAAGAAAATAAACCAAGTGAGTACTACAAGGCAAAGGCCGCTTTTGTATTGCTTTATAAGCGACATAAATCCAGTCCATAGTAACATTCTTGAATGATATATGAGGGTGTAAAATAAAACCATGCGGTCTTTTGTATATATCTTATTAGTAGTTCTTATTTTTTTTCTTAGTAAGTGGACTATAGAGGGTGCGTATTTTCGGAAAGACTTGGTGATTAATACCGTCCCCCTCGAAAATATATACGGCAAAATACAACGCTCTGGACAGTCGCCTTTATGGGCTCCTGAGTTGGCCGGTGGGTATCCGTTACTTGCAACAGGACAATTAGGATTTTGGTACCCACCCCATATGATATTGCGCCAGTTTTTACCTGGAGTGTGGACATTGAATATATCGTTGCTGTTGCATGCAATACTGGCATCTACGGGAGCTTTTTTATTTTTGAAATATAACAAACTGAGAAATATTGCCAGCGCCGTCGGAGCTATATTATTACCTTTGGGCGCAACATTTGTAGGCAAATATGAATCCCTGAATTTGATTTTGCCGTTTATGTGGGTGCCGTTCTTGTTTCTTACTCTGCAAATGTTTATGGAATATGGGAAGAAGATATATTTCGCGTTGTGGGTTGGTGCTGCAGCATGCTCTATATTAGTCGGACATCCGCAAATGGCATTATATGTCGTATTTTTGCAGGCAATATTCGTGTGTTGCTTTGTTGGAATGAGTTGGCATAGATGGCCTCGTGCGCTGGCAACGTTATTCGGTATTTTGTTAACACTTGGGATGACATCGTTTTACTTTTTACCTATTATTGATAACCTTTCTGATACCGATAGAGCCTCTGGCACGCTCAAACCAAACAAGGAAGGGATGTTTGACTATCAATTTACACCAGGTGCTTTTCTCGGGCTTATTATCGCTCACCCCTTTGGGCATCACGATACGTATCATGGTCCTACGAATGAAAACGAGTTATCTAGCTATATTGGCCCTGTTGCACTTGCATTAGCTGTACTGGGCATATGGAGTGGTCGGAAGAAGTTTCCAGTTCTGTGGTTCCTGTCAGCAACTCTTGTTGGTATTGGCTTAATCCTGGCCATAGGTGGGTATTCTCCTGTTTTCCCATGGCTTGTGAGTCATGGCTTTGCCTACTTTAATGCACCTGCTCGGTTCTTTTTCTATGCCCATATAGGGATTGTTTTTTTAATGGCAATGGGTATCGATGTTTGTACATCGCATCTCAAGTCATCCCGTTCAAGATATATAGTACAAACGGTGCTAGTTGCAAGTACTGTTGTGCCCGTACTGCTTGTAAGCTGGTTTTGGAATACTGGCGTGCCCTGGGAACACACGAAAACACCAAAAGTAGCTCAGTTTTTGCATACGGAAGCAGGATTTGTTCGCATAGTCTCAGGTAAAGAAATTTCTGCCGTTGCGCCAGATGATGACTTTGGCATAAAGGCGTGGAATCCTATTTGCGTAACGTGTATATACCGACAGAGTTTTATTGCACCGTTTGATTCTATGAGTGGTCTTTCTATTAAGCTGTCGGGACTACAATTACAAGATGGGACAATTACACTCACTTTGTATACAAAAAATGGTGAAAAAATAAGAGAATCTAGTGTATCAACAAAAAGTATTATAGATAGTGAGTGGAATAACTTTATTTTTTTGCCACTTAAATTTATCGCTAACCAAGAATTTTATTTCGAAATCACTTCTGATATAAAAAAAGAGGTAGCTCCTCGTCTGCTTATTCATATGAATCCTTCGGAACAGTATGATCCGAGCGGAAAATTATATAATTGTACTAGCGGTAATTGCACGCAGGTACTTCAAGCAGATGCTGCTTTTCGGGTTCTTGATGGTTCAAGGGGGGTAGAACAACAAGATGCGCTTGCTCCATATGTTTCTGCCGGGTTTGGCATTGGCACGATGCAATGGTCAGGTTCATTACCGCTTGCAAGTCTCAAAGATTACAACAAACAACTTGGGACATGGGGTGATTCTTTTGGATTAGATGCTCGTGCGATGATTAATCGTTTTGCGGTAACACATATTATTGGGTTATTTCCTCCACATCGAGAGGGTAATGATGTGCGCGGAACATCTTTAGTTGCAAGCGTGCCACACGGGGATCAGTTTATACGAGTATTTCGTAATCATGAGGCATTTCCTCGTTTTGGATTTGCGGAAGAAGTAAGAGCATTATCTGATAGTACGGATCAATATAATACATTAATACGAATACCGCGAGGCCAAAAAACTGTTGTAGCGAATATTGAAAAAAATATGATATTTAATGCATCTGAAAATACAATTGACAGTGTCCACGAAGAGCGAACGCAGGTGCGTATTACAACAACACAAGCTCATGATGGTTTTTTTGTGTTTCGCGATATGTATTTGAAGGGATGGAATGCAACAGTAGATGGTAATCCTGTGCACATATATCGAACAGACGGAATATTTCGTGGAATATTTATCCCTGCAGGAAACCATATTGTTACGTTTGCGTATAAACCAATATGGATACCGTTTGCTGTAGTAATTAGCACTGTCTCTTTCGCTGTTTATATTTTACTATTGCTACTATGCGCCTATACACGTGGACGTTGATTGTTTTGCACTTGATTCTATGGGCTGCTGTTGGGTATGGAATGTTTCAACATGCAATAAATCTGCGAGAAATACCTTTTTTAAAGATTCTCGGTTCTATAGAAAAGGATCTTGCGCTCCCGGTATATGCGCAGTTTGTTGTAACCCAAGCACTTTTTCTTGAGAAACCCTATGTGGCTACTGAAATTTTACTGCCTCTTTATTTACCGAACGAACCACTTCCTATAAAAATATTGCTGTATCAGAATAATAAACTTGTGACGTGGTGGAAATATCCCATGGGACCTTTTGAGCGTTACGAAGGGCATAAAGAAGCGCAGTTACGTTTTACATCTCCAATACTACTTGAAGGAAAGGTTGAAATTCGTTTTGATGGCAGTGCTATTCCTCATAACCTACAAGACCATGCTCCTCGTCTTTTTACGGAAACCTTTGATGACGCATATCCAAAAGGGAACTATCGCATTGCGAGCAACGAAAAGAAAGGTGATATTTCTCTCGCGATTGTTGAACAGAAAACGAATTATCAGATATTTACTGAAGATATGAAGTCTAATAGGTTAGGAAATGGAATTCAGATACTTCGTTGGTTGAGTGTCCTGCTATTACTCGCTTGTTTTCCGAGGATTGTTGTTGACCAATTTTTTAGAAATAAATGAACTAATGCAGATTGTCCCTAGTAAAGCAATTGTCCAAACACTAATAATAATTCCGAGACGTATTAACCCTGGTATGTTTGGTTGTAAGGGGATTGGTACGTGAAGCGCAATAAGCGGAAATACTACGGTGAGTATACCGTGAAAAGGGATTTGCCATATGTCTGCCGGTATAATCGTTATAAGAAAACCTACAAAAAAAACTCCATATACAAATAGTTCTTGTTGCCGGAATACTGCCGCCAAGACACTACAAAGCATAAGAAATAATCCAATGGTTTGCAGGGACGCTGTATTCATAGCGGTATTATACGAAACACTGCAGCACCTTTATTTATATATTCGAGGTGGTATTGCTCAGGTTTTTCACCTATATACTCAGGAACTGTTTCTGTCCTTGTAAAAAACACGAGAAAAGTATTTGGGCTGGAAGCGATATCATTTCGAGATAATCCTGCTAGAACAGGCAGCCATTCATAGTGTCTTGTAGCAGATGATGATACTACGTTTGCGGACAATGATATGTTTTCCTTCATCCATGCTATTGCTTGCAGCTCATCATGAGTAATACGGGTAGAAATAGTTGATGATTCATTACGTTTGTAAATGTTTCGGTTGTCATATACTACTGATCCTGTGAGACTGGCTAAGAGGGTTCCAGTAAACAAGAGAGCTATCCCTTTTGGTCGTAGCATATCGATCATACGGGCAAACCCGATTGATGCAGGTACAATAATACAAATTGTAACATATGCATTCAGCCGATTCGTCCAAAAACCAATACCGAGCCGATCATTTGCTGCAATAAGGAGAGAAACGAAGAAAAAAGATGCAAGTGTTGTGATTAGAACTATGTTCTTCTTATGCAACAATACGATGTGGTACCACCCATATATTGCCGTAATAGCCCAAGGAAAGAAAGAACCGATGAAGAGTTCCCGAAGATATTTTGAAGATTCAAAGTTAAACGAAAGCAAGAAAATACGATAGCGTGTAGCAAATATCCCTAGTGCAAGAAGTATTGCCACTCCCGCGCTATAGGAGTAAATTTTCCGCAGGAGGCGCTCTTTTGCATCAAGTTTTGATGTGCTCATCCATAGCTGAGGAGCGGTAATAATAATAGTTACCAGTAGAATAAGCCCGGTAATGGGATGTGAGAACGAAGCAAGAAAAAAACAAAGTATCATACCTTTTCGTGATCTGGCAGCAAGACGCTCAAAAAATAATATAGCCCATGGTAAGCTCCATAATTGAGCCATGGTTGCATCTTCAAAAAACGATGTTAATGCAATCGGTGTCATGCCCCATAGAGCAATTCCAATTGCTGCTGCGCGTATGCCAAATAATCGAAATGATAGTAATCCAATTGCAAGCCCCGTGATCACTTGTCCGAGTGTCATCCACCAAGAAAATGCGATAGGCCAATATACAAAAGGGTTTAGCGCGTTGATGCTAAATAAAATATATGAAATGGGATACCAAGAGTGATAGATATTTTGTGCTGTTAAAATTGGACGCGATATAAGATGTTGTACGATCCCGATATGCGCTGCGGCGTCTCCCCCGATAGGAAATGTTGTAGAGAGTGGATATTGTACAGCTGGTGTTAAAAGGCACCCGAGAGCAACAAATAAAAGGGCTATATTACCCCAGGTTTGTTGGCGTAAAAATCTGATCATGCCATTCATGATACCACGCAAAGAATTTTTTCGTCCCTTCTTCAATATTTGTTGTTGGATTATATGCGAGGTCTTTTTTTGCCGCCGATACATTTGCAAGTGTTGCAGGAATATCTCCTGGGGGAAGAGGTACTTCTTCTATGTTAGCCATCTTTCCAATGGCGTCTTCTAGTGCGGTGATAAGCCGAGGAAGCGGTACGCCGTCAGATTCTCCGAGGTTATATACATGATATCCGTTTGCATTATCTAGTGCAGCAATAACTCCCTGCACAATATCATCTATATACGTGAAGTCTCGCATGGTATTTTTGCCGCGCATCTGGATCGTTTTACCTGCTAGTATAGCTTTCGTGAATGAAAATATGGCCATCTCTGGTCTTCCCCATGGGCCATACACGGTAAAGAAGCGTAGGCATGTAGTTGGTATGCCATACAAATGATTCCATGTTGCACACATTAATTCCGTCGCGCCTTTGGTAGCAGCATAGGGCGATATAGGGTGCATAATATTCATTCCTTCATGAAAAGGCATTTCAGTAATTCCGCCATATACCGAAGAGCTTGAAGCAGCGACTATTCTCTGAACGCCATGTTTACGTGCAGCTTCCAGTACAGATACTGTTCCTGTCACGTTTACGTTGGAATAAATATGCGGCCGTTCAATACTTGGTTGTACCGATGCCCATGCTGCAAGGTGAATAACAGAGTCTATGTTATATTCTTGCATTGTTTTTTCTAATAATTCTTGGTCTAAAATATCTCCTCGCACAAGAATTGGCTTGTTTCCATCTTGAAACATATACGCAATGCGAGCTTCTTTGAGGCGAGGGTCGTAGCGGTCGTTAAAATCGTCTACAAGAACAATAGAATCGCCACGTGAGAGTAACTTGTGAGCAACGTGTGATCCTATAAATCCCGCTCCGCCTGTGATTAAAACATTCATATCTTAAATAGTTTAGAACAAATGCTTGACTACGCCTAATATTCCTTGCTTCCAGGGAACTCGGTGCGATACGCCGCTGGCGTTTTTGAATGAATCCAGGTTTTTTATATACCACTCGTAATTTCTGATTAACGCCTGCTTATTTGAATATTTCGGGGTGTATCCTAATTGATGTTCAGCTTTTTCAATAGATACAAACGAATCAACAGAAGCAGTTTCATATACCCATTTATATAACGGAGAAATTTTGAGTGCTTCTAGTAATCGCAATGTCCAAATCATAGGGCTTGCAGGGAAGCCGATGATTTTTTTCCCATGACCAGCGGCATCCAATACAGCCTGGTAATCTTCTTTCATGGTTGTATATTCTTTTGCGCCGATATTAAACGTATCGTTTGCCAGTTTTTCATCTTTTGTCATACATAAGTAAATCGCATCGCATAAATCCTCAACATCAAGTAACTGATACTTGTTATGACCCATACCAATCATGGGGAAGTTGTGGCCTGTGAGGGCCCAGTCATAAAAGAGAGCAAATACTCCAAGCCTTTCTGGTCCTACGAATGATTTAGGCCGAATAATAGGAACGCACTTAGCTTGATTTCTGAATTTTTCACATTCGTGTTCTGCGAGGATTTTTGCTTCGCCGTATGCACCAACACCGATAAGCTGGTCGTTTTCGTATAATGGATGATGGTCGGGGATGCCATACACGGCAGTAGAAGAAATATGAATTACCCTTTTTACTCCATGTTCAAACGCAGATGTTAAGACGTTTCGTGTGCCATCTACATCAGTTGTGTATATATCTTCTTTTGTATACAGAGGAAGAGCAGCGGCACAGTGGACGACGAAATCTACGTCTGACATAGTAGCGTCCAAGTCAGGCTTGTTCCGAATATCTTTTGTGATAACTATTATCCTATCTTTTTCTGGGTAGTTAAAATCAGCAAAATCATATGATACAACTTCGTGTCCGCGGGCAAGCAAATATCGGACAAGGTTAATACCAAGAAATCCTGCCCCGCCAGTTATAAGCACTGTAGCCATATATATGACAGAATATACACGTTGTTTGCAAAAATAACTAGGTAGTATATCATATATTAGATTACTTTATGGCATCCTTTGATTCTTTACTTGCAAGTTTTCAGCAGCCCACAGGTAAGACTCGCGCGCTTTTTGTATGTGATCAAAGTTCGCCTCATGCGCATCAGAATTTTGCCTTTCTGTTAAGCGTCGTTTTATAACATCCATGGGGTTGTCTAAAACAATATTGAGATCAGGCCTAGGGATCTCCAAAATTTCGTATTCTAGATTGAACAGCCAGTCGGTGTATTTTTTTCTCTCTTCTTTATCAGCTAGCTTCGCTCCTT
>Ga0209542_10011070_pt1 | contig 16087 bp, 14 predicted proteins | sample RifCSPhighO2_01_FD_184028 | JGI IMG/M metagenome (GOLD analysis project Ga0209542, IMG submission 184028) | Soil microbial communities from Rifle, Colorado - Rifle CSP2_plank highO2_0.1 (SPAdes) (version 2) | ecosystem: Environmental > Terrestrial > Deep subsurface > Rock core/Sediment ... | reverse complement strand
CTCAGGCAACACACCCTGCCACTGCGAAGCCATTTGCCCCAGCTTCAGCACCGGGCCTTTCATCTCACCCAACACATCGGTGAGCAGATCGCCCACCGGCTGCCAATCAATCGCGCTGCGCCCTGAACGCAACCGTTGTCCCAATACGCTACCGCCGATACGTGTGGCCGTACCGGCCAAGGTCAGAAAGCGCCCAAGCGCAGAGGCAGACGGTGGAGCGGCGGGAGGCTTGGCCATGCAGCAATACTCACGGGGGCGAAGCGTGATCATGCGCCAGCGTATGCGCCGGGTCGATACCGAGTATCAGTAACTCAGGGCTGAGGACGCTGCAAAAAAGCCTGCACCTGGCGCTGATACACCACCGACTCACGCTGATGCTCAACCTCATTCCAGATGTCCGCCGCCTGCTGCGGATGAGCCGCCACATAAGCGTTGGACAGCATCAAGTAATAAGCTTTTTCCTCCAGCGGCAACTTGACCTTCTCCAGCTGCGCCGCCAGATCAGGGTAGGCCTGCAGCACGAAGTCGCCGCGCAGGCTCTGCAACGCCGCTGCTTCGATGCGTTTAAGGCTGAGCATCTGCAACAGCGCCAGGGGATCACGGCTGGTTTCATCCACCTCGGCGCCCTGAGCGCGAATAAAATCGGCAACCGAAAAGCCGCTTAGAGACCCCACCTGGCCGTGTAACTGACGAAACTCCACACCGTTCCAGCTCACCGGGCTGCCTTTGCGCCGGTACAGGGCATAAATCGAGGTATGCAGGCGCTTGCGCTCATCCAGGCGACCGTCGACATCTTGCGGGTAGCGACCAAGGGCGAGGCGCTCGGCTTTGAAGCTGGAGGCAAACGCACCGTCATACGTGCCCTGCGCAAGCCCAGACAAGCAACGCTTCCAAGGCACGGCAACAAACCTGAACTGCAGCGGCAAGGTCGCGTCGACCAGCTGCAGCAGTTGCAGGTTGAGCCCGCTGCCATCCGTCATCACCCAGGGGTAGGAGTTCTGATCTTCGTAACACAGGATCAAGGTGTCGGCCGAACGCGGGGCCGCGAACGCTTGCACCACCAGGCAACAGCCGCACAGCAGGCCGATCCACATGTTGAACACGTGCAACACTCCGAGACAGTAAGAACTGCCGCCTCCTGAGGAGTGAGCAGTCGATGAGGACGCGTCTGCTGCGCGCTACCTCTCAGTATAGGCAGGCATTGCCAACACGATGCTGGCGCAGATCAATTGTCCCGCGCATTCACCGCAAAGCGCTTATCCAGGCCGCTGTAGCCCATGCCGACACCCTTGTGCACTTTCAGCTGCACCGGGATGCGCTCCTTGAGCGCCTCGACATGGCTGATCACGCCAATCATCTTGCCGCTGGCGTTGAGGTTATCCAGGGCATCCAGGGCCACCTCCAGGGTTTCGCCGTCCAGGGTGCCGAAGCCTTCATCGAGAAACAGTGAGTCGATGCTAGTTTTATGGCTGACCAGATCAGATAACGCCAGGGCCAAGGCCAGGCTGACCAGAAAGCTCTCGCCGCCGGACAAGGTTTTGGTGTCGCGCGCCGCATCGGCCTGCCAGGTGTCGATCACCTCCAGCTCCAGTTCTCCGCTGCTGCGCCGCGCCAACTGGTAGCGGCCGTGCAGGCGTTCGAGCTGCTGATTGGCCAGGTAGACCAGATGATCCAGGGTCAGTCCCTGGGCGAACTTGCGGTACTTGGCGCCATCGGCCGAGCCGATCAGGCTGTTTAGTTGCTGCCACAACTCGTATTCGCCCTGCTTGACTTGGATCCCGGCAAACAGGCTTTGCTGGCCTTGCCGTCGCACATCATCACCCTGCAGCTGGGCGCGGATTTCGCCCTGGCGTTCGCTTAGGGCTTTTAGCTGGGTGTTCAGAGCAAGCAGCTGCTCATCCAACTGCACCAGGCTAAGTGCGGTGGCCGGGCTGGCTTGTAGGGCGGCCAATTGCTGCGTGGCGGCACGGACCAAGGCCTGAGCATCGTTCAAGGCTTTATCCAGACGCTGACGCAATTGCTGCAACGCGGCACGCTGCGCCTCATCCAGCAAGGCGGCCAGATAATCAGCTTCGGCATTAAAGGGGCTGGCAACCAGAGCTGCCGTCCACTGCTGCTCGATCTGTTGCAGGCGCGCCTGATCATCCTGCAGACGGCTGACCAGGGCCTGACGGCTACCGGACAGCTGCTGCTGGCGGCGCTGCGCCTCCTCGAGTTGAGTCTGCACCTGCTGCAAGGCTACCTGTGCTTCGGCTGGCCTGCCCAAGGGCGGTTGATCGGCCAGACCCAATGCATCCCAGCGTTGCTGCCAGAACTGGGCAAGCTGAGCTGCGTTTTGTAGCCCATGATCCAGCTCGCTTAACTCGCGCTGTAAATCCAGGCTCTGCTGCTGATTGTGCTGCCAGCGCTGCCACTCGGCCTGACGCTCAGCCAGCCAGGCGCTGGCGTCATCCGGCAGCTGATAACCGAACTCGGCCAAAGCTTGGCTTAGGCTGGCGCTGCGCTCGCCGGCAACCTGCAACAGTTGCTGCAGACGCAGCTGGCCTTGCTCGTTCTGCTCCTGGCGCTGCTGCAGTTGCAGGCGGTTGAGCGCCTGCTGCTGTTCCAGCTGGCTGCACAATTGCTGCAGAACCAGCCGTGCCTGCTGGCACTGTTCGAGGCGGCTATTGAGCTGTTGCAGCTGCTCGAGGCTCTGCTGCAACTGTTGCAGCTCAATGCTCTGTTGCGCCTGTTGCTCAGCGAGGGCGATGGCATCGGCCAGCGGGGTTTCCAGCTGAGCATTAAGCGCCTGCCAGCGCTCGCCCTGCTCGGCCTGGGTCTGCTGGCCACGCTCGAACTGCTGCTGTTGCTGCTCCAGGCGCGCGGCGAGCTTTTCCAGCTCGCCAGCCAGTTGCCGACCCTGTTCCGTCAGGGCTTCCAGCTCAGTGCGCTTGCTATTGAGCAGCGTCTTGGTCGCCGAAACGTCCAGGGCCTGGTAGGCGCTGATAGCCGGGTGAGACTCGGAGCCACACAACGGGCAGGCCTCGCCGGGTTGCAGCTGGGCGCGATGGGTTTCCAGAGCCTGGATTCGCTGCTCCTGCTCCAGCAGCTTTTCCTGGGCCTGCACCTGTTGCTGCAGGTCCTTGTAGCTCAGACGCAGCTGCGCCACTTCGGCGTTCTTGGTTTGATGCTGCTCACGCAATAGCGTCAGCGCACTGGCCAACTGCTCTTGCTCGCCCGTCAGGCGCAGTTGGGCCGCAGCCAGTTCGCCCAACTGCGTCAGCACACCGCCCTGGATATGCAGCTGCTGCCATCGCTCACGCAGGGCCAGTTCGCTGCGCCCAACCAATAGCTCATCGCGTTGCTGCTGCGCGGCACTTTCCTGCTCGCGGGCCTGCTGCAGACGAAGCTGTTCGGCGCCAAGTTGTTCAGTTTGCTGGTTTAGTTGCGTCTGCGACGCGGTGATAGTTTCTTGCAGCTGCTGTTGACTGAGTTGCAGCTGGGCGATTTCCTCAGCCAGCTGCTGGCGCACCTTGAGCTGCTCACCCCAACTGCCCAGCTGCTCACCCAGACAACCATGCTGCGGCTGCGCGGCCAGTTGTTGATGCACCTGCTGCAGGCGCTCGGCCAGCTGCTGACGCTGCGCCTGGCAATCGGCGAGCAGCGCCACGCTAAGTTCGCGGGCCTGCCAACTGTGTTCGGCAATCCCCTGCTCAACCTGGCGCTGTTCGACGGCATTCTGTTGCAGGCCCTGCTCGGTCTGCGCCAGGCTCTGGCAGGCCTGCTGCCAGTCATGGTGCAGCGGCTGCAAACGCAGCGCCGGTTCGCTGGAAGCCAGTTGCGCCAACTGCGGCTGGGCCAGCTGTAAATCATCCAGCGCCGCCTGCTCGGCCTGCTGGCTGGCGTGTAACTGAGCCTGGGTCTTGCTCAGCTCCTCGCACCAGCGGCGCTGGTGCTGCAACTCGCCGTGCTGGGCGCCGAGTACGGCTTCATCAATAGCCAGTTGTTTGGACTGCGCTTGCAACTCGGCGCGCTGCTCTTCACTTAGTAGCTCGACGCCATCAGCACGGGCGCGTAACTGATCGAGAACGACCTTGACCTCGCGACACTGCTCGAACACCCGTTGGGAAATCTGCCCGTAGATATCGGTGCCGGTCAGCTCCTCCAGCAGCTCGGCGCGCTGGTTGGCGTTGGCTTCGAGAAAGGCGGCGAAACCGCCCTGAGCCAGCAGCATGGATTTGGTAAAGCGCTCGAAATCGAGACCTGTGAGGCGCTCGGTCTCACGCAGCTTCTCGTTGATCTTGTCAGTTATGATCTGCCCGCCGGCATCGGCCAGTTCGACCTTGGGCGCCTGCAGTGCGCCGTCAGCCTTATCACGGGCGCGGCGCTGGCTCCAGAACGCGCGGTAGGCGACGCCTTTGACCTCGAATTCGACCTCAGCCAAGCAGTCGGCGGTGTGCCGGCTCATCAGTTCGTTGGCACTGGCCGACACCGTGCTCATACGCGGCGTGCGGTGGTAAAGCGCCAGGCAGATGGCATCCAGCAACGTGGTCTTGCCCGCGCCAGTCGGGCCGGTGATGGCGAACAAACCGTTGTCTTTGAAGGGCTCGGCGGTGAAGTCGATCTTCCATTCGCCTTTCAGCGAATTGAGGTTTTTCAGGCGCAGGCTAAGGATCTTCATACCTCGCCCTCGCGCAGCTCGCTTACCACTTGTTGATACAGCCCCAGCAGGCGCTGCTGCTCGGTTTCGTCCAGGCTTTCGCTGCTTAGACGTTGGGCGAATACATCATCAACGCTTAGCTCATCCAGGGTTTCCTTGGCCTGGCCCTGCAAGCTCGCGCTGGCATTACCGCGCTCGCGGCGAATGCGCAGCACCTCCACCGGAAGGCCGTCGCATAGGGCGGCGATACGCAGCTGCAAATCACTCAGGTAATCGTCGCTGCCGACCAGCACTTCCAGCCATACCGGCAGCTCGGCACTGCCCTGCTCCGCCGCTTGCTTGATCTGCCCGTCCAGCTCTTTTAGCGAGCCGCGTAAGGACAGCAGCGGCTGAAAACGCGGCACAGGCAGCGCGGTGATCTCGCGCAAGCCACTGCTATCCAGCTCCACCAGCAGCACCTCTTTCTGCTGTTTGGCTTCATCGAAGCTCAGCGCAATAGGCGAACCGCAGTAGCGGATATGCTCCAGGCCACCGACCTTCTGCGGGCGGTGGATATGCCCCAGGGCGATATAGGCCGCGGGCGGAAAGGCGCTGGTGGGAAAGGCCTCCAGGCTGCCGACATAAATCTCGCGCACCGAATCGCTGGCACTGGCACCCACAGTAGTGAGATGCCCCGTGGCAATAATCGGCAGGTCTACACCAAGCTCGGCACGCTTGGCCTCGGCCAAGACATAGATATCCTGATAGTGCTGCTGAATAGCCTGTTGCAACGACTGCTGTTTGTCCTGCGCACTCTGCCCGGCCTGGCTAAGCAGCACATCGCGCGGGCGGATAAAAGGGATGCCGCAGAGAACCGCGCCCGGCGTGCCGTCGCGGCGATGCAGCACCAGCAGCTGTTCATCCAGCTGCTCGCAGACGCCGGGAATTACCCGCGTACCCAACTGCGCCAGCAGCGTCTTGCTCTCACCGAGCATGGCCACTGAATCGTGATTGCCGCCTAGCACCACCAGCTCACAGCCGGTGCCACGCAACTCGACGATAAAGCGGTTGTACTGTTCGCGGGCGTAGCTGGGCGGCGCGCCAGTGTCGAAGATATCGCCGGCGATCAGCACGGCATCGACCGCATGCTCGCGCACCTGATCGATTAGCCAGGCGCAGAACGCCTGATGCTCGGCCTGGCGGGTCTTGCCCATAAAGTGCTGGCCGAGGTGCCAGTCTGAGGTGTGCAGAATGCGCATGGACTGAGTCAAAACTGCCAGTCCTTGACCACCATATGGGTCTTCACTTTCTGCATACCGGGGAAGTTTTCGATCTCGCCGCGAATCTCGCTCAGGCGTTGCATCGACGCGGCCTCGATGGACACCAGCATATCGGTCTCGCCGCTGATGCCGCTGCAACGGCGCACTTCCGGGTATACGCGCATCAGCTCGACATAGTGCTCGCAGCGACCGCCCTGGTAGAACAGCTCCAGATAGGCCTTGATCCCAGCAGCGCCCGGCACCGTCACCTGGGCGTGATAGCCGCTGATCACGCCAGTGTGTTCCAACTGACGAATGCGCTCGCTGACTGCCGAACGCGACAGGTTGACCTCGCGGGCGATCTGGCTGACGGGTAAGCGCGCATCGGCGCGCAACAGGGCGAGTATCTGCTGATCGAACTTGTCCACGCGGGGCTCTCGAAAAAGGCAATTTGACGGCCAAATGCGCCAGATCGTCGGTTAAAGCCGACGCTTCGCCAGCAGCCTGTAACAGGCGGGCGATTTAACATGGCGAACGAAACCGTAGAGCATACAACATGAGTCGTCTGAACCCGGAATTGGGCCTGCTGCAAGGGATTGGCCTGCTAAGTACTTCACTGCTGGGTACCGGGATTTTTGTGATCCCAGCGCTGGCCGCCACTGCTGCCGGCGAGGCGTCGTTATGGGCCTGGATGCTGCTGATCGCTCTGGTGCTGCCAGTGGCGTTTACCTTCGCTCAGCTGGGTCGGCACTTTCCCCACGCTGGCGGCGCGCCGCATTTGATTGGCCGCGCCTTTGGACCGCGGATGGAGCGTATCAGCGCGCTGCTGTTTCTTGCGGTGTTGCCAGTGGGTTTGCCGGCAGCGCTGAATATTTCCACCGGTTTTTTCCAGGCCTTGTTTGCCATCGGCCGCGGTGAAGCGCTGCTGATTCAGCTCGCCACGCTGGGGGCGATGTTGCTCCTCGGCCAACGTATCGCAAAGGCCTCGGGCATGGTGCAGGGGGCGATTGCCTTGGCGATTATTGCCACGGTGGGGTTGATCTGGTGGGCCGGTGATTTGCCCCACGCCAATCAACCTTTGCTGCCGGAACTGAGTGGTTCCTGGCATCTGCTGCCTGTCGCGCTGGGGGTGATGTTCTGGTGTTTTGTCGGCATCGAAGCCTTTACCCATATGGGCGAGGAATTCAAGAACCCTGAACGCGACTTCCCACTGGCGCTGCTGTTGGGTGTGCTGCTGGCAGGCCTGGTGTACTGGGCCTTTTCGGTGGCGGTATTGAGCTTTCATGCCTACGGCGATGTGCAGACCGATGCCGCGTCCCTGCCGCGCATGCTCGACCAACTGTTCGGCGCCAAGGCCCGTTGGCTTAGTGCGCTGATCGGCTACTTGGCCTGCTTTGCTTCGATGAATGTCTATGTGCAGGGCTTTGCGCGGTTGATCTGGAGCCTGGCCGATGAAGGCAAATTGCCGCGCCCGCTGGCCCAACGCAACCATCACGGTGTGCCGGCTCGCGCCCTGTTGCTGGTGGTGATGATCTGCGCCCTGTGCGCCAGCTTGGCAGCGGTGATGCAACTGTCGGTGGACCAACTCATCCGCTATGCCAATGGCAACTTTGTGCTGATTTATCTGTTCAGCATGGCCGCTGGTTGGGTGCTGTTAAAAGGACTGTGGCGGTGGCTGGCGGCGTTTAGCGCGCTGCTCTGTGCCCTGGTGATGGTCGCTCTGGGTAACGACGCCTGGTACGCCGTGTGCCTGCTGCTGGCCTTGGCGGCGCTGGACTGTATTCGCAGCCGTCATACGCCGACCTCACCCTCTTCGGCGCATTAACCGCAGGCAAAAAAACTGGCGCCCCAACCACGGGCGCCAGTTTTTTTTCGGCTAGAGCCGGTTAAGGCTGATGTTATCCAGGTACAGCGATTGGTCTGGGCGGGTACCAAGCACCAGCAGTTCCATGCGTCGATAAGCGCCGGCCGGCACCTGGAAGGTCTGCTGCAACTTGCTCCAAACGCCGCCCTTGGTATTCACCACACCGAGTGACAGCGTACGAGCTTTGCCGGACGTGTCTTCAAGGTAGAGGTAGGCATAGGACAGCGCAGCGACGCTGGCGGTGCGGCTCACCATCACGTCAGCGCTAAAGCGATACGACAAACCTGGCTGCACCTTGCCGGCTAGCAACAGGCTAGCGCCAGTGCCATCGGCCTTACGCGCATAGACCTCCAGCGACTTGCCGGTCTTCGCCAGCGCGGTGAGCCGATTGCTGCCGTAGAAGCCAGTCCACTCCCCGATCGCGCTGTCGAACGGCCAACTGAATGCCGCTGGCGTAACTGGCTTGACCGCGGAGGTGGGCGTCACTTCGCTGAGCTGGACTTCGTCCAGCAGCACACCCAAACGGTTGACGCTTAATAGGCCCAGGTAGGTGTTACGAATGACGGTGGGTGGCGGCTGGTAGATAAAGGTCATGTCGATGGGCGTGAACTCGCTGCTGGTCACCGACTTGATCGCGCCGTTGGCGCTGCTGTAGCTGATGCCGGCGTTTTCCTCATGGACCATGCCTAAGTACACGTTACCGCGCACGTTGGTGCCCTTGAGCATGACCTTGGCTTTCAACCGGTAGGTGGCGCCCACCTTGAGCGCGCCGACAGAGGTGGCAAGCATATCGTCGCGGCCGGCCGGCAGGTCGAATTGCAACGCGTCGTCACGGCAGGTTTTACCGACGTTAAGTTGGCTCAACTTGGCCACGTTAAGTAAGGTTTTCCAACCATCCAGGGTGCGGAACTCACCGTTGCTTACCAAGCTTGTGAGGTCGGGCTTGGCGCACCAGGCCGTTACCGGCGGTGCTACGGGCGGGACCGGCGTGGTTGGTTTAGTGGGCGTGGTCGGCGTAGTGGGTTTGGTCGGCGTGCTGGTGGGGTTGACCGTTTCGGGCACTTTTGTCGGACGCAGTGCGGCGATGTGTGCGGCCATGTCATTTAGCGCGCGAGCGGCGTCAGCATAGCTGGCACGGCCACACGCCTGGTTGGCACAGGTACTGTCAGCCAGGGCTGGGGTGGAAAACAACGGCGCCTGCACCGACGCGTTAAACGCCTGCGGCGTAGGCCATGATGGTCGCGAAACGACCCTGCACGCCATAGCCGCGGCCCCACTCATAGGTGCCTTGGTGAATGCCACGGGCTAGGTAGGTGTAGTAACCCTCGGTCTGGTCTTGCTCGTAGGAATGACGCAGTCCCAGGTTGTGGCCAATCTCATGAGCCATGGTGCTCAGGCTGCAATCCACGCCGGTGATGCCGTAGGCACTGGCCCAGGCGCCATTCTGGAACGTGCCGCTGTTCTTCGGACCGGAGAGCACGTAACCAATGCCGCACACCCCATAGCCCTGGCCTACTTGGGTACGGCTGATCAGTTGCACCAGGTCAGCGCCGTAGGTTTCACGCAGTTGTTGTACCCGCGGGTCGGCGGCGAACGCAGACAAATCTTTGCCAGATATGGTCGGGTAGCTGGCCCAGTTCAGCAGTTGCCGGTTGACCAAACGCAGACGCAGGTTGAAGTTACTTTTCTTGAACGCGTTGTTGGCAAATTCGATGTAGCTGGCGATGCGTGCGTCAATGTCACGCCCATTAGGCAGGGCTTGCGCCTCTTTGGTGTAGAGCACCAGCAGATCGACGGTGCGCGGTTCGGTGGCAGCTTGAGTCAACGGGGCCAGCAAGAGCATGGCCAGGCAGACGAATAATTTTTTCATGGTTTCTAATCCTGTAGCACTCAGCCGCGGGTTGGCGGTGGGAGTGGCTGCAACGGCGTGGATTCAGGGGTCACGAGGGCGTCCGGGGTGGCACGCAGCAGCAGCTCGTTCTGGTCGGTAATCAGCGTGCTGCCGGTGGCGTTGTCCACCACAAACGACAGGGTCTTATCGCTGGTTGCCAGGGTGATGTGGGTCTCCAGTTGCCCGCGCACGACGGTCAGCGAGTCTTCCGGCTGCCCCCCTTGCACCGACCCGCTCCAAACGGCGACACCGGTGTTGTGGGTCTCGTCCAGCGTGGCGCGTAGCGGTTCTTTGCGCCCCGGCACGGCAAGCTGCAGGGTTTTGCCCACGGCCAGGGTGCCAAGGGCAGAAACCGGCATGTGGGTGCGGTAGAGGGTCATTTCGTCTTGCTGCTCAGGCACCAGCGAACGGCTGTCCCAGAGCTCAATCACGTTGTCAGTCGGGGCAGCCGCTTGTACCGATACGTCTTTAACTGGCGTGCTCGCGACCACACCCGCAACAGCAACCGACGGTGCACTGAACGGCTTGGACGGCAGCAAACCGGTGGACGGCGCCGCAGCAGCCAGGGCAGAAGGCAACGGGGCAGAAGGCGTAACAGCGACGTTAGCCGTTGCAGGCTCGTGCAGTAAAAATGCAAGCGTGGCACCTGAGGCAAGCAGGGCTACTGCCACATAAAGCAGGGTTCGGGGCATAGGCCACCTTCCTACGTTCAACCCGCAACAGCCGGGTTAGAGCGAAACCACGGAAGAGCATCCCTGAAAGACCGCGGAACAGGTTAAACCGTCGTGGTGCAACGGTCGGTTGTTGTTCGTTTTATTGACGCCAAAATATTGATATCACAGTGCCATCATCGCCCACAAAGACGAATTCGCTATAGGGAAACCCTGAAAAATGCATTCCAGACGCTTATAAAGCTGTCTGACGCTTCGTTTGCGCTCTAAATTGAGCGCCAGGCACAGCCCCGCACGGCGCACGTGTACAAGGGCAGCAGGCGAAAAAGACGCTGGACGGTTAACCTTTACGCACTCAGAGCAAGGCCAAGGAACTGCAATGCGAAGAATCCTGCGCGACCTAAAGATTATGTTGTTGACCAACCTGTGGATCGTGCCCGTAGTGGCCGCCTTGGTCGGTGCCCTCTTCTACTTTGTCGCCCCACCACCGCCAATGCATGCCCGCATGGCCACCGGCGCAGTGGGCGGTGGCTACCATGCATTTGGCGAGCGGCTGCGGGACGAACTGGCGCTGCAGGGTTTCAGCCTGGAACTGGTGGAGAGCGCAGGCTCTGCAGACAATCTAGGCAAACTGGGTCGCGGCGACGTGGAACTGGCCATGGTCCAGAGCGGCCAGGAACTGACCCTTAGCGACGAGGCGCGCAGCAACCTCAATGGCCTGGGCGTGATGTACCGCGAACCGCTGTGGCTGTTTCTCGGCGACACGGTCAAATTCGAACGCCTGAGCGATCTGATCAAGCTGCGCCTGGCCATCGGCTCCGCCAACAGTGGTACCCAGGCAGTAACCGCGGCACTTTTTGCCGCCAACCGCATCGAGCCGCCACAGTACCCACAGCGCTGGCAACAAATGGGCGGCAGCAAGGCCGCTGATGCGCTGATAGCGGGCGAACTGGACGCGGCCTTCTTCGTGGGTCCCGCCGAAAATGCATTGATCCAGCGCCTGGCTGCGGAGCCCAAAGTACGCCTGGTCAGTTTGCGCCGCACCGAAGCCTACCTCGCACGCCTGCCCTACTTGAGTCAGTTGCAGGTGGGCGAAGGCATGCTCGATATGCAGCACAACACCCCAGACCGAGACATCGTGACCCTGGGCCCGGTCGCCACGCTGGTAGCCGGCGAGGAATTCCACCCGTCACTCACCCCGCTGATCCTCGAAGCGGCGAAAACCGTGCTGAAGAATGGCAGCCTGCTCGACCCAGCCGGCAGCTATCCGGCCAAGCCGCCGCTGTCACTCAATACCCTGAACGAAGCCGAGTACTACTACGACAAGGGCCTGCCCATCCTGCAGCGCTATCTGCCGTTCCGTATTGCCTCCCTGGCTGACCGCTACATCATCCTGGCCATTCCACTGTTGGTGCTGCTGTTCCCGCTGTTCAAAGCCATCGGCCCGATCTACCAGTGGCGCATCCGCGCGCGCATCTACCGCTGGTACAAACACCTACGCGAGATCGACCAGCTGCTCTACAAAGGCAAACTGCCCAGCGACCTGGATGCTGAGATCCTCCGCTTGGAACGCCTAGAGGATGAGTTGGCGCGGATTGAAGTACCGCTGTCCTACTCCAGCGAGCTGTACCAGTTGCATATGCACCTGCGCTACATGATCGAACGCCTGCATGCACTGCAGCAGCGCACGACTGCCAAGCAGCTGGTCGGGTAAGATGCGCGCTTTCCGTTTACGCACCACGAGGCCGCTATGCCGATCCGCCACTGCATCGTTCACCTGATCGACAAAAAGCCTGATGGCACCCCCGCCGTGCTGCATGCTCGCGACACCGAGCTGGCCGCCTCGCAAGCCATCGAAAACATGCTCGCCGACCTCAACGAGAGCTATAACGCCAAGCAGGGCAAGGCCTGGGGTTTTTTCCACGAGGAGTCCGGTGCCTATCCGTTCAGCGGCTGGTTGAAGCACTACCTCGACGAAGGTCAGGACTTTGCCGCATTCAGCCGTCAGGCGGTTGAGCAGCTGCAGAAGCTGATGGAAGAATCCAACCTGTCCACCGGCGGCCATGTGCTGTTCGCCCATTATCAGCAAGGCATGACCGATTACCTGTCGATCGCCCTGCTGCACCACAGTGAAGGCGTGGCGGTGAACGAGGCGTTGGACGTGACCGCCGCCAAGCACCTGGACCTGAGCCAGCTGCACCTAGCGGCGCGCATCAACATCTCCGAGTGGCGCAACAACGCCAACTCCAAGCAGTACATCTCGTTTATCAAGGGCAAGAACGGCAAGAAGGTCTCGGAGTACTTCCGCGACTTTATCGGCTGCCAGGAAGGCGTCGACGGCCCGGGCGAAACGCGCACCCTACTAAAAGCCTTCAGTGACTTCGTGGAAAGTGAAGACCTGCCGGAAGAACAAGCCCGCGAGAAGACCAAGACCTTGGTCAGCTATGCGGCGAACCAGGCCAAACAAGGCGAGCCCATCACCCTCGATGAGCTATCCGGACTGATCGACGAAGAACGGCCCAAGGCCTTCTTTGACCATATCCGCAACAAGGATTACGGCATGGCCCCGGAGTTTCCGGCGGACAAACGCACCCTCAGCCAGTTCCAGCGCTTTACCGGGCGTGCCGAAGGCCTGTCGATCAGCTTCGAGGCGCACCTGCTCGGCTCGAAGATCGAGTACGACGAAAGCACTGACACCCTGGTGATCCGTAACCTGCCGACGCAGCTGACCGATCAGCTCAAGCGCCGCAAAAACTAAGCATGAGCCGCCTGCCGGATAGCCTGCTGGATGCCTGCCGCTGTGACCCGGCAGCGCCTTTTGCCCAGGACCCGGCGCGCGATTTCGGCCTGGATAAGCAAACGGCCAAACTGGCTCTGGCAGAACTACGCCCCTGGCTCAACCAGCAACAGCGCATGCTCTGGGCCAACCGGCGTAATGCTCTACTGCTAATACTGCAAGGCACCGATTGCTCCGGTAAGGATGGCGTGATTCGCCGGGTGATCAGCAGCTTCGATCCCCAGGGTCTGCGCATCCACAGTTTTCAGAAGCCCGATGCCTGCGAACAGCGCCATGACTTTCTCTGGCGCTATCAACGGCGTTTGCCGGGGCTGGGCCTGCTCGGGGTATTCAACCGCAGTTACTACGAAGGGCTGATCAGCGATCCGCTGGATGGCCTGTGCAGCGCCGCCGAACTCCCCGCGCGCCAACTGGCGATTCACGCCTTCGAGGCGCAGCTGATCAGCCAGTCGATTCAACCGCTCAAATGCTTTTTGCAGCTATCCAGAGATGAACAAAAGCGTCGCCTGCAGGAGCGTGTTGAACAACCGCATAAACGCTGGAAACTGCACAGCAGCGACCTGCAGTCCTACCGCGAATTTGACCTGCGCCAACAGCGCTGGGCCGAGCAACTTGCAGCCAGCCACAGCGACGCAGCACCCTGGTATGTAATTCCGGCGGATCATCGCTGGCTGCGCGACTGGCTGGTGGCAAGCCTGCTGGCCCGCGAGCTGGAGCGGCTAAAACTGGATTGGCCGCATACCCCGCCGCCGTTCAGTCTGGAAGACTTGCAGCGCAGCTAGCACACGGTTCACCAGACCATCGACACAAGCAGGCAAAGGAACGCCCCATGAAGAAAGTCATTCTGCTGCTTAGCGCCCTGGCGCTCTTCCAACACTGGGACACGGTGCAACGCTGGTTTCAACCGCCGCTGGCTGATCGACCAGGCGAAGTGGTGTTGTATGCCACGCAATGGTGCGGCTACTGCGCGAAAACCCGCGGGCAACTGGCACAGGATCAGATTCCCTACCGGGAAATTGATATCGAGAAAGACCCCGCCGGCCAGACGACCTTCAAGGCTTTGGGTGGGCGCGGCCTGCCCTTGCTGGATATCAAGGGCACGCTGATTCACGGTTACGATCCGCAGGCGATGCGCGCTGCCTACTGAAAAGCCAGCGCGCAATAGACCGTAAGCAGGCTCTTACAACGCCTTGATGGCAAAGCCCAGCCGCGGGAAATGCACATGCACGGTACCGGCACGATCATCCTCGCGGCGCAGGATCAGTTCTTCAGCACCGGCGAACACGAGCTCGCCCTCTACCGGGTCGACACCGTAATCGGTGGCGGCAATCTGCACCCGCTGACCGACCGTGAGGCCGTTGGGTTCCACGAACGGCTCGTCCGGCAGAGCCGCCGGCGTCGCCGCACGGGCAATGGCAATAGCGTCTTCTGCACTCAGCGCACTAGACGCACCGTGACCGAAGCCCAGCACGCGGCCGAGCCAGGCGCTGACATTCGGATAGGCATCGACCAGCGGCGCGGTCACTGGGGTGCCTTTGAGGAACCACAGACAATGGGCCAGGGAGAAGTCCGCAATCGACGGCTCACCAAACAGGAAGTCGCCCGCCTCGCGCGCCAGCTGCTGCTCTACTCGCCCCATCAGCGACGGCCAATTGTGCTTGGCCACCTCGACCGGTACACGCGTTGCGCTACCGCCACTGAACAGCCCGGCACGGTCGGCGACAAAGGCCTTGACCGCCTCTGGCGGTAGCTTGCCGAAACGCACAGCGACCGACTCTGGCTGAAAAACCAGGCTCACCGCATGCTGAAAAATCTGTGAATCGACCCACTGAGCAAAGCTCGCCGCAACGAACTCCTGGCCCTCAGGGAACAGCGCAGGGGTTGCTTTCTCCGCGTCCAGACGACGCGCAATCAGTGCGGTATCACAGTAGATATCGGCACCCACCTGCAGCACAGGAGTCTTGCGGTAGCCACCGGTCAGCGCCACTAGATCGGGCTTGGGCATGATTCGCGGAATATCCACCGAGCGCCAGGACAGCTGCTTGAAACCCAGCATCAGGCGCGCCTTCTCGGCAAACGGTGAGGCATCGTAATGGTGCAGGATCAACTCGTGCATGGCAGGCTCCGCAAGGGGTCAGGTAAACCAGCAGCTTACCCGCGCAAGCCGAAGCAGCCTACCCGCTTAGCCTGATGGTGCGTTATCAGCTACGGCGATAACAGGCACGGCGGCCACCAGGGTTTCCTTGGCCAACTTGCTCATGGCCTTGATCGCCCGTTCACGGCGTAATGCATCGCCTTTGCCGGCGCACGGTTCGATATACACCAAAGCCTGCGCCGGGCTCACGTGGAAAAAGCGCGCGCCCTTACCGCTCTGGTGCTTGGCAAAACGCTTGTGCGGATCGTCGCTGATGCCGCAGTACAACGCGCCATTGGCCGCACGCACCAGATAGACAAACCAGGGCTTGGCGGCGGGTGTTTCAGACGCAGAAGAGGAGTCAGGCATCAGTTAAATCGGCAGGCAATAAGCAAGGTTGCCGAGCTTAACGGCTCTTCTGGAAGGCAGCCAAACCTTTACCCGCCTGCTGGCGAATTGCGTTCTGCACAACCGGCGCCCAACCCAGCAGGCGACCTTTAAGGCCCAGCGCCTGACCGGCCCAGCGCCACAGATCGAAATGGTCGCGGTGCTCAGCGATCTTGCCATCACGGAAGCGGAAGTTGGCTTCGATGTGGTTGACCACCTGATTACCGGTCTGGCTGAAGGTATAGGTCGCCACCCAACGCGCTTTGCCGGAGTGATCATCCGCCGCCACTCCATCAAAGGTCAGGGAAAAGCCCTGGGCCTTGGCACAGAGCATGCGCCACATATCACCAGCCGCCGTACCACGCAGGTCGGTAAACACCGGGTCGCTGAACTGCACATCCTCGCTGTAACAGCTGGCCATGGTTTCGGCATCCAACTGCTGGAAGGCCTGGTAGAAACGGGTGAT
>Ga0209542_10011069_pt1 | contig 16087 bp, 12 predicted proteins | sample RifCSPhighO2_01_FD_184028 | JGI IMG/M metagenome (GOLD analysis project Ga0209542, IMG submission 184028) | Soil microbial communities from Rifle, Colorado - Rifle CSP2_plank highO2_0.1 (SPAdes) (version 2) | ecosystem: Environmental > Terrestrial > Deep subsurface > Rock core/Sediment ... | reverse complement strand
TCGAAGTTCTCGCGCTTATTCCCGCGCGTGGAGGTTCCAAGGGAATCCCGCGTAAGAATATAAAGCAATTTTGCGGCAAGCCGCTGATGGCATGGACGATCGAAGAAGCTAAAAAATCTCGGTACATAACTCGTATTATCGTCTCGACAGATGACGAAGAAATTGCCGGAGTGGCTCAACAGTATGGTGCAGAGGTGCCTTTCATGCGGCCTGTTGAGATTGCAGGTGATATGACAGTTGATTTGCCGGTTTTTGAGCACGCTTTAGCATGTCTCAAAAACAACGAGGGATACATGCCGGATATCGTCTTGCATCTCAGGGCCAATAGCCCGCTTCGGGCCGTATCGGACATAGATCGTGGCATAGAGCTTATGATGCAAAACATGCATGCTGATTCAATTCGCGCGGTTGCCAAGGCGCCGCTTCATCCGCTTAAAACGTATGCATTACGCGAAGGCAACATATTATCTCCCTTTGTCCCCGAGGAAGTTTTTGGCATCACAGAACCATTTAATATGCCGTGGCAAATTCTCCCCAAGGCATATACCACCGGAGGGTATCTCTCCGTCATAAAACCAGCAACCATTCTGGAGAGGCACTCAATGAGCGGGGATCTCATGATTGGCTTCGAGGTTGACCCGGGGAATGTGATTGATATTGATACTCCAATGCAATTTGCGCTAGCGGAAATACTCATGCAAGAGCGTCTGGCCCGAACTAAAACGTAAGGCAGCAGAGGTGGCAAGAGGGACATTTCCTGTTCGGTCTCAACTTTTGGCTTATCATGAATATCTGACGGCCGGGAAAATTATCGGCATTACAGGATTTATAATCGCATTTATTTTGGCCGATCGCGGAACTTGGGAGTTCGTTTCATCGCGGCTTATAAAAAATTAACAACGTCACCCCCGGCTGGTAACAGCCTGGCGTCTCTTCTTAAAGAACAATTGTTTCTCTTACGCGGTTATTGAATAATGGTCATGATGGATGATCCGAGCGAAATAAAAAGCATACGGTCAGTCGTTGCGCGCGGAGTCGCGATATCCGCCGCAGGGAACTTATCCCTTCGGTTTTTGGATATGGGGATCGCGGTTTTGCTCCTGCGGCTACTTTCCATTTTTGAATTTGGTCTCTATCAATTGGCGCTCGCGACATATAATTTTGCCACTAGTTTTTTTCTTTCGGGATTGGAAAATGTTGTGGTGAATGATGTTTCGCAGAATCTTGCAACAAACAAAAATAAAGCCCGCGCGATTTTCACTTTCTATGCGTACTTTCTCGTTCTGATGGCTCTGGCCCTGTGGGCCGTTTTCTTTTTTGGCAGCGCATTTCTTCGGCCGTGGATACCGGTCGGCAGCAATTATTTAAAAATCATCTCCTTTTTATTTTTGCTGGCTCCGCTAGAGACGGTTTTAAAAATGAAATTTCAAATACTGCTGGATTTCGGCTGGGCGACGGCGTTTCGGGTTTTGCGGGATATCTCACGTATTGTCGTGATAGTTGGTGTTTTCTGGTTTAGTAGTTTCGGCGTTGTCGGTGCGCTTTGGAGTTTAGTCGGTGCCGTTGGGATTCCGATCGTAATCGCACTCATCGGTTACCGGCGGCAAGGACTCTTAAAGATTTTGAATTTTGCTGAAATCAGGGAGGCGGCAAGCGACCTTTTTTTCCGTCACGGCAAGTGGGCGCTTCTGGATGATTTTGTGAGCAATTCCGGCAGTAACATTCACCCCTTTCTGATTCGTTGGCTGGTGGGGACTGAAGCCGTCGCGCTATTTGCCGTCGCGCAAAAATTATACTCCTATACGCTAACACTTTTTCCGATTCGCGAGATTTTGACGCCGATTTTGCCTCGCGTCTCGGATGATCTGGAACGCTTAAAAAGTCATATCAACAAGGCGACAAAATATGCGACGGTCGCGTTTTTTATACTTGCAATCGCAAGCGCAATCGGCGCTCCGGTTATTGTCTACATCTTATTTCCCAAGTATATTCCATCGCTTCCGCTCTTTTACATTTTACTTTTCGGCATGCCGTGGTTTGGCTTTCGCTCGGTGGTTCAGCCCATTTTTTACGCTAAAAAGGCGCAAAAAATCCTGTTTTTACTGACAATCGTCCGGATCGTCATGATTACAGGTCTTGGAATCGTGCTGATGCGGTTTTGGGGCATCTGGGGGGCGGCGTTTGAGATGATGCTAGTCGGTATCCTTTTGAATCCGCCGTTTGCTCGGGCGCTTAAGACCATTCTGCCGGGATGGCAATTTGAGTGGAAAAGTTTATGCCGAATTGATGACTATGATAAGACAATGGCTCGGACAATATTGAGAGTGTGCTGGAACCGTATCAGGCCCCTCTATCGGAGATTGTGATTTTGTCATTGGTCTCTGATACGCGGTTGCAATCCCGTGCCTGGTTCGTTACTATGTGAGTATTATGCTGTTGGCTTCTCGCCTGGAAAGTCGTTTGTCGGCCCTTCTCAAGTGGGGGCTTTTTCTGTTGCTACCGTTGCCGTTGTATGTTTCTTCATCGATGTTGTTTCCTTTCATTACTGGGAGGAATTTTGGGTTTCGTATTATTGTTGAACTTCTGGTGATTTTATGGGTTGGGCTTTTGGTACTTTCAAAAGAGTACCGGCCGCGTCCGTCTCTACTTACAGGAAGCGTGATCTGTTTTCTCTTTGTGATAACGCTCGCGGATATTCTGGGCGCCAACTCCTACCGCAGTTTCTGGTCGAACTATGAACGCATGGAGGGGCTTTTGGCCATCATCCATATGGCGCTATTTTTCCTTCTGGCCTCGTCGGTTTTCCGCAAGCTCTCCGACTGGAAGATGTATTTATACGGGTCGACCATCATCAGCGTTATTGTTTCTTTTATCGCTCTATCGCAGAAATTGGGCATTACAAAATCGTTGCAGGGAGGAGCGCGCGTTGATGGGGCGATCGGGAATCCGGCATACCTCGCGTCGTATCTGATGTTCCATGTCTTTTTTCTACTCTTTTTCATCTGGCGGGAACGGATTGTGTGGTTGCGATGGCTTGCTGGGGGGGTAATTACTTTTGAGCTGATCATCATTTATTTCACAGCGACGCGCGGGGTTATCCTTGGTTTTCTTGGGGCGCTCATTCTCATAGCATTAGCGTTCTTATTCCGGACTCCGGGTGATCGTCTCGAGGCGCGATTGCGTTTATTTGCTGGCATAAGTCTTGGCGTTGTTTTGCTTATAGTCGGGGCATTTATTGTTCTTAGGAATGTTCCCGCTTTCCGCAGCGATCCGGTTTTGGGGCGTTTTGCCACTCTTTCATTCCAGGAACGCACGGTGCAATCCCGCTTCCTGATTTGGAATATTGCGTTGCAGGGCGTAAAAGAACGCCCGATTTTGGGATGGGGACAGGAGAATTTTTATTTGCTTTTTAACAAATATTACGATCCGCAACTCTGGTCCAGCGAACCCTGGTTCGATCGTTCGCATAATGTTTTTCTCGACTGGCTGGTGCATACCGGCGTTCTCGGGCTTCTGGCGTATCTCGCCGTGCTTGGATTTGGAATGCTGAATATTTGGAGAGCTTGGCGCAAGGGAACACTGGCTTACTATGAGATGGCGGTGTTGGGAGGATTACTGCTGGCTTATTTCTTTCAGAATCTTTTTGTTTTCGATAACTTCCAGTCGTATTTCCTGCTTTTTCTCACTTTGGCATTCACCGAATATCTTGCCAGCAGCAGTGTTGAGGCCGCCAGAGAACCAGAGCGGGTGAGAGGGCCGGCTGTTAATCATTTAGTAAATCCAAATATGGCGTTTTGGGGCATGGGCGTTGTTGCGGTTCCTATAGTCATTTGGCTTTACTACGGGAGTTATCTGCCTGTTCAAGCGTCTAAATCTTTAATTAAATCACTCTCGATTGCGAGAGTAGAATCAAAAGCGCCCATTGGCGCTATCCAAGAGAGTTTTAAAAAAACGATGGATTATGAAACATTCGGCAACGGAGAAGCCAGAGAGCAGTTAGTGGGGCTCATGCGTTCGATTGTAGCTGACCCGAGTCGTGGTACGCCCGAAGAACTCAAGAATTTTGCCGTATATGTAATTGATGAAGCCCAAAAGTTAACAGTGGGAGCTGCGCCTGATGCTAAACATCTTTTGTTTCTCGGTTCTGCCTATAATACCGCCGCCTCGCTTGATCCAAGTTACGGCAGAAAAGCGCTTGAGGCGTTACGGCTTGCCGTGGCGCTGGCGCCCAGAAAACAGCCAATGTATTTTGAATTAGCCACGACTGAATTAGGGCTGGGAAACACTAAAGCGGCGTTGCAGGCTATGGAAGAGGCGGTACGGCTTGACCCAAGTTTTCCCACGGCGCATTTGAATACCGGATTAGTTGCGGCTTATGCGGGGAATGCGGATCTTGTTGCGTCCGAACTTGCTGAATTCAGAAAACTGGTCGCTGTTCCGGACGAAACTTCATTTGAGAGAATGATCGCGGCCTACAGTCAGATTGGAGATTTTCAGGATATCAAGTCGCTGATTGAGGAAGCGATTCAGCGCGAGCCGGTTAACGCTTTGCTCTATGGGCGGTATGCCGCGATTTTAGCCACCGTAGGGGACATTAAAGGAGCGCGCGAGGCAGCGATAAAAGCTGGGGAGCTTGACCCAAAACTCCAACCGCAAGTGGAGCAATTCTTGAAGGAGCTTGACGACAGAGCTAAAGGAATAATTCCCCCAACGGCAAAATAGACGGCGGAGAAGATATTATTTGGTTTTGCGAAACCCCGGCGCGGGGTTTTTGGTTATATGTTATATGCCGGGCAGTAGAAACTCGACAAGTATTTATTTTAAATGATGCTTCACGGTATATCTCTACTGCTCTTACTGCATTCGACAATCTTAATTATGCCAAGTAACTTTCCCAGTCGAGTTTTCACTACCCGGTATGCGGCGTTCATTTAGCATTGGAGTTATTGGGGTTGGCATGGTAGGGACGCCGCTGGCGCGTTATTTTTCTGAAGTTTGTGGCTACGAACGCGGCAAGAATTTATTTTTATTTGATACGGACCGCGAGAAGGGGTTTGCCGACGACCCCAATCGTGCTGATATGGTGTTTGTTGCGGTTCCCACGCCGCGGGCGAAGGACGGTTTGGCTGATCTTTCGCATCTTCAGGACGCGGTAAAAAAATTTCGTGGATCCAAAATTGTCGTTATTAAATCAACCGTGCCGCCGGGAACTACAGAATGGTTGCAAAAACGCTACCCGTGTCACAAGTGGCTTTTCAATCCCGAGAATTTAACCGAGCGCCAAGCCTGGGAAGATTTTATCCGGCCTGACGTGCAGATTGTCGGGTTTACCGAGAAAAGCAAGGACGTAGCCATGGCGGTTTTGCATTTATTGCCCAAAGCTCCTTTTATGTCTCCGTGGGGGATGGGAACGTACAAGAGAGTTGAAATTACGGCAACCGAGGCTGAAATTATCAAGTACGCGCGCAATGTCCACTTTGCCCGCAAAGTCAATTTGGCAAATATCCTAGCCGCGTTTACAGAAAAGCTTGGGGCAGATTATGAAAACGTGCGTCTCGGCATGTCTGCGGATTTTCGCATTGGTGACTCGCATCTCGATGTAATACATGGCGGTTACCGGGGGTTTGGCGGCTATTGTTTGCCCAAGGATCTAGACGCTTTTATCGGTGCACTGAAAAAGGCGGACATGAAGGGGGCAGTATCGTTACTCAAGCAAGATCGCGAATTCAATTGCCAGCTTCTCGCTTCGCAGGGATTGACCTTAAATGATGTTAGCGTGCATGACGCCGAATGGGTCAGGAGGCACGCGAAAAAGAGCGGGCTGGCTAGCGTCCGGCGCGGGAGAGTACGATCAGAATAGTTTTAAGAAAAATTGTCAGATCCAGCGCCATCGAACGATTTTGGATATAGAAGAGATCATACTGGAGTTTAAGGTAAGCATCCTCGACCGAGGCGCCGTACGGGAAATTAACTTGCGCCCATCCGGTAAGCCCGGGTTTTACAATATGTCTCACGTCGTAAAAAGGAATAATCCGGCGAAGTTCCTGCACGAATTCTGGACGTTCCGGCCGTGGTCCGACGAATGAGAGATCTCCTCGTATGATAGACAGAATCTGCGGCAGTTCATCAAGCCGGCTTTGACGCAGGAACTTGCCGATTCGGGTAACGCGCGGGTCATCTTCGCTGGCCCACCTCGCCCCCGAGATTTCAGCATCAGCGATCATGGAACGGAATTTGCGGATTGAAAAAATTTGCCCGTTTTTACCGACGCGCTTTTGCTTGTAGAAAATCGGCCCGGGCGAATCTAAACGTACGGCAAGCGCGACCAGGGGCGTCAAAATGGCGACAGGGACAAGGCAGATTAGCCCGATTGCAATATCCAGGGAGCGTTTTGGTTTATCAAAGAAGAACTTGTGAGCCGCGATAGCATTGTCCAGAAACCAACGCTCCGAGATTAAAGAAATTGGGATGCGTCCGGTCATCTCGCCGTAGAATTTTGGGAAGGCCGTCAGAGCCACGCCCGAAGGAATCAAATTCAGAAGCGTTTTGGATATATGGGTATTTTCCGCCACTGTGGGGGATGCAACAATCAGTGAGACATGTCCTTGGGTTATGACTTGGGATAGATCCGGCTTGAATGGCAGTAAAGGAATACCCGGTGGGGATTGCGCGGGCTTTTTGTCAACATACATCAAGGCCGAAACGCGGTAACCGTACTGCGAGTTTTTGCTTAGATGCTCCGCGAAACTGATAACCTCGTCGGTAAGTCCGAGAAAGAGAACCGATTGTTTTGTGATATTTCGGAAAAGAGCTACCGCCAATTCTCTTGAGATGAAAACAAGAACCGCGGAAAGCGCGATGACCGCTGACAAGTTAAGCCGCGGCGTGATGCCGAAAGCCGGGATGAAATAAAAAACAATGATCGCGATCGTGGCGTTGGTAACGACCGCCTCCAACAGACGGCGGATGAATTCAAGATCGTTTCTCACATAGCGGAGTTCGTAAAGCCCGAAAATATAAAATACCGTAAGCCATACGGCGAAAAGCATCGAGAAGGGGACGATGTGCTGGGGTAGGAGTAGTGTCGATTCGGAGTTGCCATAGCGGAGCAAAAGCACCGCCCAAAGGGAACCGTAAAAAACGGCCGCGTCAGTCAGGAAGAGGATTACTTTTCGCGCGTCAGTCGTTCCGGGCATACTGGGTAGTTAACCACGAATTTTTACGAATAATTTCGCGAACGCGTGCGAAAATATATTTTTCGTATTTTTTCGTGCAGTAATTCGCACATATTCGTGGTTCACAGTTAATGGTATAAGTTGATGGTTTCTTGCATCATTCGTTCGAGGCTAAAGTTTTGTCGGATAGTTGATGCGATGTTTGTCTGGCAATACTTGCGAAAATCAGCGTCGCTTTGCATGCGTCGTATGGCATCTCGCATAGCACTCGGGTTTTCCGACAGGACCACAAGTCCGGTTTTTCCGTTTTCTATAATATCGGGGATGCCGCCCACAGTTGTCGCAACCAGAGCACATCCCGCGAGCCCCGCTTCTAATAAGGTGTAAGGCAAGCCCTCTTTGGTTGAACTTAGGCAGAATATGTCAAAGGCGGGGGCAAGCATAGCCGCCTGCGGGATGAAGCCAGTAAAAAATATTTTGTGGCTTCTGTCAAGTTCGGCAACTAATTTTTCTAAAGCCTCTTTTTCTTCGCCGTCCCCCACAATAATAAGCGGCGGATGATTTTCTAAGCCGGCAACGGCGCGGATTAGCGTGGGAAGATCTTTATTTCGGTGCAGTTCGGCGATTGTCCCTATCCAGATCGGTTCGTTGAGCGACGCTAATTTTTCTTCCGGCAGAATTGAGCCCAGACGTTTAAGGATTTCTAGGCGCGCGATATCTTTGGCAAGTGGCAAGGGATAGCTGTATATGCCGTTGGGAATCAATTTAAGGCGCGATCCGGATATGAAGGGAAAACATTTGGCTGCGGATAAATCTTTTTGTGTAATCAGGATTGTTTGATGCGCCAGCATTGTCGTTAACCAGGAAAAGAAAAGTATGGTTGCTTTCCATAAGAAAGAACGCCGTTCGTAAAAATACCAGCCATGAACCGTTACGATAATTTTAGGCACGCTGGAGATTCGCCCAGCTAAAGCTCCGAGTCCGGCCATTTTTGGGCTATTCAAATGGAGAATATCGGGTTTTTCTTTGCGGACAATTTCCGCAAGCTTCCAAAAGCTATGCCAGTCTTTGCTAAGCGCAATATCTCGTCCTAGGTCAGGAATTATAGCTGTTTGGATATTGGCTACCGAAAGACGTTCAATTAAGGGGCCCGGTTCTCCCGCAACGACTAGGACGCTGTAGTGTTCTCTGGGGAGATGCGTCGCCAAGTCAAAAACGTAACGTTGGGCACCGCCGCCGGTGGCTTTGGTAATTCCGATGATAATTTTTGTATTGGTCTTGGGCATTGGATGAAGCCTCCTTATACAATTTACAAATAAAAAGCTCGCAAAGCTACTGCTAGGGCTTATTCTTGCAAATCACCCAAAATTCCAACTATACACTATTCCCGCGATCGCGGGAATAGTGTATAGTTGTGGATCACGGCCATAGGGATTATAAGCGCAGTTACAAGCGCAGTCGCGGGGCTGTCATCTGATGTAACTTCTCTATTGGTAGCGTCGTTTTATTGCGAGAGCTTCTAGCCTTCGCGCTATAGTTTCATATATAGTGGTAGTAATGCGACTTGAAAACGATATCGCGCTTGCGCCTTATACGTATTACAAAATCGGCGGTCCTGCCAGATATTTTAAGCACGCCAAAACCAACTCTGATGTCATAGAGACGGCAGTGTGGTCCAAAGCAGAAGGCGTTCCGCTTTTGATACTTGGCGCGGGATCGAATATTTTAGTTGCGGATCAGGGATTCCCCGGCCTTGCTTTAAGAATTGAACTGCAGAGTTCGACAATTGACGGCGAACGCGTACTGGCGGATGCGGGGATGCCTTTAGCGCAGTTGGTAGCGAAGACAGCTTCTGCGGGACTTTCGGGGTTTGAGTGGGGGGTCGGAATTCCGGGCAGTGTTGGGGGTTCTGTTAGGGGGAACGCCGGCTGCTTTGGCGGTGAGATGAAAGATATTATCCGTCAGGTATTGGTTTATGACCCCGAAAACGGGCGTGAGCGTTGGCTAAAGATTGACGAATGCGCTTTTGGATATCGAGCCAGTATTTTTAAGCGCTATCCAGCGCTCGTGATTTTGGTTGCCGAGTTCCATTTGCCTCGTGGAGATGCTAACCATTCGCAGGAGCTTATACGCCAGTACGCTGCAAAACGTGCGGAATCCCAGGCAATCGGTTCCCAGTCCGCCGGATGTATTTTCAAAAATATTGCTTGGGATCATCCGGGCGTGGTTAAAAGAAGGCCTGTTTTATTGGAAAAATATCCGGAATTACGGCAATTCGAGTCAGCGCCGAATATTCCAGCGTCTTTTTTGATTGACCAGGCGTGCCTTAAAGGAACGCGTCTGGGGAAAGTCGAGATCTCCCCCAAGCACGCAAACTACTTTATCAATCTCGGGGGCGCGACGGCCAGCGAGGTTGTAACTTTAATCGGCATCGCCAAAGAACGCGTCCGGCAAAAATTCGATTTAATACTCGAGGAAGAAATTCAGTATGTAGGGTTTTGAAAACCACGTAGCAAGTCTTGAGTGAAGCAAGAGATTTTTTCTTCATCGGCCTGCCCGCCATAAGCCTTTCTCTCGAGTTTCGTAAGCAGTGTGGGCGATAAAATATATTGCCGGTAATTTCTTAAGTTCGGGAGACAGGCAGATGGCAGGCGGGGCTGGCGGTGGGATTCTTAAAGAAAAATTCTCAAAATAGAGGCGTGAAGAAAAAATTTCTTGCGAGCGAAGTTATCCACAGTTGCGGGTTTAGATGCTTTGACGTAGTATAGAAATATATTCGTTTGATATTTTGATGGAGGTTCGTAGAGAACTTTATATTGTAAACTGCGAACGAAAGCAGAGGCGCATACGATGGTCGGTGTGCGTCGTAGTCTAGCAGGTGATGATTGCATAACGCAGTCACATCAGCGTATTATGGCAAAAAAACGAAAAGCAGCCAAGAAGGGCGGCAAAAAGCGCCGCTAGTCATCTAAAACTCCACCCCGCCCTCCGGCGGGGTGGAGTTTTGTATACCCCGCCTTATGGCACGTGGCTTATCCCCATACCTAAATACCCCGCAAAGGGGCATGCTGGGCTTATTTATTAGAGCTAGTCCCTCCGGAGATATTCTTGCCCCCGCTGGTGTTGTATTATGGGGATATGAACTACCAAATTACCTATACCCAGATAACCTCTACCTCGGCCGTAGAAGATTATGTCCAGAAAAAGATCGTTTCAACCCTGATAAAATTCGCTGATGCGTCAGGAGCATCATCGGCGTGGCGTCTTAATATCGAGATCGGCCGTGATACCCAGCATCATCGGAAAGGCGATGTATGGTTTGCAGAAGTTACTGGCGAGACCAGTTATGGATTCGTCCGAGTGCGCGATGAGGGTTCTGATATCCACGAAGCTATTGATCTTGTCGAAGATGACTTGCGTGCGAAACTCACGCGCTCGAAAGGAAAATTGCTTGCAAGAGCTGACCGGGCCGCCAGACGTGTGAAAAATATGATTCGCCTGTCGCGCCTCGCCAGATTTTTCCGCCGCGGCCGAGATCGCGAAGAGGGGCTATAACAAAACCACGAATATATACGAACAATTGCACGAAAGAATACGAAGACGGTTTTCGTTCGTGTTTTATTTTCATGCGTATCGGCAAATAAATTCTTGAGCGCAGATAGCTTTCTTGAAAACGCTCGCGCGACGAGCTGGCATGGCCCCCGAGCAAAGTCGAGGGGCAGCGAGGAGCGCGGCGAATTTGAAATCACGCTGGGATTTAAAATGTTTTTCAAAAAGCTATAAAGCGAAGTTATCCACAATTGCGGAATCATTGCAATTCTGCGACGATAGAGATAATATCTTCTGATGAATACGAAGCGAGAAATGACCAACTTCGGTCTGCATTTGACGATTGACGGATACGGTTGCAACTGGCGGCGCCTGGAAAGCATGGAGTACATTTTTAAGGTACTTGACGAGCTACCGGGCAAGCTGGGGATGAAAAAGCTAATTACGCCTTACGTAGTTGCGGCTCCGGACAACGATAAAAAAGATCCCGGTGGCTTCTCGGGCTTTGTCATGATTCAGGAGTCGCATATCAGCATTCATACGTTCCCCAAGCGGCGTTTTGTCTCGATAGATGTCTATTCCTGCAAGAACTTTGAGCACAAAAAGACGGAACGCTACCTAGCGAAGGCTTTTGGCATTCGGGAGTGCGAAACGAACGTGATTGTTCGCGGTACGCGCTACCCGTTGCGAAACGCCACTCGAAGAGGAAATGCAAAAAAATAAGAGTCTCCATATCCTCGCGGACTTGTATGACTGTCGCGGGAATGATAAATACCTTACTAAGGTCTCATCGGTCAAGAAAAAGGTTCTCCAGATGGTGAAGCGATCGGGCTTTTTAATTGTTGCTTCGCGTTTTCATAAATTCCCCGCAGGCTCCAATGCGACCGATGGCGGGATTACGGGCGTGATCGTGGTTTCGGAGTCTCATTTGACTATTCATACTTGGCCGGAAAAGAAGTTTGTGAACTTTGACGTATTTTTCTGCAGTTACTCGCGCGATAATTCCGAGAAATGCCGAAATATTTTTCGCGAATTTATGAAGCTCTATCACCCCAAGAAAATCAGGAAACGCGAAGTTTGGAGAGATTAATCCCGTTAGAAAATTTACAATACTTGTTATATAATCTCGATTCTGCTTAGTGAGTTTAAATACTACTATTAGACATAAAGATTTTTATAAATTCTCTAACGGGATTAATGCATAGTCAAACCTCAAATACACACATCATACACGATCGTGTATGATGTGTGTATTTGAGATTTTTGGGAATCCCGCGATGCTTTTGGATTTTGACTTGTGCTGATTGATGACAATGTGATAGTAAGATGGAGACGTTCTTTGTCGTGATGTAAATCATTCGTGGCAGTAAAACTTGTCGTCAAGGGAGGCGCGTGATGATTGAGCTATACGGCTGGCCGTACTGGCATCTGGAAAAATCCGGCAGGGGCAGGGCGATAGCCCATCGGCTGGAAGGCCCGTGGGTTTTCGAGGGCGAGGAGGTTTTCCCGGAGTTGGGCGGTATGACGCAGAAGGTGCATATCGGCGACTTTACCGACTTCGGCCTGGCGCTGGTGATTGACGGCATGACCCAGCTTCCGGGCGGAAGGCTCGAGGGCATCTACACCTCCGCGCTGATTTTCCCCGCCGTAATGTCGGCGCCATCTCGCAGGCGCTGGCTGATTGCCGGGGGCGGGGACGGACCCGCGCCGCGCGAGGCCTTGAGTTTTCGCGACACCGAGCATGTGAAGCTGGTTGACATCTCGCCGATGGTGATTCGCGAGACCCAGCGGCTGATTCCCCATTTCTGGGGCGGGTGCGAGACCGATCCGCGGCTCGAGATCGTGACGCGAGACGTATTTGCGGTCATGCGCGAGATGGTTGAGGACGGCGAGAAGGTTGACGTTCTCATCTCGGATCTGGTGGATCCGGCCGATGAGGAGTACACGCCGTTCCAGGCTGGCGAGTCGAGCGGGGATCACCTCTACACGCCCGAGGGCATCAAGCTCTTTGCGAGTTGTCTCGAGACTGACGGCGTCTTCGTGATTCAGGCGCAGGAGCTTTCACTGATTCGGTATGATGGTCATCTGCGTCTGCGGCGGATGTTGAAGGAGATCTTCCGCCACGTTTACTCTTACCGAGTCCTCATCGAGTTCTTTGGCTACTGGGAGTCATTTCTCATTGCCTCGAACCATCGCTGGGCTTGGGCACCCGTTGCCGAATTCAGCCGCTACCACGCGATGCGCAAGACCTACGGCGGGTCTCTCGGTGAACTCTATTCGCCGGAGGTGCATGAGGCTCTTTTTACTCTGCCGCCGGAGTTGCATGACCGGATTTGGTACTAGGGCAAGCATCACCCCGCCGTCCCGATAGCTATCGGGACGGCGGGGCTTCTTTATCCCCCCACCTTCCTAGAATATCTCGCGGGAAGGTGGGGGGATTTATTTACAGCCATTTTTGCAGTAAGATAGCCAAGTTAGTATGTCAATTCTCACGAAAATCTTAGGTGACCCTAATGCCAAAGCGGTTGATGAACTGCGGCCAGTTGTTGGCAAGATTAATCTGCTTGAGCCGGCTGTTCAGGCATTGTCCAATGAGGCGCTTAAGGCTAAAACTGATGAGTTCCGTACTCGTCTGGCGGCTGGCGAGACCCTTGATGATTTATTGCCCGACGCTTTCGCGACTGTCCGCGAGGCAGCCAAACGCACCTTAGGCCAACGGCACTTTGATGTTCAGCTTTTGGGCGGCCTTGCTCTTCATCAGGGGAAAATTGCCGAGATGCGAACCGGTGAAGGAAAAACATTGGTAGCAACCCTGCCGTGTTATTTAAACGCGCTTGCCGGAGGGGGTATGCACGTAATCACGGTTAACGATTACCTATCACGGCGCGATGCGGTGTGGATGGGGCAGATCTATCATGCTCTGGGGCTTAGTGTCGGAATTCTGAACCATGAGGCCAGTTATTTGTATGATCCAACTCATGGAAATCCTAAATCCGAAATCCTAAATCCTAAACAAATCCGAAATTCTAATGACCCAAACGCTGACGTTTTAGATAAAGAGCGTGATACCATCGGGGCATTCAAAGTCATTCATGAATTTTTAAGGCCGGTTACGCGCAGGGAAGCGTACGGCGCAGATATTACCTATGGCACCAACAATGAATACGGTTTCGACTATCTTCGCGACAACATGGCGTATCGCGCCGAAGATCAATCGCAACGGGGGCACGCTTTCGCCATCGTTGATGAAGTGGACTCGATTTTAATTGATGAGGCGAGAACGCCTTTGATTATTTCCGCGCCCGATGCGGAATCGGGGGAACTGTATAAAACTTTTTCCAAGCTTGTGCCTCGGTTAAAACATCCGGAGGACTACAGTATTGATGAAAAGTTAAAAGCTGTGGCTATGACCGAGGCGGGGATTGATAAAGTGGAACTCTTGATCGGCAAGAAACTTTATGAAGGCGGGCACGAGGCTGAATCTATCAGACTGGTGCATCATTTGGAGCAAGCGCTTCGAGCTCATGCCTTGTATCTTCTTGATCGCGACTACGTAGTGAAGGACGGGGAAGTGATTATTGTTGATGAGTTCACCGGGCGCCTGATGCCCGGGCGGCGCTGGTCGGAAGGATTGCATCAAGCGGTTGAAGCTAAAGAAGGAGTTATGGTTCAAAAAGAGTCGCGGACTTTGGCCACCATCACTTTCCAGAATTATTTTCGCATGTATGAAAAATTGGCAGGCATGACAGGAACTGCCGTAACCAACGCCGAGGAGTTCCATGCGGTCTATAAACTGGATGTGATTTCTATTCCTACGCATCGGCCGAATATCCGCGAAGATCGGCCGGATTTGGTGTTTCGCAGTGAAAAGGGAAAGTTCATGGCGCTCGCGCGGCGCATTAAGGAATTGAACGAAGCTTGTGCCCCGGTCCTGATCGGCACAGTTTCGATAGAGAAAAACGAAAGGTTGTCGGCAATTCTGAAACGCGAGGGCATCCCGCATGAAATCTTGAACGCCAAGAACCACGAAAAAGAAGCTGAAATTATTGCCCAAGCCGGAAAGTCGGGGGCGGTAACCGTGGCGACCAACCTTGCGGGCCGGGGTGTTGACATAATCTTTGGCGGCAACCCGCCTGATCCAGAAGATGCCGAAAAAGTGCGGAGCGTAGGCGGCCTTCATGTTTTCGGCACCGAGCGGCACGAAGCCAGGCGCATTGATAATCAGCTCCGAGGGCGATCCGGGCGCCAAGGCGATCCGGGCTTCACGCAGTTTTACCTATCACTTGAAGACGACTTAATGCGGATTTTCGGCTCGGATCGCATTAAGCGCATGATGGAAACTTTAGGTATTCCCGAAGACGAGCCGATTGAAAACCGGATGGTGTCAAAAGCCATCGAAGCGGCGCAGGCCAAAATTGAAGGATTTCATTTCGATGCCAGGAAGCACGTCTTGGAGTTTGACGACGTGATGAATAAACAGCGCGAAGCCATTTATCGCATGCGAAGTGAAGTGTTGGCGGCCGCTGTGAATCATGATTTGCTTCGCGAGAGAATTTATTCAATCGCCAAAGGAGAAGCCGGGGTGATTGCCATCTCGCATCTAGCGGCTGAAACCGTGGAAGAAGGCATAGAAGAATTAAGGAAGTTTCTCACGGCATTAGCCCCGCAGGCAGATCTTGCCAAACTTGATGAAGCCAAAGATTTAGACAACGCATCAGCCGGCGAATATCTTAGCGAATTTGTGGGCGAGATATTTGAAAACATTTTAAAACAAAAAGAAGCCGATTTGGGGCAGGCGTTTCGGGATGCCTCGCGCGTCATACTTTTGCAGACGATCGATCTTTTTTGGATGGATCACTTAGACGCCATGGATCATATGCGCGATTCGGTAAGACTTCGCTCCTACGGCCAGCGCGATCCGTTGGTGGAATATAAAAACGAATCTATCCGAATGTTTCGCGGTTTGCAGGAAGCGATCCGCCAATACGCATTGCAGTCAATTTTACGTTTAGGCGCGGCGGCGCCAGCCGCTACTCAGCAAAAGGCTGGACCAGAGAATCTTATTCTAAGTTCGGCCCAAAGCCAAACGCCAAACGCGAGCTCAACTCGCCCCACCTCCGCCAAGGCTACGGCGGGCAGGAACGATCCTTGCCCATGCGGGTCGGGGAAGAAATATAAGAAATGTCATGGAAGGTAAAGCTAAAAAATATATTCTTCGCTTTAACCAAAGTAATGCCGACAGCGTTTATAGTTTCGAGGCGTTAAGGAGGGGCGCTAAAAGGATTGAAACAAGAGCGGCGACAGAAAAGTATAGGCGGATACGCGCTGGCGATACGCTGGTATTCGTGTGCGGGGAAAATAAA